>Ga0172375_10006742_pt1 | contig 15951 bp, 16 predicted proteins | sample LakKiv1m_FD_114537 | JGI IMG/M metagenome (GOLD analysis project Ga0172375, IMG submission 114537) | Freshwater microbial communities from Kabuno Bay, South-Kivu, Congo - kab_092012_11.1m | ecosystem: Environmental > Aquatic > Freshwater > Lake | place: Democratic Republic of the Congo...
GAAGATGTTTTTCATTTATTCCATGATAAACTAGCGAACGAAAAGCAAGAACATTTCATTGTCCTCATGTTAAACAATCAAAATGGCATTATTGCAGAGCAAGAAATATCCAAAGGAGTCCTAGATGCTGCCATAATCGACCCCCGAGAAGTTTTCAAGCCCGCAATTCGCAACAGCGCCGCAAAAATTATCCTCATTCATAATCATCCCAGCGGGAATCCTGAGCCGAGTAGAGAGGATTTGGAGATAACCGAAAAAATAATAGATTCTGGCAAGATGGTTGGGATAAGAGTCTTAGATCATATTATAATTGGAAGAGAAAAACATTGGGGATGGAGTGAATATAAAGAAAATTAACCTAGTGCTTCTTTTCCGAAAGTTCTTATAAACTCTTTTATTTTCTCTATTTTTTCTTGCTGATCTTTTTTTCCAGACATAGATAAAAATTTTATCAACAAACCAAATAATTGTTTTTCGTCTAGAACTTTCAAAAGATAACCCTCAACTATAAAATAAAACCGAAAAGAATTATATCTTATTTCTTTTATTTGGATAGAGCCTATTTGGGCCAATAATTTGCCTTTATGAGGATTAGTTTCTAAACTTTCCAATAAATCTATTACTTCGTGAGATTCGCCTTTAAATGTTTTTTCAATCTCTTTAAATAACTCGGATTCTATTTTGACTTGGGCCATTTTTTATTGAGTTCTGCTCTTGCTTGCCCTATTGATAAGCAGTTTGTAGTGTCCATTAGAACATCGCTAATTAATCTCTCATTTGCACTTTTAAGTAATCGAGCGAGAATTTGAGAAAAGGATTCTCCTTTCATACCATATTCTTGTAATCCCTCCTTTACTTTCATGCTTACTGCTATTGTTGTATTTTTATTTTCATAATCCGATGTAGTTTTTTCTTTCATATTATCCAATTTTTTATATTATTTATGATGCTTATAATCCTTATAATTATTATATTTGTTATAGTTTATAAGGCTTTCGTTTTTTTTGTTTTTGGGGGATTTTTGTAGTTTTATTCTTCAGAAAGTTTTTTGAAGTTTTTTTAGAAGGTTATAAGCAAGTTAGAAGATGCCGGAAGGGGTTTGGGCATTAAGGTTTTGGATTTTGTGATTGTTGGAAGTGAGAAGTGGTGGGGTTGGATGGATGAAAATATTTAAACTTCTCAATTATTTCACCAAGAAACAATTCGATTATACCAGTAAATTGTCGTTAAAATTAAAACAATTGCAGGTATTAGATAATAGATTATAAAACCATAAAAACAAGCTAAAGTATTCTCTTGGCAAAGAGCTTTGGCCAAACCTTGTTTTAAAAAATATGCTGCTATAAAAAAGAAAATACTGGCGATTATATCTTTCAACTTCATTTTATTTATCCTTCATGTCGCCTACGCACATACGAAAACCCTAAATAACACCATACCCTTTAATTCCCATGCGCATCAAAGATCTCCCTTCTCAAAACCGCCCAAGAGAACGCTTTCTTAAATTAGGCCCAAGTGCACTAAGCGATGCCGAACTTTTTGCTATATTATTAATATGAACATAGCTGGCTTTCAGCCAAGAAGTTGTGGTTATTATTCTTCAGTTGTGTTCGTGCGAGAAGCGGGGGAGAGATGGAGGGGGGACGAACCTTACGCTGAATTAAAAACCTATAGATGCCTAATTTTCAATTAGAATTAATTTTTATATCTTCAGCCCCGGTTTATATCTTTTAACACCTAAAGGATTATTCAAGAATGCTGCTCTTCTCTTCCTTTCTTCTTCTCTTCTACGAAGTAATTCATTTCTATTAGCAATTGCTGCTGAAGCTTCTTTTCTTCCAATTTCTCTTTCCATCGCTTCGCGCCTTATATTTGCTAAACGTGCTTCTTCTCGCTCTCTTGATATTCGCTCACTTGCTAATCGATTAGCATGATTATCTACTTGTCTAAAAAGTGAAGAAATGCCTGAAGCTAAACCCCCAAAAATTGTAGAAATTATACCTGCTCTTGGTTCTTCTATTTTTTCAGAACTTTCATGATGATGTTTATGGTGGTGTCTATGATGTCCCATGGTGATATTAAGTCAGAGGTTCAAAGATATTTAAGGGTTTCTATTTATCCTTCATATGCCTACGCACATACGAAAACCCTAAATATCCCCCTACTATTGAATTCTTATGGAAATACGCAAAGCAACTTTAAAAGATGCAGAAAAACTCCGAGAGTTTTTTAGGCATTACAAAAGTGAAGAACTCATAAAAAACAGAGTAGAATGCTACATTAAACATAACTCTACTCTTATTGCAGTAGACAATGAAAATATCGCTGGAGCAGTGCAATGGCAAGTAAAAGAAAATCCGAATGCAGGCGTTGCAGAACTTGAAGAGATGTTTGTAACCGAGAACTACAGAAAACAGGGCATAGGTTCAGAGCTTCTTAAGTATCTAATAGAGGATGTCAAGCAATTTTTCTCATCAAAAGGCATCAAGCCAAGGAAAATTTATCTTTTTGTAAGCAAAAATAACCCTGCCGCAAGAAAACTATATGAAAAGCACGGCTTCAAGCCAATTGCAGAAGTTAATGACCTCTTTACAGATAATCGAAACGAAGTTTTCTATTGTTTGGCTTTACAGGCTTGAGCAAGAGGGGCAAGGGGTGAATTGCTTTTTTAGGACATTCTTCAGTCGTGTTCGGGGGAGAATGGGGGGGGCGGAACGAAAAAGAAAAAATAAATCTACTTCAAATTTTAGGATGACCCATGAGTCTATAATAAATTTTACTGCCGATATCCTCAAAGGCAGACCATAAAACTTGAATATCTTCATATTTTAATTTTTTATTTATGTACCCCTCGTGAACTACTTTATGCCTTTCTTCTATAGTTTTTCTTATTTTTTCAAATGACTTATTAGCCTTAGGATCCCCATATATCTCTTTTTTAAAATTAATTCCTAATAGTTTATATGCTTCAACTAATTCATTTAAATTTTGAAAATTATATGTTTCGGCAATTATATCCCCTAGAGAGATTCTTCTTTGTTTATATTTTTCTATTTGATCATAAGTTATTCTTTTTATTTTTCTATTTGATATTTTCTCTTTTAATTGCTTATTTTTTACTGAAGCAATTATAAATAAATCCCCTAAGAATACTTCAAATGCAGAAACTAACATTACTAAACTTTGATTATAGAAAATTAATCTTAGATCTAAATCCTTATTTAAAGAAGATATTTGTTTCCAAGTAAAACGTTCAAATGTATATCCGGCTTTATATCCATTTTTATAAAATGAAATTAATTTATTAGGTATTTTTTTATTTTTCATTGATTTTTCTATTTTTTCCAACTTTTCTTTAGTTTCCAAATTTATTTCGAGTGGGTTGGAATTATATGTTTCTTCAAGAAACAGAAAGGGTTTAATAGAATTGTTAATTTGATATTTTGCAGACCAACTTAATTGCATAGCTTTATTTAAATTGGAACGAAAAATGATATACGGATGTATTGCTTTATTTCGAATTTTTCTCATCTTCCCCTCACCACTATCTCGCCTTCCAGCTTTATAGAATTATCGCTTATTTATCCTTCATGTCGCCTACGAAAATGTTATAATTGACCCTCAAACTTAGTCATACATCGAACAGGGTGCAGCACCCAAACCATATGGATCATTATTAATTCCATTAAAAACACAATATAGACTATAACAACCAATAGCCCCACTAACATGATCCTCATAAAAAAGATTAGCATAATGTCCGGGACTCCCTATCCAGGAATTTAAAGCTTCATTAGGGTCAGCGATACCGCCGCTTATCATCCAAATGTTTTCAGCCACAGTCTCGCCGGATCTAAATCCATATATTGATTTTAGAGTTTGCATGCATTCTCCTTCGGGAGTTAAATGAGAAAAATAATCTCTATCAGACATATCTTTAGATCTTGCAACAGCCATATTATAAGCCCGATCGTCCCAAGATAGCCTACGTAACCCTTTCTCAGATCTAAGTGCATTTAATTTTTCAAAGGTATCTTTTACACTTTTTAATGATGTCGGGTCTACTTCCTGTTTTATATCATCCCAAAGCTGAGAAACTGAAGGAGAACTTTCTGATTTATCATAGTTTAAGTTATTTGTAGACCCAATAATTACTGGATTAAAATAAGAAAAATTAGTTTTTTCATAAAAATTGAATAGGGGGTCAAGTGCAGTTTCTCTTTGCGTGTAAGTCTGCCAAAGAAAGAGTATCAACAGGAGAATAATAAGATACCTTAACCAATTTCTTTGTCGTTTTAGCCAATTTATTATTTCTTTTATTAAGCGATAGCCATATTTGATTGCAAAAAACAAAGAGATCAATAACAATACTCCTGCTAATTTGAAAATCCAAAGACTTATAGAATTGAGTTTATCTACATTAGTATAAAATAAGATAAGTCCTACAATAGATAAAGCAAATAAGAAAAGAGTAGTTAAAACATATCCTAATCGGTGTTTATAGCTATATGAATTATGCTCTCTTGATTTTAACCAGTCATAAATTGGATCATATAATGAATAAAAATAAGACTTCAATTTTGAATGCGAATGCTTCTTTTCATGTTCTTCAGTTATCTTATCTAATATTTCATTTTGTTTTTCTTCGGGCAAGTCTTCGAAAGAACCAGAATTTTCTTTTGTTTCTTTAGATTTAGGTATTTCTCGGACTATTCTTTTATTTCCACCAGTATTGATTATTTCTCGGCTCATAAAAATAAGGGAGTTAATCTTTTATTTAAATCCGTCGTTTCGTTAGAATTATTTATCCTTCATGTCGCCTACGCACATGTTGTTGGAACGCTCTTAAATATTATATTTCTCCAGCCCAATCTTCAGCAAAACCTTCTGCTTGTTTAATAACTAAATCTGTAGCCATTTTTTGCTGATCCGGAGGATAGCCATATTCCCTCAATAATCTTTTTATCATAACTTTAAGCTTGGCCTGAACACTTTCTCTTATTTCCCAATCAACAGAAGCATTATTCTTTATTAATTCAGTTAATTTTTTAGCAATTTCAGCTAAAACTTTATCTCCAAGTATTTTCTTCGCAGAATCATTATTAGCAAGAGCATCGTAGAAGGCTTCTTCTTCATTAGTCAAGTTTAGTTTCTTTCCTTCACTTTTGTCTTCCCTAACTTTTCTAGCAATATCCACTAACTCCTTAACAACCTGAGCAGAGTCTATACTTCTATTTTTATATTTTCTAAGTGCTTCATCAAGCATTTCTGAGAATTTCTTAGATTTAATTAAATTTCTTCTAAATCTGACTCGTATTTCATCTTCCAATAATTTCTTCAAAGCTTCAAAAGCTAAATTCTTATATTCTACTTTTTGAACACTCGCTAAGAATTCTTCAGATAATATCGAAATCTCGGGTCTATCTAAATCTAAAGACTTGAAAATATCTATTATTCCCTTAGAAGTTACTGCTTCAGAAATTATTTGCTTTAATGCAGAATCCAATTGATAGACGCTTCTTCTTTCTCCATGCATATCAATTCTAGTAAAAGCATTTTTTATTGCTTGAAATAAAGCGACTTCGTCCCTTATCTTCGACGCTTCTTCAGAGGGGTTGGCTAGAGCAAATGCTCCAAGTAATCCAGCCGTATATTTAACAAATCTTTCTTTTCCCTTGTCTAGAGAAAGTATATGGTCCATAGTTGCTGGAATGGTTTGCATTCTTAATTTAGGCCCATCTCTAAAGAATTTCAGATAGTCAAATTTATGTAATAACGATCTAATTATATCATACTTTTCTTGCATAAGGGCTATTGCTTCTTCTTTATCGTAAGTTGGCTTGCCCTTTCCGCCATTAGAAGAATAATCTTTCAGCGCAAGTTTCAATTCAGAGCCGATTCCGATAAAATCAACAATCAAACCACCCTCTTTTTCTTTATAGACTCGATTAACTCGTGCTATTGCCTGCATTAATCCATGTCCTTTCATAGGTTTATCTACATAAAGCGTATTCAAGCAAGGAACATCAAAACCTGTGAGCCACATATCTCTTACAATCGCGAGTTTAAATTCAGAATCAGGTTTCTTGAACTCTTCTCCAATTGCTCTTCTTTTTTCTTTATTTCTTATATGTTCTTGCCATTCTGGTCCGTCTTCTGCAGAGCCAGTCATTATAACCTTCATCAAACCTTTTTTATCCTCTTTGCTAGTCCACTTGGGCCTCAATTTAGCTATTGCATTATAAAGCTCTACACAAATTCTTCTAGACATACAAACAACCATAGCTTTTCCTTGGAAAGTCTCTTGCCTAGCTTCAAAATGCTCAATGATTTCTTTTGCAAGAGCGCTAATTCTCTTTTCAGAGCCAATTATTGCTTCTACTCTAGCCCATTTGCTCTTAACTTTTTGCTTTTGATAAGTAGATTCTTCAGTTTCATCAGGAAATTCTTCTTTGAGCAATCCCTCTACATCTTCATCAAGCTCTTTTTTGTCTAAACCTACCCTTATCAGCTTAGGCTCGTAATAGATTCTTACAGTTCTTTCATCTTCAACAGCTCTTTCAATATCGTAAACATCAATATATCCTCCGAAAACTGCTCTTGTGCTTTTATCTTTAAAATCAATAGGAGTTCCTGTAAATCCTATAAAACAAGCATTAGGTAAGGCATCTCTAAGATATTTTGCTAATCCATATCTAATCTCTCCGTCTTTTCCAACTTTAGCAGAAAATCCATATTGAGTCCTATGGGCCTCATCTGCAGCAACAATAATATTTTTTCTATCTGAAAGCAATTCTACTTTACCATTTTTATCAAGTCCAAACTTTTGTATTGTTGCAAATATGATTCCTCCAGAAGCTCTTTTCTTAAGTTCGCTTCTTAATTCTTCTTTAGATCTAACTTGTATTGGAGTTTCTCTTAAAACAGAAGTGGCTGCAAAAGTATTGAATAGTTGATCATCAAGATCATTTCTATCGGTTAAAATAACAATTGTCGGATTGTTTAATTCTGGTTGAACTGCAATTTTTGATGTATAAAACGCAGCAGTAAGACTTTTTCCACTTCCTTGAGTATGCCAAACTACTCCAATTCTTCCATCTTTCTTAATTGCTCCAAGAGTATCTCTAACTGCCTTATTTGTAGCATGATACTGATGATATCCTGCAATATCCTTTTCAATTTTTGTTTTAGTCTTATTAAAAGTAATAAAATGTTTTATCAAATCAAGAAATACTTCTTTTCTGAACATTCCTTCAAGCATCACTTGTAATTGTGGAAGATGTCTATTCTTAGAGGGAAGCTCGCCCCTTATAGACTTCCAAGGTAAAAACCATTCTCTCGGGCTAGTTATTGTTCCAGCATCAGCAAAAGTTCCATCAGAACAAACAAGAACTTCATTGTAATTAAATATCGAAGGTATTTCTTGCTTATAGGTCTGAATCTGTTTAAATGCAGAATCCATTTTATTTTCTTCAGTAGCAAAAGGATTTTTTAGTTCGATAAGTGCAAGAGGTAAACCATTTACAAAAGTTATAATATCGGGTCTTCTTTGTTTTTCTCCTTCAATTATGGAAAACTGATTTACAGCCAAAAATTCATTTTCTTCAGGATTTTCAAAGTCCACAAGCCACAGATGATCATTTTTAATTCCGCCAGCACTCCGATATTCAATGCCCATTCCTTCAGTAAGTATTTTGTGAAATTCTTCATTTCCAGATATCATTTCCTTGCTTGCAAGCCGAACAATTTTCTTCACAGCTTCATCTATAGCTTCTTCAGGCACACGCGGATTTATCTTCTGTAAGCTTCGTTTAAGCCTTCCCTCAAGAACAACTTCATCCCATCTTTCCCTCTCTTTTTCCTTAGCCTCAACAGCAATATCCGGAGCCATTTCAGCCCCATGAACATATTCATATCCAAGATCCTTTTCAAGGATCTCAAGTGCTGCATCTTCAATATCTTGTTCAACTATTCTTGACATGTTTTGAGATCCTCTTTTTTTATTGCTTCTAAAGTGATATAGGGTATATTTCTTTTAATTCCAAAAGCCTCGTATACCTTTTCTTTGTCTAATATTAAGAAAAAATAGGTTGCAATGACTAGATACATAGAATAAACAAAAACATCCTTATCAAATAGTCCTTGTAAATAAATTAATCTAAAATAATTTAAAATAAAAATAATTGAACCGCATATAAGTAAAATCCATAATATTGCCGATAAAATCCAAATAAAAACTGTTTTAAAAAATAATTTCCAATTAAAATTTATCTTTATAGGGGGTTGAGCAGATATAAGTTCCATTTTTAATGCCACTTGATGGGTTGTCCGCAATTAGGACAACGACATTGATTTTTATTTACTGGATATCCGCATCTAGGGCAAGTATAGAATTTATCTTTAATTAAATTCTTTAGTATATTCGTCGGAAAAGTTATGCTTGCTCCACTAATATTATTTATTCCAAGAAAGAGTTCTTTTTTTGTTTTAGCCATGTTTTAGTTAGGAATTTTGTGTTTTTAATTGTTAGGTATGTTTGTAAAAATCTTGAGTAATAAACCTACCATTTTTTCTATTTGAAGCTTTTCTAAGCTATCTTTATCACCCCAAATAATTATTGAGTGTGTGTTAGAATTTGCGATGGATCTAAATGGTTTTATTAGTTTAAAGAACTCTTCTATAATTGATTCATCAATACCAAATTTTTCTTTTCGGTCTTCTAAATTTTTTAACAAAACAGCCAAATCATGAAATCTCCCTTCTTTAGGTCTATAATAAATCTCTAAGTTTGTTTCGCTTACTGGAAATTTTTTCCTTAATATATCTATAACTAAATTTTCAATCAACTTCCTTGATAGAATAAATGCGGCAGTGTAAGCTGCCATTTTATGACAAGTGTTTATCTCAGTAGCAAGGTTTCTATAAAAAATATCCTCAAATTTAATGTCAATCAAATCTGCTCTTGCAATTATTTTTTTAATATCTAGTCCCTCTTGAGAAGATACTAATTGTCTTTTTTCAGAATCATATTTAATTCCGCAGACATCTAAGTAGTGTAAAAGATCATTATACCAATCCTTAACATTTTCTCCCCAACAGTTCCATTTATCTCTGCTCATTCTATCAAAACTGGAATCTGGAAGTAAAACCAATAATAATCGATAGATATCTTCATTATTTAATGATTTAATGTAAGAAAACAATTCTTTATACAATTCGCCCTGCTTCTCCTTAAGGCTCCAAACTATGGACTCTATTTGCTCTAGGCCTTCCGGAGTAATATTTGGTGCAGATTTTTTTTCATTTTCTCGCCATCTGTTTTTGGCTTCGGTAATATCAAATTTCTTAGACAGGGGTAAAACACCAAGGGTTTCTAAAAAGTAATCATAGGAATAACTCCCAACATAAAAATAACTTTTTATTAGGTATTCTAGGACTTTTGGATGTAGATTTATCATTTTACATTCACCCTTATTTCTCCAGACATGAGTTTAGGTAATAGAGAATCGCGAATTTGTGCGAGAGATTGATTTTGACAATTATTTATATAAACTCTTGAATAAATCCCTTGGGCCACCTCATTAAACTTTTTGAGAGTTGCTTTATCTGGAATCATTATCTTTATTCTCTTAATTAAGTCATTATTGATACCTTGCATTGTTGTTCCGATAGAGAGATTATCTTTAAGAGTTTCAAATGAATCGCTATTTATAAAATTCCAAACATAATATAGTGCCTCTGACTTAACTTTCAACCCAGTAAAACCTGTGGAAAATATTAAACTTTCCATTTCAAATTTATTAATCTCGCTGACTAGGAATATTTTCTTACTCTCTTTCATTTTTGCAAACCAGATGGTATTAGGAATTAATTGCATATTAGCCCTGGAAGGCCTATTTTCAAAAGTTATTTTAGTATTGTAATTAGTTATATTTGAATTCTCTATATCTGCAGTAGCTATGTATATCTTCTCTCCAGAAAATTCATCTATTCCGCTACCTAGAATTTCTGTAAGTTCTCCATCACCAAGAAAACCTTCTTTCCACTCCTTTTTTCTTTCATCAACAAACCACTTCTTAAAAATTGCCTGTCCTATTGCTTCAAGAGTTTTATTCATTTTATTGTTTAGTTCGATTTTTGCATCGAGATCAGAAAGGATTTTTGCGATGGCGGATTGCTCGGAAAGAGGAGGGCAAATAATCGGAACTTTTTTTAAGATATCCTGAGTTAGATTAGTAATCGTTGTTCCTGTCGCAATTCTTGGAAAAAGTTCCCTATAAACGGGAGAACGAAGAAGATAGTTCAAGAATAGATTATAATTCTTGCTCTTATTCCTAAATAAAATAATAAATCCACTAAACACAATATTTTTTTCTGGAAGATTTTTAACTAAGGCAAGCTTCCCCGCCCCCTCTCTTTTTAGTGAGCCCCTAGCAAATAAGAGATCGCCTTCATTTAAGAGGTAAGATTCATAATTTGAAATTTTTTCTTTTTTAACTGAGTCTAGATCCTGAAATGAAACTAATTCCCCCCTAAATAACTGTTTAACACTAACAACTTTTAAACCTGGCCCTATTGCTGAACGATTGTAATTAATACCATTTTTTAGAACCCCCAATTCCTCCATATGTTCAATTTCCCAATCTACAGGAATCTTTCCTATTTCAGTTTGTTTGAATTTTTGTTTTATCATATGCGATCGACTTTAACCCCTAATTCTGAAGCAATTATTATTGCAGCCCCCTCTTTAGAAATAAGACCTGAAAGTTTCGCTCTCCTTGCCTCTATTCTCTTTTCCAGTTCTTCGGGATTAATGCCAGAACCCGCAGATATCATCTCGACCAAGGTAATATATTTTTTCTTCCTAAGAAGCTCATAATTCTTAATTTTTTCAATTTCATCCAATATTTCCGTAGGCGTTAAAACTTTGAAACCAGAAATGGATTTTTCTAAATTTTCGAAGTCTTTTTTATTCCAAGTTATAAAACAGTCTATCTGATTTTCTAGTATAGCTTGTGTTTGAATCGTATCGCCTGACTTTGTATTAAATTTTATCGCAGTTTCGATTAAACCATCAATTAATTCTCTAGAAAATACACTCGGAGTAACTTGTTTTTTAGAAGAAGAAAGAGGCAAAGGATTAATTTTCTTTTTCCAAGTTCTATTAAGCCGATACAACAAAGAATAAGCTTTATCTTTATCTTTAGTTCTTCTAATCATAGCAGAACCCAATTCTAAAAAAGTAAAAATTGATGTAAAAAAAGAAACCTCCAAGGAATTATTAATTATATACTCCATAAATTTTTTAGATTCCGAATGATTAGATTCATTATCTATTTCTGAAGCAACAATAACATCCGAGTCAATAGCAATGTTTTTCATTTTCTAGCCCGAATAGAACGAAATTCTTCGTCTTCTACGAGATGGAACTCGTGCAACAAAAGAAACTCTCCTACCTCCCGATTTAAAAGAAACTCTTCTTCGTATACTTCGTCTTGCTAAAAAACTTATTCTTCTAGCCATCCTCACACCTTCCAGCCCAAACCAGCTAAATTCTTCTTAATCTCTTCTTCTAACTTATCGCTTTCTTTAAACTGCGAAGCCAATTCAGAAGTCAATCTTTTCATTTTATCATCAAAAGGCTCTGTGTCCTCTTTTTGCTCGGCTGTGCCGACATAACGACCAGGAGTCAGAATATGTTCATGCTTTCTGATTTCATCTAACTTTGCAGACTTGCAAAATCCTTGAACATCTTCATACTTGCCTTCTTTTCCGTTTTCTAGTTTTTCTCCCTTCCACGCATGATAAGTATCTGCAATTTTCAAAATTTCTTCTTGTGTTAAATCTTTATTTCTTCTGTTAATCATTACTCCAAGATTTCTTGCATCAATGAACAAAACTTCTCCTTTTCTCTTATCTTTTTCTTTTCTTACAAACCATAAACAAGCAGGAATCATAGTATTATAGAAAAGCTGACTTGGAAGAGCAATAATACAATCGACTAAATCTGCTTCAACAATATTCTTTCTTATTTCTCCTTCTCCAGAAGTATTTGAAGACATAGAACCATTAGCTAGAACAAATCCGGCAACTCCTCTTGGAGCTAAATGATAAATAAAATGCTGAACCCAGGCAAAATTTGCGTTTCCAGCAGGAGGAACTCCATATTTCCATCTTTTATCATCTTTCAAACTTTCTCCATCCCAATCAGAAATATTAAATGGCGGATTTGCTAGAATAAAATCTGCTCTTAAATCCGGATGCCTATCCTGATGAAATGTGTCTCCTAAGGCAATATGATCATTATCTATATGTCTAATCGCCAAGTTCATTTTACATAATTTCCAAGTTGTAGGATTAGATTCTTGACCATAAACTGAAACAGAATCAAGTCTTCCCCTGTGTTCTTCTATAAATTTTTCAGATTGAACAAACATTCCTCCGCTCCCACAGCAGGGATCGTAAACTCTTCCTTTAAATGGCCTTAACATATAAACAAGTGTCTTAACAATGCTTTTAGGGGTGTAGAACTGTCCGCCTTTCTTACCCTCTGCATCAGCAAACTGGCCCAAAAAGTATTCGTAAACCCTTCCAAGTATATCCTTGCTTACACTTTCTTTATCGCCCAGTCCAATTCCAGATATTAAATCTATTAATTGCCCTAATCTTTTTTTATCTAGAGTAGGCCTGGCATAATTTTTTAGCAGAACATCCCTCAATGGCGGATTTTCTCTTTCAATAAGATCCATTGCATCATCAATAATTTTACCAATTTCGGGCATTTTTGCTTTTGATTGGATAAAACTCCATCTAGCTTTCTCTGGCACAAAAAAGATGTTCTCAGCTAGATATTCATCTTTATCCTCCGGATCGCCATATTTAGCATCAGGAGAATGCACGATAAAATGTCTTTTTTCTTCGAAAGAATCCGAAATATATTTTAAGAATATCAATCCGAGTACAACATGCTTATATTCTGCTGCATCCATATTGCTTCTAAGCATATCTGCTGTTTGCCAGAGCTTCTGCTCGAAGCCAAGATCGCCGTTATTTTGACTTTTAGCCATAAACTAAAGTTATTTTCATACTTTATAGGGGTTTCTATACCTATCCCTTCAAAATCCCCAAACTCTTAAGCATCTCAAGCCGCTTCTCGTGTTCTTCTTCAGAAATCTCTTCTTTTGGCTTCTCACCTTCTGCTTCTTGCCTGGCCTTAAGCTCTTCTCTAACCTGGCGCTCTTTGTTCTTAATCTCATTCATTCCTGCTCTGCGTCTATATGATGCGACTGCCATGAAATTTATTGATTTAAGAAATATAAAAACCTATTCCCCCGAGATCTACAGCAAACTCTTGTACTCTGCGCAAACATGGTTGAAGCCGCACCAGTCGCACAAGCTGCTCTTTCTTGCAGGCCATTCTTTTTCCGCCTCAATTTTCTTTATTAGCCTCATTGTCTCTTCTTTAAGCTCTTCCAGCTGCTTGTCTGTCCTAAAAGAAGTAAGTTCTTTTCCGTGTTTTAGAAAATGCCATTTCAAAAGAATTTTCTTTGCATCAGGATATTCTTCTTTTATTCCCAACGCATAAAGTGCGAGCTGTTTGTCCTCATCCAGTTGTTCCTGTTCAGGAAGGCGGTTGCTAGTCTTATAATCATGAATTTCATAGCTTCCATCCTTCAAATTCTTAATAAGCTTGTCAATAAACCCAATAAGAATATACATTCCCTCTTTGTCAAAATTAATGAGAATCTGCTTTTCCATGCCGATAATATTTTCCTTGAAGGGATAATTTTTCTCATAATAGGACTTTAGCATTTTGATTCCCTCTTCAAAATAATTATCTGCAGAAAATCCCCTTTTTACAATTCTGATTTCTTTGTTATAATTCTTCTTCCAAAGTTCTTCGTAGTATGCAAGAACTTGTTTTAATGTAGGCACAGCCTTATTCTTTGCATTCCTATAGATGTAATGAAGAACTTCATGCACATTTTTTCCAAGAAATGCCTCTATTCCCTCTTTTTGCTTTAGCTTGTCCTTGTACTTAAATTTGAATTTAAGCGGGCAGTTCCTGTAATCTTCCAGCCCAGAATGAGAGTATTTTGACATCCTTTCCCCACGCACCCCAACTTTTTAAGGGTTTAGTATTCCTCCCCCGTCTCCTTTCGCTTAGAAAGAGAGACGCGATAAGCCTCTTCTTCCACTAACTTCTTCTGCAAATCTTTGTCGAGATCGCCTTTGGCGGCGAGACTTGAAATCTTGAAATGATTTATCATTGAAAGGTCATCCCAGAGCCCCTTTTTCTTGACTAACGCGATGAACTTGTTTTTCTCCTCCTCGTCTTCGGGAAGCGAGAACTTTTCATAGCTTTTTATGCCGGCTTTCATGTTTGAGCTGTAAACAATATCAGCTTTCTCCCTCAGCACCTTCAAAACATCAATCATCGCCATCGTATCCAACCCACAATACTTCAACAAATCTGCTCGTATTTTCTTGACTTCACTTTCAGAGGCAGATTTTCCATTTAATCCATGAATGCTGTAAAAATAACTCAATGAAGCTTGTCCGCCATTTGCAATATCCATTCCTTCATAAGATTTTCCTGTCAAGGCTGGAAGAACATACTTAATACTGCACGAGCCTTGCTGTTTACAATCATAATAATCAAAGTTTCTAAATGGAACTAAAAGATCAACCATTCGCTTAATAATTAAAGCAACAGCCTTCGCATCTTTCTTGAAAACTTCTGCAAGCTCTTCCATTCTTCCCTGCTCAAATGATTGATTATAAGTAATTATTGAGCCTTTCTTTCCTATTACCTTGATTAATGCCTCAAGAAAAGCTTTTCTAGGATCATCTTTACCTTCTGCTAAAAATTCAAAATGCTTAGGTTCTTGACCCTTCTTTTCAATTATATGCAAGCTAAATTGAAAAGGTATCTGCTGATAAGCCCTTTGATTATCGAATATAGGGATAGTTGTCTGAAATGTCTCAAAATCAAGAAAATATAATGGAAATTTAAGTTTCTTAATAAAATTCTCTAGGCCTTTTTTGTTTACATGAGGCTTATTATTTCTTACACACCACTGCTGAATTTTATGCTTATCTCCTAGTTCAAAACTTTCAGGAATATCTTTTATTGCAAGAATGCCTTCATCAAGTAGTTTTTGTGCTTTCTTTCCGCCATAATACAAATCAAAAACTGAATGTTCTGGCAAAAAGCCCCAACATAATTCTTTTAGTCCACATTCGTAAGGAGCATTACATTGACTACCAATTTGAATCTTAGGCTCTTCTCCATCAATTATTGCAAGCATTTCTTTTATTCTTCCAGGAACTAGCTTAATTTCTTCTTCTACTTTTTCAGTTATATCTTCTTTTGTAAATAATTTATCAATCTCTAATTTTCCATGTCTTACATATTTATTATTTATATGCAAAAGAAAACACTTGTTTATTCTAAGTCCAGATTTTTCATAAACATACTTCTGAAAAGCGACATCAGAAATATTTACATCTTTTACTTGTGTAGAAGATTTCACTTCAATTATATTCCAACTTCCATCTTTTTGAGGATCTAAAATATCGGCTCTTGAATAAATTCTTTCGCCTTCAGGAGAAAATGCAGCTTCAAACAAGGGCTTTTTATTTTTTAGATATTCTTGAGTTAATTCTAAATTTCTCTTAAAATCCTTATCTTCTATATCTATTCCATTTGGAAAAAGTTTCTTAGCATACTCACCAACAACATGACCTTCATCAAAAATATGTTGTTGGGCTTCATCTATTGCAGGAAATCTTTGCTTGTCATTAATAGAAACCCAAATTAGTTTCGGACACTGAAGACCATTTAGATAATTAGACTTTGATAAAATCTTCTCATAAGCCTTGCGAGGTTTTGATTTCAGAAGTTTGCCGACTAGCATAATAATAAACTAGATTTGAACATTAAAAACC
>Ga0172375_10006743_pt1 | contig 15951 bp, 8 predicted proteins | sample LakKiv1m_FD_114537 | JGI IMG/M metagenome (GOLD analysis project Ga0172375, IMG submission 114537) | Freshwater microbial communities from Kabuno Bay, South-Kivu, Congo - kab_092012_11.1m | ecosystem: Environmental > Aquatic > Freshwater > Lake | place: Democratic Republic of the Congo...
AGATGGGATCGAAGTCCATGATTTGGTTTATCGCTATGTAATGCCGGTAAAATCTTCCGTAAGGATCATCTCTGTTTCCGCAAGATTCAACATTTATGCACTCGAAAAGGAGCATTATGGTTGTATTGTTAATATGCAAAGGATTAATGATATCCAGCGGATCAATAAATTTTTTGAGGCAGTAAATTCAAAATTGCATCCTGGCGATTTATTTATCGGAAAAGCAGAGACATACATTCTTCGCAAGTCAAGAATTATGGCGAAATATCCCTGGCCATTAAACTATGTACTTTATGTTATCGATTTCATTTTAAGACGCATCTGGCCAAAAGTCCCCATCATTAACAGGGTTTATTTTATGTTAACCCGTGGGCACAACCGGGTAATATCAAGGGCAGAAACGCTTGGAAGATTGTATTCCTGTGGATTTGAAGTAGTGGAGGAACGATTCATTAATAACGAGTTGTATTTTGTTGTCAGGAAAGTTACCGAACCGCTTTACCCTGCCGATCCTACCTATGGTCCGCTCATCAAACTCAAAAGAATAGGGAAGCAGGGGAAATATTTCAACGTTTACAAGATGCGTACCATGCACCCTTTCGCTGAGTATTTGCAGGAATACGTTTATAATAACAATAACCTGCAGGAAGGTGGAAAGATTAAGGACGATTTCCGGGTGACCACCATTGGCAGGATCATGCGTAAATTGTGGCTTGACGAACTGCCCATGTTCATCAATGTTTTTAAGGGAGAATTAAAAATTGTAGGGGTTCGTCCGCTCAGCAATCATTATTATAGTTTATATACCGAAGCACTGCAAACCCGCCGGATTAAACATAAACCTGGACTAGTACCTCCGTTTTATGCTGATATGCCAAAGACTCTTGAAGAAATTATGGATTCCGAGATGAAGTATTTGGAAGAATATGAGAAAGGTCCGGTGTTGACTGATATCAGGTATTTTTTTAAAGCATTTAATAACATTTTGTTTAAACATGCCAGAAGCAATTAGATGCAAATCGTCCCTGTATGTTGTGATGCTGGTAACTGTAGTAGTATACTTAGCTGGTAATAACATAATTTGTCAGTCGCTTACAGGTACTACGGGTTATTATAATATCCCATCGGCAGAAATCTTTACCGATAAATCGATGTTTATTGGGAGTAATCTTCTAAACAAGGAGTATAAGAAATGGGGTAATCCGCATTATCATGCAATGGATTTTTTTACCACCTTAACCTTTGTTCCCTTTGTCGAGTTGTCGGTTCGCTTCACCCGGATGATCGATCTGCCGAAATCGGAGTACCTGGGAACAAACGGTGACAGGATGGCTTCCGCAAGAATCAGGGTGTTAAATGAACACAAATATTGGCCTGCAATTATACTTGGGTTTCAGAATTTTTTTACCACGCTTCAAAGCGGAGATGCCTCTCATTTCAATTCGACCTATCTTGTTGCAACAAAAAATTTTAAAATTCCTTATGTTTTGGAAAATGTTGGGATCACTGCAGGTTATGGCTCAGATTTTCTTACGGCATCCGATTACCAGTTCATCGGTCTTTTTGGTGGTATAAAGATCACTCCCCGTTTTCTGAATTTTCTTGAACTGATCCTGGAGTACGATGCCGAAAAATGGAATACAGGAGCTAGAATAACGATTCTGAAACATCTGGTATTACTAGGCGGTATGGAAGGAATGGATGCTTTTTCAGGTGGCCTGAGTTACCGTTTTATATTGCCCTGAGTTCCTTCTTATCATTGGTTCAATTCAGTTTCGATATTCAGTTTGGTATTTTTAATATCCTGGTATTTAAGCTTATTGTCGTTAATTGCTTCGAAAATTCCGAATAAACGATTAATCTCTGCGAAATACAGTTTTCTCCTCTTCTCTTTAATCTTTCCTAACAGGATAATATTTAAATTTGCAGGCGTTATGTATTAAAACTTTTCAGCGGGAATTATCGTATGCAATTTGTAAACCCTTTGTTTTTGCTGGGGCTTCTGGCAATATCCATCCCTGTAATCATTCATCTTTTTAATTTCAGGAAGTTCCGGAAGGTATATTTTACCAATGTTAAATTCATAGAAGAACTCAAACAGCAAACACAAAAGCAGTCGCAACTCAGGCACCTCTTGATTTTGTTGATGCGTATCCTGGCTATTGTAAGCCTGGTACTGGCTTTTTCCCAGCCCTACATTCCCGTTAAGCAGGGTGAAGACAGGAAAGAATCCGGCAACACAATAAGCATCTTTGTCGATAACTCATTCAGCATGGAGGCAGCTTCTCCTGATGGTACCTTACTGGATCTGGCCCGGCAAAAAGCCAGGGAAGTGGCTTCGGCCTATAATAGTTCCGATCGCTTCCAGTTGATCACCGGTGATTTTGAAGGCCGTCACCAGCGTTTTGTAAGCAGGGAGGAATTCATTGAGATGCTCGATGAAGTCGGGATCTCACCGGTAACGCGTCGTCTTTCGGAAGTCATCAAACGGCAGTCGGACCTTTTTAGTGGACAAAGCAAAACCAACCATACCGCCTACCTGATCTCAGATTTTCAGAAAGGAATTACCGATCTTGGCAGGGTAAGCAATGATACCTCTATGCAGGTTGTAGCTATTCCCCTGGAAGCGAGCAACAGGAATAACCTGTACATCGACACCATCTGGTTCGATTCGCCGGTTTTTCAGATTGACCAGCTTCTGAACCTGAATGTACGCATCAGAAATGCATCGGACAGTGATTTTGAGAAGATCCCTGTGAAGCTGCTGATTAATGGCAGGCAGAGGGCAATTGCAAGTTTTGATGTGACTGCAGGTGGTCAGACTGATGTAAAATTGCCTTTCACGGGCAATGAAACAGGGATTCAGTTCGGAATGCTTGAAATCACCGATTATCCCATCACTTACGACGATTCTTTTTATTTTTCCTATGACGTAAAATCCCAGATTCCGGTACTCGCCATCGACGAAAAGACTCCGAATGTTTACCTGAATTCGCTCTTTGGCAACGATTCGGCTTTCATCTATACGGTGGTGCCCGAAAACAAACTCGATTATTCCTCATTCAGCGTCAGCAACCTGATTATTATCGATGGACTGAAAAGCATTTCTTCTGGTCTTGCCCAGGAACTGCGGCGGTTTAGTGAGGGTGGAGGTAGCATCCTTTTCTTCCCGGCTTCCGGCTTTGATGCTGTTAGTTATGCCGACTTTTTTGGTCAGATGAATGTAAGCGGACTGATGGCCCGGGATACTTTCCTGACCCGCATCAGCAGGATGAATCTGCAAAGCCCTGTTTACAACGATGTTTTCGAGTCGGTGCCCGAAAACATCGATTTGCCTTCAGTTTTCAGGCATTATCCGTTGCAAAGGCAAACCACCTCGATGATGGAGGAACTGCTGGGTATGCAGGATGGTGGTGTTTTCCTTGGAGCCTGGCCTGTTGGCAAAGGCATGTTTTATCTTTGTGCCGTTCCACTGGATGCACAGTGGTCCAATTTTCCGAAACACGCTATCTTCGTACCTACACTTTATAAAATTGCACTGTTGAGTAATCCCGGATCACGACTTTACTATACTGCCGGCGAAAATGAAGACATCATCATTAGAAAAGCCACCCTTAATGGCGATCAGATATTTAAGATCAGAAGCCTCGACGGTAACTTTGAAGTCATCCCGGAGCATCGCTCGGTTTCATCACAAATCAACCTTTTTACCCACAACCAGATAAAGAAGGCCGGGAATTATGAAGTCGATTACGAGGGACAACGGATTGCAGGTGCCTCGTTTAACTATAACCGCACCGAGTCGGACCTCGAAAACTATTCAAAACCACAACTCGAAAGCATGATCAGGGATCTAGGGTTAAAGAATTTCAGGGTTATAACCCCCACATCCCGTTCCCTGACCGAGGTGATCACTGAAATTGATAAAGGTTTCAGATTGTGGAAAATTTTCATCTTTTTAGCATTGGCATTCTTGCTGGGTGAAGTACTTTTGTTGAGGTTTTGGAAAAAATAATAAGTTCTTTAATGCTTGCTTGTTTTATCACTGGCACAAAGTCTTATGAATAAAATGGCCTCTCACCTCCCCCCGCATCGGGGGGATCGAGGGGGGCATCAAAACAGTTAACTAAAATAAGATAGTTTCCTTCCTCCCCCCGTATCGGGGGGACCAAGGGGGGCGAAAAGAAAGTTTCAGTAGTAAAGATAGTTTCCTTCTTCCCCCCGTATCGGGGGGATTGAGGGGGGCGATAAGAAGTTTAAATAGTAAAAATGGTTTCCTTCTTCCCCCCGCATCGGGGGGATCGGGGGCAATAAAGTAATTTTATGAGAATATTGGCTGAAGATACCGTAGGGCTGATCATCGATATGCAGGAACGACTGTACCCGTTTATTCACGACAACGGGCAACTTACCCGGAATACGACCATTCTCATCGAAGGGTTAAAAGCAATCGGAATAAAAATCCTCGTTACCGAGCAATACACCAAAGGTCTTGGCTTTACAATTGAACCTTTAAAGCAACTGCTGACCGATACAACTGTTGTCGAAAAAATGGCGTTTAGTTGCTGTGATGAACCCGTGTTTTACGAAAAACTGTCGTTACTTGGAATTCGAAATGTGATCATTGCAGGTATCGAATCGCATGTATGCGTATTGCAAACCGCCATCGACCTGCTGAGCTGTGGTTACATTCCGGTAATTGTCGAAGATTGTGTGTCGTCCCGAAACCCGAACGACAAAAGAATCGCCATAGAAAGGTTGCGGAAGGAAGGAGCTGTGATCACCACCTGCGAATCGGTTTTATTCGAGTTGCTGCGTTTGTCGGGTACCGAGGCTTTTAAAAAAATATCAAAACTCGTTAAATAATACGCCTGAGTGGCGCTGCCCCGATGGACAACGAAGAAAATATTTTCACCGAAGACGAACCAGGTCATCTGCACGACGACATCTTAAATACCGGCGAGGACGGGCAAAATGCATCTCCGGGTTTGTATAAAACCATCGCCGTTGCCGGGATGTTCAAAAACTGGTTTCTCGATTATGCCTCCTATGTGATTCTGGAGCGTGCCGTCCCCGATGTTATCGATGGTTTCAAGCCTGTACAGCGGCGCATTCTCCATGCCATGAAGGAGATGGACGATGGCCGTTACAACAAGGTCGCAAACATCATCGGACAAACCATGAAATATCACCCGCATGGCGATGCTTCCATTGGTGATGCACTGGTTCAGCTTGGTCAGAAGGACCTGCTCATCGATGCACAGGGAAACTGGGGCAATGTGCTTACCGGCGACAGCGCAGCAGCACCAAGGTACATCGAAGCCAGATTGTCGAAGTTTGCTCTTGAGGTAGCTTTTAATGCTAAAACAACAACATGGAAAGCCTCCTATGACGGTAGAAACAAGGAACCGGTTTCACTCCCGGTGAAATTTCCATTGTTGCTGGCCCAGGGTGTCGAAGGTATTGCAGTGGGTCTTGCATCAAAAATATTACCCCACAACTTCCTCGAACTTATCGATGCTTCCATCAAATACCTGCAAGGGAACGAATTTGATATCCTGCCCGATTTTCCAGGCGGAGGTTATGCCGATTTTTCAAAATACAACAACGGTTTACGGGGCAGCCGGATAAGGGTCAGAGCTAAAATTACACAAACCGATAAAAAGGCGCTTACCATCACTGAAATCCCTTTTGGGACTACAACTACTTCGCTCATCGAATCGATTGTGGCTGCTAACGATAAAGGAAAAATCAAGATCAGGAAAATCGACGACAACACATCCAGCCAGGTCGAAATTCAAATTCAGCTCGTCCCGGGAGTTTCTCCCGATCAAACCATCGACGCACTTTATGCCTTCACCAGTTGCGAGGTTTCTATTTCACCCAATTCCTGTGTGATCTATAATGGCAGGCCACAATTCCTGGGCGTGAGTGAAATCCTGAAGATCAGCACCGACCAGACTGTGAAATTGCTGAAAATGGAACTCGAGATTCGGAAACATGAGTTAGCCGAACAATGGCATTTCGAATCACTGGAAAAGATTTTTATCGAAAATCGTATCTATCACGATATCGAAGAGTGCGAAACCTGGGAAGCCGTCATCGAAGCCATTTTTAAAGGACTGAAGCCTTATATCGGGCTGTTTAAGCGTGAAATAACCCATGATGATGTACTTCGGCTTACCGAAATAAAAATAAAACGAATCTCCAGATTCAATTCCTTCAAAGCCGACGAGCACATCAGGGGACTTGAACTCGAACTCGAAGAAGTCGAAAATCACCTGGCACATCTGATCGATTTTACGATCAACTATTACCGTCAAATCAGAAAAAAGTATGGTCAGGGTAAGGAACGAAAAACTGAGATCAGGAATTTCGATAACATTGAGGCAACACTGGTGGCAGCAGCCAACGAAAAGCTTTATGTGAACCGCGAGGAAGGTTTCGCAGGTACAAGCCTTAAAAAAGATGAATTTGTATCCGACTGTTCCGACATCGACGACATCATTGTATTCAGGGAGGATGGCAAAGTGTTGGTAACCAAAGTGGCAGCCAAAGTTTTTGTCGGGAAAAATGTGATCCACATCGATGTATTTAAGAAAAACGACGAGCGTACCATTTACAACCTGATCTATCGGGATGGCAAAAACGGCAAGGCTTACGTTAAACGTTTTCCGATCAGGGGAGTGACCCGAGATAAAGAATACGATCTTACCAAAGGTACTGCCGAAAGCAAGATTCTTTACCTGTCGGCTAACCCCAATGGTGAAGCTGAAATTGTGCGGGTAAGCCTGAAGCCACGTCCAAAACTGAAAAAACCGGTTTTTGATTTTAATTTCAGCGAACTCGCCATAAAGGGAAGGAATTCATTGGGCAACACCCTGGCGAAATTTCCGGTAAAGAAGATCATGAAAAAGGAAGAAGGCATCTCCACACTTGGCGCCATGGACATCTGGTTCGACGAAAGCGTGAAACGCCTCAACACCGAAGAACGCGGCATGTATATCGGAGCTTTTAAAGGTGATGATAAAATATTGACCATCATGCAATCAGGTTTTTACCGGCTGATTGGCTTCGATCTTTCAACACATTTTGATGAAGATTTGATTGTTATCGAAAAATTTGATCCCGACAGGATTATTTCGGCAGTGTATTTCGATCCCAAGCTGGGATTTCCTTATCTCAAACGATTCCAGATCGAGGAAACCGATAAGAAAACCTCCTTTGTCGGCGATGATCCGGCAATAACCCAGCTGATAGCGCTTTCTCTTGATGATTTGCCTATGATCGAACTTGTTTTTGATGCCAGGAAAAATGAAAGGGTAATCGAAAGTCAGGAAATTGATGTTGCACAGTTTATTGGGGTTAAGAGCTACAAGGCAAAAGGAAAACGCCTGACCACCCATCATCTTAAAACTGTAAATCTTCTCGAACCACTGCCTTTTGAGGCTGGTGACGAAACCGGAGACGGGAACAATGCTGATCAGGATGATGATAATGATAATGATAATCCTTTGTCAGATGACGGAATAGGTGACGAATCGCAGGATGACAATGGGCCAGGGGAGGAGTTGACCGAAGAAATGGCGGATACGGATGAAGAGATCAAGCAAGGTTTTACTGAATCCACCGAAACGGAGCTTTTTGTTCCTGAAGAACCCTTCGAAAAGGGAGCGGAGAAAGATTCGGGAACAAAAGAAAAGCGACCACGCCGTCCAAGAATTAAACGGGATGATGATGAACAAGGCCAGTTGACAATAGAGTTTTAAAACAGAAGGTTGAGGTTTCGGTTTTTCTATTCTGACTTCCGGCTTTGAGTACTTTGTTTTGACTTGATTTTTACAAAAAGATATAAACTAAACAATATGAAAAAACGTACAATTCAAAATCCGGCATTTAATGGTTTGGTTTTAGCTCTGCTGATGTTGGCTTCCTGTGTGCCATCTGCAACGCAACCCCGGGCAACGGACGAAAATAAAGCATCGGTCAAAAACCTGAATTATACAACCGCCAGCGTTTATCTTACCGCAAAAAATACATCCAACCGTTTGGCAAATACACAGCAGTTGCCTTTAAATTTGAAGGCTCCTGAACCCGATGAGAATTTCCCGGTGGTCATTCTTGATCCGGCAAAAACCTTTCAGACAATTGTTGGATTTGGAGGTGCCCTGACCGATGCCGCTGCAGAGACATTTTATAAACTCCCCGAAAGCAGGCAACAGGAAATCCTTACTGCATATTTCGACAGAGATAAAGGAATCGGCTATTCGTTGTGCCGCACACACATCAACAGTTGCGATTTTTCGAGCTCAAGTTATGCTTATGACGACGTTAAAAATGATACACTTCTTTCGAATTTCAGCATAGAAAATGATAAAGAATTCAGGATCCCTTTTATCAAAGCAGCGATAAAGGCTACCGGAAACCAGCTTGCCTTATTTGCCTCCCCATGGAGTCCGCCGGCCTGGATGAAAAGCAACAACGATATGTTGCACGGGGGAATACTCCTGCCACAATATTACAGGGTATGGGCAAATTATTATGTCAGGTTTATGAAGGCGTACAAAAACGAAGGCGTACCCTTCTGGGGTTTGACGGTTCAAAACGAACCGATGGCAACCCAGACCTGGGAATCGTGTATTTATTCTGCTGCGGATGAACGCGATTTTGTGAAGAATTTCCTGGGGCCTGCCCTTGTTAACTCGGAATTTAAGGATACAAAACTCATGATCTGGGATCACAACCGGGGTGTGATGTATCAAAGAGCACAAACTGTTCTGGACGATAAAGACGCAGCTAAATATGTTTGGGGAACAGGTTTCCACTGGTATGTAGGTGATCATTTCGATAATGTGAAACGTGTTAAGGAAGCATGGCCCGATAAAAACCTGCTCTTTACCGAAGGCTGCAATTATCCTTTTAATATCGACAGCCTAGATGAATGGCATTGGGGCGAAAATTACGGCCGCTCGATGGTTAACGACCTCAACAACGGAGCCAATGGATGGGTGGACTGGAATGTGCTTCTCGATGAGACAGGTGGCCCGAATCATGTGAATAATTTCTGCATGGCTCCTGTAATTGGCGATACCCGAAACGGACAAATTCATTACATGAATTCATTTTATTACCTGGGGCATTTCTCAAAATTCATACGTCCCGGTGCTAAAAGGATCATCTGCTCTACCAACGACGACGATTTCCTGGCCACAGCCTTTATAAATCCCGATGGAACCATTGCCACAGTGGTTTTGAACCTTACCGGAAAAGATAAAAATTTCCAGGTCTGGATGGATAACAAGAGTGTAAACACACTTAGTCCTGCCCATTCGATTCTAACAATGATCCTGAAATAAACGGAAATCCGGGGCAAATTCATTGACAGATCGCATTTGCTAAGATGCTTAAAATAACTGGTTTAATATAGTTGAAAACCAGGTATTTTAGTAATCAGGGGAAATTTTAAATCCGGTTGGTGTCATCTTGTTTGACCGTCGAAGACCGCCTCCAGAGATAATAAACCGGGACTCCGGAAAGTAAAATAATAAGTCCAGGCCATGTAAAATCGGGCTTTTTGATCAGAAGAACAATAATAATGAGTAAACACACAAGTATATAAATCAGCGGCAGAACAGGATAGCCAAATGCTTTGTAGGGCCGTTCGATATCGGGTTGTTTTTTTCGAAGGACAAAGACAGAACCAATGGTAAGAATATAGAAAACGATTGCCGCAAACATTACATAGTCGAGCAACTGCGTATATGTTCCTGAAAAACACAAAAGAATGCTCCATACAGCCTGAATTCCCAGCGAAAATGCAGGTACACCATATTTATTAAGGATTCCGGTTTTTTTAAAAAACAACCCGTCTTTTGCCATGGCGTAAAATACTCTTGCCCCTGAAAGCACGATGCCGTTGTTACAGCCAAATGTCGAGATAACTACCACAAGTGCCATGATGGTGGTGGCGGTTGCCCCAAAAATCCCGTAAATAGCGGCAGTGGCTACCCGGTCTTCGCTGGCATATTGTATTCCCCTTTCAACCACGGTAGCACCTTCCGGTGTCCCCCTCAATGGCAGGGCAATAACATAAACCATGTTCACAAGAAAATAAATTGTAACCACAGCAAGTGTACCTAAAAACAGACTCCTCGGTATGGTTTTCTTTGGGTTAATCACCTCGTCGGAAGTATAGGTGACATTGTACCAGGCATCGGCAGAGAAAAGTGAGCCTACCATCGATGTCCCGATCGCAATGAGCAGTGCGATTCCGGCTATTGGGATCTGGGTGCCTCCCTCCGCGGTTGAAGCACTCCAGAAATCAGGCGACCTGAATACCTGTAGGTGTGTCTTGTTTGCGGCATAAACACCAATGACGATGAATATCAGTAAAATAAATACTTTCGAATAGGTAAACACATTTTGTATTCTTTTCCCGTAATCGACGCCCCTGGTATTGATCCAGGTAAGGAAGAGGATGAGCAATATCGAGATAAGCTGGGTGGTGCTAAGTGTGACATTTCCAATGTTGAAAATGATGTTTTGATCGGATATCCATGGGATCGTTTCACCGGTGTATTTTGCAAACGCCATACCGATGGCCGCAATGGTACCGCATTGGATCACGAGGAAAAGCGTCCATCCGTAAAGAAAGCCAAAAAGCGGAGAATAGGCTTCACGAAGATAAACATAGATGCCACCGGCATGGGGTAACATACAGGCCAGTTCTCCGTAAGCAAGGGCAGCAAGAACTGTCATAACACCTGTGATCGCCCAGATTACAAGCAACCAGCCCGGGGAGCCTACGGTGCGGGCAATATCGGCACTAACGATGAAAATACCCGAGCCAATCATCGAGCCGATGGTTATTGCGGTGGAATCGAAAAGATTCAGCGACTTTTTAAATTTTCCTCCTTGTGCCATGTGTTTCCGGTTATTTAATTTGTTAATGTTTGATAATTAAGCACAGAGATGGGGCACAGCAAATGTTTTTCAATTTCCGGCTGATAAATTAAGTATTGCATGTTTTCCAATCCTTTTATGGTCCCTTCTTACAATAATGTGAACCATCAATTCCTGCCTCATTTTCTGACCCAAAAGTAAGAATTCAACAATACTAATATCATTTAGCAAGTAAATTATTTGGATAGTTGATAAAATGGAATGATAAAATCGAATTTAATGAAAATGAAAATGACTTGGTTCTGATGCTAATAAATCTGGTGGAAATAAGAAAAGTTCATTTTCAAAATCACATCAATAATAGGAATGACATTTATTATAAAACCCTAAGATGCAACCGTGAAGCAAATCCGGCGTATAAATACTTCAGGATTTTTACAATACCAGATTATATTCCGGTTTCGGGAAATTCTTCCTCGTCATCAAAAAAATTGAATTCCTCTTTTACAACCGGATTTCCCTGCGAAGTCCACGGGTATTTATAAAGTCCTTCCATTAGCCTTCTTTGCTTCTCTTCCGGCGACAGCCGTTCATATGACAGCCTGATTTCGTCGCGCTTGTGTTGTTTTTCTTCTTCAATCTGACGCTTTACTTCGATATAATGCTTTTCGAGCCGGTTTTGCAGGAAATTTGAGGCCACACCGGGAAACAAATCGAGCAGCAGTTCTTCCTTTTCATTTTGAGCCAGGCGGATTCCACCATATTTATCGCATTTTGGATTTTCAGGCCGTTTATACGTCGTGGTATCGTAAGGCGTCTCATCGCGAACCCCTGTGATTTCTTCCCTGAAATCCGGATCAATAGGAGTTGGTGTTTTTCCATAAATGCCCTTAACAAGATTTACAAACTGGGTGGAGTTGTTTGTGTAATGTGGTAACTGCTTGTTTTCATCGATTACACAGTTGACGGCCTGTACACCGATAATCTGGATTGTTGGAGTTACCAAGGGTGGGCAACCCGACACCATTCGCACAACAGGAACAGTTTGTAACACTTTTGGCAATAGATGGTCAAGTTTCAGTTGTTTGAGCTGGGCAAGCATATTCGTGTACATACCACCGGGGATTTCGGCATGTTTCACTTCTTCGTCGGGTTCTGGAAAATTAAAATACATCTCAATGCGTTGGGTAACATCCAAAAGATGATCTTCTTTATTTAAAGTCGCGTATTCGATGGCCAGGTCGAACAACTTATCAACCTCAGGTAAAAGGCTGTAATTGCTGATATCAAAATCGATGGGGAAGATTTTGTAACTGTCGGATTCTTCCAGTTCTTTCCTTATTTCTTTTAATTCGGGGTTTGCATTTGCCACGGCTTTGCGATTTACACCGAGGTCGATGTTTAATTTATCAGCAAAAATCTGAAGAACTTCATAAGCCGGGGCTGCTGGTCCACCGGCAAAATGCATAAGTGCTGTATCAATTATATCTACACCGTTTAACATTGCCATTAGCGCAGATGCCAGTCCATAACCGGGTGTACAGTGTGTATGAATGTCGATAGGGACAGTAATTTCATTTTTAAGCTGTCTGATCAGGTCAGCCGACTGGTTTGGGGTGATCAAACCCGCCATATCCTTGATGGTGATCATATCCGCGCCAAGCCTTTCGAGTTTTTTTGCGAGCTTTACAAAATAGGCAATTGTGAAAAGGTTGTGTGGCAGTTTCTTTCGATGGAACATAGCCTGCGTTCGTTGTTTGAAAGTGAATTTCGGGTCAACGGTAAAACAAATGGCACAGTCGGCAATGGCATTGTTTTCTTTCATAAAACGGATGGTGGCTTTCATATTTTCGATGTCGTTCAATGCGTCGAAAATGCGCATGATATCGATGCCGGATTGCACCGAGTTTCTGATAAATCCCTCAATAACGTAATCGGGGTAAGGATTATAGCCAAACAGGTTTCTGCCACGTGAGAGCGCAGTAAGTTTGGAGGCATCGCCAATACCGGCTTTTATTTTATCGAGTCTTTGCCAGGGGTCTTCCTGCAAATATCGCATAACCGAGTCGGGAACAGCACCACCCCATACTTCCATTGCGTAAAAACCGGCTTCTTTAAAATAGGGGAGTACCCGGTCAACCTGGTGCTGGGTCATTCGGGTGGCAAAAAGTGATTGTTGTCCATCACGAAGGGTAACATCCCTCACAAGGATTTTCTTACTCATAAAACTTAAAATTTACTATTTGTTGTTTCTGTTATATTTTTTCGATAAAAATGAGGCCGCAAAACTACTTTTGTTTCAAATACAGTAAGGGGTTTTAAGAAAATATTGTTAATTTATTAACAATCGAATAAAGATTGTAAATTTGTGCATTTCAGAAGTTTCTGGAAATATTAAACTTGATATAATAAAGTCTTGTAGAAACGAAAGTATGGTAAGAATTTAATGACCAATGAATTTATGCCTCTCAAAGGCGACATTATTAAGTCATAAATTCTGTGTTTTTGAATTTTACGAATGATTTTATTATCAATAATAGCGCCTCTACGAGGCTGTTAAAGAAGGATTTGGCATATTTACTACCATAAATTCGCAATTTCGGTACTTCATTAGCCATCAATGTTTTTCAAAACGACAATGGCATCTGGTATTTTAAGCCAGGTACAAATGCTATCCGGGATACACATTCCTGGCATACCTCAGCCCCTGCTGACCCTGATTTGAAATCCGGACAAAACCCTGCCTTTTCTCTATACTAGCCTGAATTTACAATCCGGGTATATCTCTTCCTGCTCAAAAATTTCTTATTCGCTGTAACATTATTGTTATTTGCACCAATTGCAAATCCGCACGCACGTAAGCCGTAAAGGAAATGGGATTTTTCTTACCTGGATTTAAAATCTGTTCAGCCTGTTTATCAAATTTGACTTATTCTCCAATCCGCTTAATTTCATTAAGTTTTTTGAACTTTTCGAGAATTACTTCCGATTCGAGGGGCACTTTTTCGACGATTACGTTGCTGGTGTCCAGTCCGAAGGCTTTCTGGTCGCTGATACCAATTTTCTTGATAAACTTGTAAACATCCATGATAAACTGGTCGAAAGGCTGAAAGTCGAAGTCGTAGTTCTGGATTCGTTCGATGACTACGAATTTAAAATCCCCTAAAATATTATGTTTTCGTAGTGATTCATAATTGCTGATCATGTCAATTTCATCATGTTTTACCAAATCCTCAATCACCTGCCTGAAGAACAGGTTAATCCGGGGCTGAACTTTAAAACCTATCTGCAACTCAATCCTGTAGAGTACATTGGGGATAAGGGTTTCAACTGTATATCCTAATTTCTTGGGATCATCCACAAAATGAAGATGAACAAACCAATATTTATCGGCCCGTTTTGGTTGTTTGTTGATAATGGAATACTGGATTTTTGATTCGATGTCGGTATTACGGTCGGCCCGTGTGATGTAAACCAGGTTGGTAGCATACTTGGGAATACTTTCGTCGTTATGAATGTCCCTGAGGGTATCGGCAAACCCGGCAATTTTAACAAAAACCAGGAACTTCTTTTTAATTTCCCTTCCACGATACCAGGTGTACATAATGAAAGCCAGGATACTGGTGAGCAATAATGTAAACCATCCACCAAACTGGAACTTATGAAGATTGGCTACCAAAAAAGAACCTTCGATACCAAGATAAGCAACTAAAAATATGACAATCATTATCGGTGGCCTTTTAATCTTACTCATATAAAAGGACAAAAGCAGCGTGGTCATCAGCATGGTTATGGTGATTGCAAGACCGTAGGCTGCTTCCATGTTCGATGACTCCTGAAAGTACAGGATTACAAAAACACAGGCAAAAAACAGAAACCAGTTCACCATTGGAATATACATCTGACCCCTGATTTCGGTTGGATAAAAAACTCTTACTCGTGGCCAGAAGTTTAATGAAACGGCTTCGCTGATGATCGTGAAGGAACCTGTTATCATTGCCTGGCTGGCGATAATAGCTGCGACCGTTGAGATGAGGATACCGGGAGCCAGAAACCATTCGGGCATAATCGAAAAAAATGGATTGATCACCTCCGTCGAATTCATAATTATGTCCTGGTGGCTCAGTACCCAGGCTCCCTGTCCCATATAATTTAAAATCAATGATGTCTTAACATAAATCCATGTTATGCGGATGTTTAAAAACCCGCAGTGACCCAGGTCGGAATATAGCGCCTCGGCACCTGTTGTACACAAAAATACAGCGCCCAGCAATAAAAATCCTCCGGGGTATTGCGCAAGTAAAGTAATCGCATATATCGGGTTAAATGCTTTTATGACCAGTGGAAACTCAATAATCTGGGCAAAACCTAATACGGCCAGCATGAGAAACCAGATGAACATTGCCGGTCCGAAAACTTTGCCGATCGCACTGGTACCGTAAGGCTGAAAAAGAAAGATCATCGCAATGATTACCAGAACAATTGGAAGAACGCGGATTCCTTCCTGCAACATTCCAAGACCCTCCACTGCCGACATCACTGTAATCGAAGGTGTTATTACACCATCGGCCAGCAATGCAGCACCACCAACGATTGCCAGGAAAAATACACCTTTTCGTCTTTTTCTGATCAGTGCGTAAAGCGCAAATATTCCACCTTCACCTTTGTTATCGGCTCTAAGTGTTATAATGACGTATTTTAGGGTAGTTTGAAGTGTGAGTGTCCAGATGATGCATGAAAGGGAACCTATAATAAAACCCTCATCAATATTTCCGTTGGAACCCGCCAGGATTGCCTTTAAAACATACAAAGGGGAAGTTCCAATATCACCATAAACAATACCGAGTGTGATGATTAAACCTGCTAACGACAGTTTTGAGATATGGCCCGAATTTATTTTCGAATGCATGTTAATATTAAAAAAAAAGTAACTAATCAGTATTATTAATAATCCGCGATTACGGTCAAGGCTTGTAAAACATTTTGACCATTTTTCAGGGCAGTGTCTATAATGGATCTCAGGATGGCAAAGTTATCAGCAGCACTAAA
>Ga0172375_10006744_pt1 | contig 15951 bp, 18 predicted proteins | sample LakKiv1m_FD_114537 | JGI IMG/M metagenome (GOLD analysis project Ga0172375, IMG submission 114537) | Freshwater microbial communities from Kabuno Bay, South-Kivu, Congo - kab_092012_11.1m | ecosystem: Environmental > Aquatic > Freshwater > Lake | place: Democratic Republic of the Congo...
CAATGCATTTGATCAGCCCGGAGTCGAGGGTTATAAAAATTATATGTATTTTAAATTAAAAAAACCAGGCATATCCCAAGATATTGTTGAAGAGATAACCAGTAATCCTCTGATAAAAAAACCCGAATACATCCTTTAAAATGAATGATTTAAAAGCTAAGCTTAACCCGTCACAGCTTGAGGCTGTCCAGGCTATTTATGGCCCGGTTTTGGTTATTGCCGGAGCTGGTTCAGGCAAAACCCGGGTTATTGAATACCGTGTTTTAAATATGGTGCAGAATAATATTGATCCTGCATCAATATTGCTGCTTACGTTTACCCGAGAAGCAAGCCGCAAGATGTTAGCCCGAGCGACTGCCCATGACAGCCGCTGTAAAAGCGTTGATGGCGGGACTTTCCATTCTTTTGCTTATAAATTATTAAAGAGGTATGCCAAGGTTATAGGATTTCCGGAGTCTTTTTCTATTATGGATGAGGCGGATTCTTTGGATGCGGTACAAAGATGCGTGGCTGCTTTGAATTTATTTGACGGCGAGAAAAAATTCCCTAAAAAAGATACTTTAAAATCTATAATTAGCGGTGTTATCAATAAAAATACTACTGTGGGGAAAATTCTTGAAAAGGAGTACCCTGATTTCTTCTCTTTTAAGGATGATATTGAAAATTTGGGTAAAAAATACGCCGAATATAAGATTGAAAGGAATCTTCTAGATTATGATGACCTGTTGATTTACGCTAAGCTGCTTCTAGAGAATGAAATTGTAAGGAAAAAAATTTCCGAAAGATATAAATTTATCATGGTTGATGAATATCAGGATACCAATAAGCTGCAGGCAGATATTGCGCGTTCATTATCCTATAGTCATAATAATATTATGGTGGTAGGAGATGATGCTCAGAGTATTTATGGGTTTAGGGGTGCTTTTCATGAGAACATAATGAAGTTTCCTGAAAACTTTGATAAATGTAAAATTATAAAGCTTGAAGAAAATTACCGTTCGACACAATCCATTCTTGATCTGGCAAATTCAGTCTTAGAAAATATGCAGAACAAGTATTCAAAATGTCTGGTTTCTGCCAGGCAGGATTTGGGCGAAAAGCCGCAAATTCAGTTTTTCAGTGATGCTTACCGGGAAGCAGAGTGGCTGGCTGCTAAGATTAAAGAATTATGTGATGAAGGGCTGGATTTAGCTGATCAGGCTGTTTTGTTCCGGTCTTCTTATATTTCCATACCTTTGCAGGCTGAGCTGAGTAAAAAAGGCATACCTTATCAGGTTTTTGGGGGGCTTAAATTTTATGAGACAGCCCATGTAAAAGATTTAATGTCTCATCTAAAAGTTATCTCCAATCCTAAGGATGAATTGGGCTGGGCAAGGGTGCTTATGCTTTTAGAAGGGATTGGCCCGAAAACCAGCGATAAAATATTAAAAGATATTGCCTCATATTCTACATTAGCTGAAATCCTGGAAAAATCATTCGAAGGGCATAATATAAAATTTAAATACAGTCCAAATATAAGAAAATTACAGCAGCTTTTGAAATATGTCCTTGAAGAAACGGATATTGGGAATCAATTTTCTAAAGTGTTGGATTATTATCTGCCGATATTAAAAAATAAATTCGATGATTGGAATTTAAGGTTAAATGATTTAGAAACCTTAAAGCAGATATCTTGCAGGTATGATTCCTTGGAGGATCTTCTAGCTGATTTTGCCATTGAATCTCCGGATTCGGGGGTAAAAAATGCCGAATATACCCCCAGAGAGGAAGAAAAACCGCTTACTCTTTCAACTATTCATTCAGCCAAGGGGCTGGAATGGACCAATGTTTATCTTTTAGGGTTAATGGACGGTGTTTTCCCGGTCAGTTTTTCTCTTGGCGACGAGGATGAAATAGAAGAGGAACACAGGCTTTTTTATGTAGCAGTAACCAGAGCCAAGAATAACCTGATTTTGTCTCTGCATCATGAAGCCAGCCGCGGGGGGATTAATCAATTCAATAAAATCTCCCGTTTTGTTGACCGGGCAAATATTTTGTCAAAATTAAATAAACAAGCTATAATAGATCCGGATATTGATGATGACGATATTTCAAGTTGTGATTTTGACCAGGATACGGTGATTTATGATAAGAAATCGCTGTATAATAAGGTAACCCGGATTTTTTAATAAAAAATCCGCCTATAGGACCACAGTTTTAATCTTATAAGATTTAAGGGTATGCGGAATCCATAATTAACAATTTTAGCATGAAAGATTGTTTCTGAGAGATGATTTTTCCTACTTATAACGTTGAATTTAAGAGAGCCTCAAACGAAGAATTTATAGTTGCTTCGGGAGAAATCAGGAATGATTCAAATAGAGACTATACCTGTAGCTTATTTAAAATTATACTCTATGGCAAGCATAGTGCCATTGGCACCGGGATTATTAAGATTTATGATTTCAAGGTTAAAAGTACTAAGTCGTTTTCTATTTTAGTGGAAGCTCATTCCAGGTTGATTTCATCGATACTTCGTTATGAAATTATCATGGAGCGCGGGTATTGATTTTTTTAAGTTACCCAGCATTAATAAGGTTGGCTGGTGTCAGATACAGATATTTAAAAAATTAGGTTGACAAATACCAAAAATATGGTATAGTTTCACTGCAGTAGTAAATAAGGGATTAGGGAACTTGAGGCCGCAAAAGGTAAGAGTAACTAACCTAGGCGGCTTTTTTCTTGTGGTGTAGAAAAAAATGTATTAAGTTTTCCTCCACCATTGAAAATCTCATCAAAGCTATAAAAAAGAGATTTTCTTATCGTTATTTACTATGAGTTTAGTGGAAAGGAGGAAGTAAATAATGGCAAAAGGTAAAGTAAAATGGTTTAACAATGCCAAAGGTTATGGGTTTATCACCCCTGAATCTGGAAGTGACGTATTCGTACATCACACCGCGATTCAAGGCGAAGGTTATAAAACATTAGCGGAGGGCCAAGATGTTGAATTCAACATTGAAAAAGGTCCAAAGGGTGAGCAGGCTACCAACGTAGTCAAGTTATAATCTAGATGCATTAAACAAAGGCCCGGTCTTTTTTTAAGGACCGGGCTTTTTGTTTTAAATAATTCTTGCGGTGCTATTTTATAGTGTTAAAATTAGAGCTTAAAATATAAGAGATCAAATTACCTATAATTTTGGTATAAGCGATGAAATCAAACAGTAAAGAGCTAGAAAATTCTTTAAAAGCTAAAATATCTGATTCTGATTATATAACTTCCCCCATTGAAAGCGTTCTGGAGAAATTTAAAACTTCTTTAAAAGGCCTGGATGAAGAGGATGTTTTAGAGCGTATTAAAGAATACGGCCATAATGAACCTGCCAAAAAGAAGAAAAGGACGGTAATCGTCCAGATTCTTTCCAAATTTGTCAATCCCTTAGTAATAGTTTTAATCATAATTGGTTTATTTTCTTTATTTTTCGGTGAAAAAATTAGCGCAATTCTAGTTTTTTTAATGATTGTTTTAAGTGTATTTTTATCTTTTATCCAGGAATACCGTTCAGGTAAAGAGGCAGATAAGCTTAGCGAAATGGTGCGCACCAGTGCCACGGTTTACCGTAACGGAAAAGCGCGCGAAATTAATATCCGTGATATAGTGCCCGGGGATATCGTTGATTTGTTTGCCGGAGACATGATTCCGGCAGATTTGAGGATTATATCCTGCAAGGATTTGTTTATTAATCAGGCTTCGCTTACCGGTGAGTCATTTCCGATTGAGAAATTTTCGCAGATTCCGCAGTTAAACAGTAAAACAATTTCAGATCAATCAAATATAGTTTTTATGGGTTCAAGTGTAGTCAGCGGCACAGCTTTGGCGGTAGTCATAAAAACAGGCATATCTACTCAATTCGGCGAGTTATCACGGCGCCTGGCGACAATGAGGATTGAAACCAGCTTTGATAAGGGTATCCATAAATTTACCTGGCTGATGATCAGGGCTATGCTGGTGATGGTAACTGTTATTTTTATTGTTAATGCTTTATCTAAAGGTAATCCTATTGAGGCTTTGCTTTTTTCTTTGGCAGTGGCTGTGGGATTAACCCCTGAGATGTTACCGATGCTCGTAGCCATTAATTTATCTAAAGGCGCTATAGCCATGTCAAAAAAACAGGTTATTGTTAAGCGGCTGAATTCAATTCAAAATTTCGGGGCGATGGATATAATTTGCACTGATAAAACCGGTACATTGACTATGGATAAAATAGTCTTGGAAAAACATTGCGATGTGGTCAGAAAAGAAGATGATGACGTTCTTAAATATGCCTATATTAACAGCTTTTATCAGACGGGTTTAAAAAATATCCTGGATAAAGCTATATTAAAGCATGAGAAAATTTTATTGGAGAAGATAAATAAGATCGATGAGATACCTTTTGATTTTTCCAGGAAAGTAATGTCTGTGGTTGTAGAAATGAATTCTCAGCAGGTGATTATCACTAAAGGCGCTCCCGAGGAAATATTTAAGCGCTGTTCACGCTATGAGCTTGATGGTGAAATATTAGAAATGGAATCCTGGCTGCTAGCTGATTTAAAAGAGGAGCATGACAGGTTAAGTGCCGAAGGTTTTAGGGTACTTGCTTTAGCTTACAAAAATAATGATATCAAGAAGGATATTTATTCCAAAGATGACGAGAGGGATTTGGTTTTAAAAGGATATGTGGCATTTTTAGATCCGCCAAAGCCGAGCGCTAAAAGGGCTATTATGGCTTTAAAGAAGCTGGGAGTTCAGTTTAAAGTTTTAACAGGAGACAATGAACTGGTAACCAAAAAGATTTGCAGCGAAGTAGGGCTTGATGTTAAAGGGCTTGCCACAGGAGAAGATGTTGAAAAGCTGGATGTTTTAGGTTTAAGAGAGCTGGTGAAGGTTACTACTGTTTTTGCTAGGCTTTCGCCTTTGCAGAAAGAAAGAGTTATCCATGCTTTGCATGATAATAAACATATCGTAGGGTATTTAGGCGATGGGATAAATGATGCTCCGGCTTTAAAAGCTTCTGATGTCGGTATTTCTGTTAATAATGCGGTTGATATTGCCAAAGAATCTGCCGATATTATTCTTTTAAAAAAGAGTTTAATGGTGCTTGAGGATGGCGTTATTGAAGGAAGAAAAACATTTGGCAATATTGTCAAGTATATTAAAATGGGTTCAAGCTCTAATTTTGGGAATATGTTTAGCATGACTGGAGCAAGCCTGTTTCTGCCCTTTTTGCCCATGTTGCCTATTCAGATTTTGTTGAATAATTTCCTTTATGATGTTTCTCAGGTGGCTATCCCTAATGATGAGGTGGATAAGGAATATTTGATGAAGCCCAGACCGTGGAATATTAATTATATTAAAAAGTTTATGTTTATTATCGGACCGGTAAGTTCAATATTTGATTTTACGACTTTTGCAGTTTTAATTTTCGTATTTAAGGCGCATCCGGCGATGTTTCATACTGGCTGGTTTTTGGAATCTTTATGTACGCAGACTTTGGTAATCCATGTAATACGGACAGGTAAAATTCCTTTTATTGAAAGCAAACCTTCAAGGTTTTTAATTTTTACTTCAATATTAATTGTTGTTATTGGAATCGCCATACCGTTTTCGCCGCTTTCTAAGGCGTTTGGTTTTATTGTCCCGGAACCTAAATTCTTTTTAGCGCTTATCAGCATTGTGGTCGTTTATTTATTTATGGTGCAGGCAGTAAAGACCTGGTTTATTAAAAAATACGGCTACGATTAATCCGATATGAAAATCAGCGTAAAAGTTAAGCCGAATTCCAGACAGGAATCTGTTGAAAAAATTAGCGAGAAGGAATATCTCCTGAGGGTAAGGGCTTCTGCCCAGGAAGGCAAGGCTAATCAGGCTGTGGTAAAATTATTGAGCGAATTCTTTGACATCCCTAAAAGTACGGTTATAATATTAAAAGGGGCTAGTAGTAAAAATAAAATAATTGAGCTTCTCGGGAGAGGGGAATAAATGAACGAAAATTTTATCAGCAAAATAAATGTAATTTTAGCCAAGGATGCGCGTTATAAAGCAGATGCTTATGAATTTGTTATGCAGGCTTTATTTTTTACCCAGAAAAAATTAAAAAGAAAAGATCATGTATCCGGCAAGGAAATGCTCGAAGGCATTAAAGAGCATGCTTTAAGCCTTTACGGGCCGATGGCTAAAACTGTTATTGAGCATTGGGGTATCTATACCACTTCTGATTTTGGCCAGATAGTTTTTAATATGATCGAGGCTGGCTTGATGAAGAAGACTCAGGATGATTCTCTGGAAGATTTTAAAGATGTTTATGATTTTAAAGTAGCTTTTAATGTGTTTAAAATTAAACCACAAAGAGCTAAAAGAAAGGCTTTAATCAAGAATGAAAGTAAGAATTTATTACCATGACACTGATTGTGGCGGAGTAGTTTATTACGCCAATTACCTTAAATATATGGAGCAGGCCAGGACCGAATTTTTTGAAGAAAGAAACATTATTATCAGGGATCTGGCTAAGTCGGGGACATTATTCGTAGTGGCTAGGCAGGAAGTGGATTATAAGTCTCCAGCTTTTTATGGCGATATACTCGAGGTTGGCACTAAAGTTGGTAATATTTCTACAGTAAAAATAGAATTTCTTCATGAGATAAAGAATCAGAATGGCCAGCTTATTTGTAATGCTAAAACAATAATGGTTTGCGTGGATGGTAATATTAAGCCAAAGGCTATTCCTGAAGATTTAAAAAGTAAAATAATTTAGGACAAGGGGGCTAAATGCTTATTTTGTTGGGCGGACTTTTTATTATAGCTATAGCTTTAGCTGTATATGCGCTCATACCAGCGTCAGATGCTCCGGCACTAAGTAATACTTATAAACCCAATACTCCTTTGCCGGTAGAGCCGCGGGATCCTATAGTTAAAAAATTTGAAGAACAGGCTCAGTTTTTCAACGTTGAGCTTGAACGGCTCAGGCAGGAGCATGGAGATTTAAGCCGGGAACTGGAATTAGCAAATAAGGTTGTTTTTGACTTAAAAGAAGAATTGGATAAGCTTAGGAAACTGCCTGGAGTTGATAGTAGCGAATTTGATAAGCTTAGAAAGGAAAGTTCTTTATTAAAAGAGGAGATTCTAAATAAAAGTAATGAGCTTGAAAAAGAAATTTCCGGGGTTATTAATTTAATTAAAGAGCTTAAGGCAAGCAGAGAAAATCAGTCCACAGTTGAGGACGAGCGAAAGCGTTTGACCGAAAAAATCTCTGCTCTTGAGGAAAGAGTCGTTGAGTATAATAAACAACTGGAAGCCCAGAAGGAAGTAATCCAAAAATACGAAAAACTTGAAGAACAGGTATCCAAAAAAGAGTATGAAGATGTCCAGTTGAAATTAAAATCCGAATTGGAAAGAATTGATGTTTTGAACAAAGAAAATTCAGATTTGGTAAATAAAATCAAAAATTTTGAGAATCAGGGCAGTGAATATAGTAAACAGATTGACGATCAGAAAACGCTTATTTCAAAGCTGGAAAGTTCTTTAGCTAATAATATTACCAAAGAAGAGGTTGAGCAGCTAAACGATAAATTAAAGCTTGAAACGGAGAGGCTGGATTTGTTTAAGAATGAAAATGCCAGCTTGATCGAAAAAATTAAAGACCTTGAACATGATTCAGATAAATTAAAGAAAGAGATTCATAGCCAGTCTGTTTTAGCTAAAGAGGTTAAAAGCAGTGTAGATTTGGCTGAGTTTGTTACTAAAAAAGATTATGAGGCTTTGAAAAAGAAATTGGAAAACGCCGAAGAGGTTTTAAAGATAATGCATGGCGCAGGTACATGAGAATTTAGATGAAATCTACTCTATTTTTTGCCCAATCCGGATGTTTTCTTCCGTTTTTAATAATATTAAATTTAGGTTTCGGCTGGCTTTTCTTAAAACCTGGAACCTGGCTTCTGGTTGAGCTGGTTTTGTTTCTTTTGCTTTTGCTTAATTTCTCGATATTAACCAGAAAAATAGTTTCTTTCGGGGCAGTAAGGAAATCAAGCAGCGTTGTAGATATAGAAGCTGAGGTAGTTGAGGACGATACCACTAAAAAGAGGCTTAGTTAACTTAAGTTTTTGCCTTGACAAAAGGCGGGAATATGGTAAATTAATAGTGACCAACGAAGGTTCACTTTTTAAAGTGAGCCTTTTTTTATGCCTTCCGTTTGAACAATTCCAAGAGAGATTAATCAAGAATAATCTGTCAGGGGAGTTTTTTTGTTTGGGGAGTTAAAAGCAAAGGAGTTATGGCTGTGGGGTTATTAATTTTTTTAATAGTTTTTCCTGCGATAGCGGCATTAATCTTGTTGTTCTTGCGTAACGAAAGATTAAGTGCTTTTGTGGTCCAGGTTTGCGCTGATGTTGTGGCCCTGGCTTCCATTACCTTGCTTTTTACTAATTTTCATCAAGGTTGCCAGTATTTTAAGCTGGATTATGCTTTTATAGAGAAAATAATCCTGGTTCTAGAGGTATTTATGGCAGGTTTTATTCTTTATACCGCTGTAAAACATAAAAAATATTTAATTGCAGGATTAATTACCCTGCAATTTTTAATTTCTGGCGGGTTTGATTTGTTTTTTGGACATGGGATAACAGTTGCTCATCATCTTTTTGTAGATAAGCTTTCAATCATCATGGCTCTTATAATCGGTATTATTGGCGGTTTTATCTGTATATATGCCATTGGTTATATGAAATCATTCCATAGCTTGCATCGCAAGGAAGTTAAGGATAACAGAAGTTTCTTCTTTTTCATTTTATTCATTTTTCTTTCTGCAATGTTCGGGATTATCTTTTCTAACAATCTTATCTGGCTTTATTTTTTCTGGGAGGTTACCACACTTTGTTCTTTTCTGTTGATTGGATATAAAAAGACAGAGGAGGCTAGGAATAATGCTTTTAAGGCTTTAGAGTACAATCTTATCGGCGGTTTAGCATTTGCCGTGGCTATTCCTTACCTTTATTTTTCTGCAGGTATAGTTGAACTGGATAAAATTATGCTTTTGGGTAAGGCTAGTGTATTAATTCCGGTAGTACTTATTTGTTTTGCTGGTTTGACTAAATCGGCCCAGCTGCCTTTTTCTTCCTGGCTTCTAGGGGCGATGGTGGCTCCAACTCCGGTATCGGCGCTTTTGCACTCCTCGACAATGGTTAAAGCTGGGTTTATATCATTATCAGGTTTGCTTCTGTACTGCAGGGTACTATGTCAGGTTTTGTTTTGGCGATAATCGGGGGTATTACCTTTTTGATTTCTTCCTTTATTGCTATTACTCAGAGCGATGCTAAAAAGGTTTTAGCTTATTCTACAATAGCAAATTTGGGCTTAATTGTACTTTGTGCAGGAATTGGTACATATGAAGCGGTTTGGGCAGCAATTTTGTTAATTATTTTTCATGCCATTGCCAAATGTTTGCTTTTCTTATGTGTTGGCATAGTTGAGCATAAGATTCATAGCAGGAATATTGAGTCTATGGGCGGGCTTATTATCAGCTTGCCTAAGCTTTCTATCATGATGCAGATCGGCATGGCGGGGATGTTTTTAGCGCCCTTTGGCATGCTTATAAGTAAATGGGCTGTTCTTAAGGCATTGGTTGACTATAATCCGCTTTTAGCGGTTTTTGTGGTTTTTGGCAGTGCGGCAACATTATTCTTCTGGGTAAAATGGATGGGCAGATTGATTACAGTAATTACTGTTCAGGAGAATATTGAAGATAACATCAGTAAAACAGAATGGGTGCCGCTTTATGCTTTATCATTTTTAACTATTTGTATCTGTGGTTTATTTCCGGTAGTTTCAAAATTCCTTATTGAGCCGTATGTGATTGATATATTCGGACAATCGGTTACTATGAGCCAGGGTAATATTTATATAATGTCTATTATGCTTGCCATGGTTTTGCTTTTTCCGCTTAGCTTTATTAATTATGGCAAAAAAGTTAAAGTTGTTGATGCTTATCTAGGCGGTGCGAATATGGATACAGCCACAAACTTCCGGGGTTCTGTCGGAGATGCAAAAGACATGGAGATGAAAAGCTATTATCTGGAAAAATATTTCGGCGAAGGCAGGTTATTTAAGTTTGGTGTAATGATCAGTATTATCTTTGTTATTATAATGCTGGGAGTAATGTTTATATGAAAATATTAATATTGGCTTTTGTATATTTATTTGGAGCGCCTCTTTTAGGCGGATTGATTTCCGGATTGGACAGAAAGATCACTGCCCGTTTGCAAGGCCGGGTGGGGCCACCGGTTTGGCAGCCTTTTTTTGATGTGTTGAAATTAATGGAAAAAGAGAATTTGGTTGTCAGAAGGTCTCAGAATTTTTATATTGCTTTTTTTCTGGTTTTGATTATTTTTACCGGAGGTTTATTTTTTACCGGCGAGGATATTCTTTTAGTTATTTTTGCTCTGACTTTAGCAGGAATATTTTTTGTTTTAGGAGGTTATAAAACAAGTTCACCATATAGCTTTATCGGTGCCCAGAGAGAGCTTTTGCAGATGATGTCTTATGAGCCGGCTGTAATTTTAGCTGCTGTTGGCATGTACATGGTTACTAAGAGTTTTTATGTTGCTGACATATTCTTTTTTGATAAACCTTTATATTTATATCTGCCGGGTATTCTGATTAGTTTTATCTTTATTTTAGCGATTAAATTCCGTAAATCGCCATTTGATTTATCTATGTCGCATCATGCACACCAGGAGCTGGTTAAAGGGATAACTACTGAATTTTCCGGTAAAACCCTGGGGTTAATTGAAATTGCCCATTGGTATGAGAATGCTTTTATTTTAGGTTTTGTTTATTTGTTTTTTGCTAGCAATGCGCTTTTAGCTGTAATTGCTACCTTGGGTATTTATTTCTTTGTTATTGTAGTGGATAGTGTTTTTGCCAGGGCAAAATGGCAGATGACTTTGGTTACTTCCTGGGCAATTGCTTTAATATTCGGTTTAGGAAATATTATTATTTTACATTTCTTTAAGGGATAATAAATGTCTTTTTTAAAAAAATCTCCCTGGATTATTCATTATGATGGCTCAAGCTGTAACGGCTGTGATATAGAAGTGCTTGCCTGCCTGACGCCGGTTTATGATGTTGAAAGACTGGGTATAATTAATACCGGAAACCCAAAGCATGCTGATATTTTCCTGGTTACTGGTTCGGTCAATGAGCAGAATAAGGAAGTAATCCAGAATATTTATAATCAGATGCCTAGCCCAAAAGTGGTGGTGGCTGTAGGAATATGTGCATGCTCCGGGGGTATTTTTGCAGAGTGTTATAATGTCTCTGGAGGAGTGGATAAAATCATTCCCGTGGATGTTTATGTCCCTGGTTGTGCTGCCAGGCCGGAATCAATCATTGATGGCGTGGCAAAATCATTAGCGATATTGGAGGCAAAGCAGAAGAAGTTAAAATCTATGGAAGACGGCCTAGAGAAGATGGAAATAATGATGGCCAGTATTTCTGATGCTCCTGAGATTTTAGCTTTGCAAAAACTCGCTTATCAGAGTGAAGCGGAAATTTATAATGATTTTTCTTTACGGCCGCTTACCCAGACTTTGGCGGAAATGAAAGAGGATTTTCAGAGCAAGGTGTTTTTGAAGGCTGTGATTAATGATACGATCGTTGGTTCTGTAAGGGCGTATATGGAAGGGGATTCTTGTCATATTAAAAGGCTAATTGTTAATCCTATTTATCAGAATTTAGGTATCGGGAAAAAGTTAATGGCTGAAATAGAGAATCATTTCAGCTCTGCTAAAAGATTCGAGGTTTTTACCGGCAATAAGAGTAAGCGTAATATTTATTTTTACCATAAGTTGGGATTTAAGGAATTTAAATGTGAAAAAGTTTCTGAAAAAAGAGACAGGTTGTATTTTGAAAAAATAATTGAGGTTAAGCATGATTGAAGAGCAGAAATTAATCAATATTGAAGTAAAAGAGCTGCAGGAAAGAGTTAAGGAATTCTATGGCCAGGGTTTTAGGCTGGTGCAGATCTGTTGTACTAAGTTAGCTGAAGGCTTAGAGCTTAATTATTCTTTTGATAAAAATTTTGAGTTTATAAATTTACGGATAAATCTAGCTGTAGCGAATGTAGAAGTGCCCAGCGTGAGTAACATATACTGGAATGCGTTTCTATATGAAAATGAATTACATGATTTATTTGGAATAAATATTAAAAATATGGCAATTGATTACAAGGGTAGTTTTTATCGTACTGCTGTAAAATGGCCATTTAATCCACCGTTAGATACAGCAAAGGGGGAGGGGAAAAATGACTAAAAGGACGATTATTCCCTTTGGCCCGCAGCATCCAGTTTTGCCTGAACCAATTCATTTGGACCTGGTTTTAGAGGATGAAAAAGTAGTTGAAGCTATTCCTTCAGTTGGTTTTATTCACAGAGGGTTAGAAAAACTGGTTGAGAAAAAGGATTTTCAGGATTATGTTTATGTGGCAGAGCGTATCTGCGGGATCTGTAGCTTTATTCATGGGATGACTTATTGTATAGCAGTTGAAGAAGTGATGAAGCTGGATGTGCCAGAGAGAGCACAGTATTTGCGTGTAATATGGTCTGAGCTTTCCAGGATTCATAGCCATCTTTTATGGCTGGGGTTGATGGCAGATTCTTTTGGTTTTGAAAGTCTTTTTATGCATACCTGGAGGCTTAGAGAGGCAATCCTTGATATTATCGAAGAGACTACAGGTGGCAGGGTAATTTTTGGATCATCAAAAGTTGGCGGGGTAAGAAAAGATGTAAGTGATGAAAAATTAAAGCTTATCGTTGAAAAATTAAAGAAATACGAAAAAGAGATAAAAGAAATTACTGATGTTTTTGTACATGACGCCTCGGTAAAACATCGCTTGGTCGGTGTCGGGATATTATCAAAAAATGATGCTTATACATTAGGAGCGGTTGGGCCTACTGCTCGGGGTAGCGGAGTATCCCAGGATATGCGCAAGCTTGGTTATGCCGCTTACAGAAATATAAATTTTGAACCAATCGTAGAAACTGCCGGTGATTGTTATGCGCGGTGTATGGTTAGGGTCAGGGAATTATTTCAGTCTATCGATATGATTAGCCAGGCGGTTAATAAAATTCAGGCAGGGCCGATAGAAGTTAAAGTAACAGGCACTCCTAATGGAGAATTTTTTGCCCGTACTGAGCAGCCCAGGGGCGAGGTAATTTATTATGCTAAAGCAGATGGAGATAAATTTTTAAAGAGGCTTAGAGTCAGGACTCCGACATTTGCTAATATTCCCGCTCTTTTAAAAGTCCTTCCAGGCAGTAGTTTGGCAGATGTGCCGGTATTGATTTTAACTATTGATCCCTGTATCAGCTGTACGGAAAGGTAAGTATGCCATTTTTTAGGATGACCAAAACAGTTTTGATGAGTTTATTTAAAAGGCCGGCTACGGTTAAATATCCTTTTGCCCCCCGGACTTATTATGCTAACACTAGAGGTAAAGTATTGATAGAAGTGAATAACTGTATATTCTGCGGGATATGTCAGAGGAAATGTCCGACTGCAGCTATAACTGTGGCTAAAGCTGATAAGCGGTGGGTTATAAACAGGCTTCGCTGTATCTCTTGCGGAGCATGCGTTGATGCCTGTCCCAAGAAATGCTTGAAGTTAGATACTCAGTATACTCCTGTGCAGACAGCTAAATCAGAAGAAAGTTTTACGCAAAATGCATGAATTACATATTGTCCAGGGGATAGTTAATCAGGCTTTGGAAAAAGCCAAGGCTAACAAAGCGGCTAAAATCACAAAAATTGTTTTAGTTGTTGGCGAGCTTCTTGGTTTTGATGAGGGTTCAATCAGGCTTTATTTTGATGATCTGTCAAAAGGTACCTTACTTGAAGGTGCTGAATTAACTGTTAAGCCTGTTATGGCTAAATTTAAATGCAAGGAATGCGATCAGTTGTTTGAGCGCAAGAAGGGTGAATTTAGCTGTCCAAAATGCTGCTCATTAAATCTTCTTACTGAAAGCGGTAAAGAATTTTATATTGATAGCATGGAAATTGAGTCGTAAGTCGTGTGTTACGCAATTCCGGGTAAAGTTTTAGAATTAAGAGGGAAAAGGGCGGTAATAGATTATTTTGGCGAGTCTAAAACCGCTGTTAATGAATTAGCCAATCTTGTTCCTGGTGACTATGTTTATGCCCAGGGCGGATATGTTATCCAGAAAATAAATCCTAAAGAAGCAGGAGATATTTTAGAAACCTGGAAAGATATGTTCTTTGAGCTTCAGGAAATGGATAAAAATTTCTCTCGTTTGAGTTTTGATAGTTCGCTAGATCAGAAATTAAGAGTTATTTTAGATAAAGCTTGTGATGAAAAAAAGCTAAAAGATGAAGAGTTGTTATATCTTTTGGGTTTGAATGATTCGAAAGAGCGGGAAACTTTTTTTAAAGCTGCAAATTTTCTGCGCCAGAAATACCACAGTAATTCCTGCTGTGTGCATGGGATAATTGAAATCTCTAATTTCTGCAAAAGAGGCTGTTATTACTGCGGGATATCTTCGCATAATAAAAATTTAGAGCGTTACCGCATGAGCAAAGCTGAAATATTGGAAGCTGTAAAGCAGGCTTATGATCTAGGCTTTAAATCTTTAGTGCTTCAGAGTGGCGAGGATTCCGATTATAGTATAGAGGAATTAGCTGATATTATTAAAACTATTAAAGAAAAGTATCCATTATTAATATTTATTAGTTTTGGTGAAATCGGTGAGGATGGGTTAAAAAAATTATACACTGCAGGTGCCCGCGGTTTATTAATGCGTTTTGAAACTTCAAACCCCAAGCTTTATCAAGAATTACATCCTGGTTTTGAGTTAGCTAATAGAATCGAGGAAATTAGAAAGGCTTTTGAGCTAGGGTACCTTATAATAACCGGAAGTTTAATAGGTTTACCCGGACAGACAGATAAAGATATTTTAAATGATATCCGCTTGGCTGATGAATTGCATGCAGAAATGATGAGTTTTGGTCCGTTTCTGGCTCATCCGGATTCAAAGTTAGCCGGCATAAAAGCTCCCAGTGAAGATAAAATTTTTAATGTTATGGCTTTAGCTAGGATTGAAGCTGCAAAAGAAACCAAAATATTAGTTACTACGGCTTTTGAGACGCTAAGTAAGACAGCCAGGGAAAAAGGTTTGGTTTCAGGGGCGAGTTCTTTGATGCTTAATATTACTCCTTTAAAGTATAGGAAATTATATTCTTTGTATCCCAATAGAGCGCATGAAGGGGAAAGTATAGAAGATCAGATAAAAGATGCAGTTTCTTTATTAAAAAACTTAGGCCGGGCTCCAACGGATTTGAGTGTACGCTAAATTTTACTTGCAATTGTTTAGCTTTGAGTTAAAATGTGTGAGTTTAAAAATTTTTTACGGAATTTAAATGCAGTTTAAAAATATAAGAAACAAGAAAGGAGCAGTGTAGAAATGTTTGGTTCAATTCAAGCAACAATGTTTGAAATCGTTTCAATCTGGGGAGTGCTTTTAATTGCTATTATGGGGTTGGGTTATGCGTTTATGCTCAAATCTCAAATAATGAAATTCGATAAAGGTACGCCGCGTATGCAGGAAGTCTGGACTGCAATCAAAGAAGGTGCGGACGCCTATCTTCATAGACAATTAAAAAGTATACTGCCGATTATTGGCGTTTTAACGGTAGTTTTATTTTTATCAGTATATGTTATTCCTCCAACCGATGAAGCCTTGCAGCGTTTCAGTACTTTAAGCCCGGATATGGTTAGGCTTATTGTTGGTTTAGGCAGAGCCGTAGCATTTATCATGGGTGCATTTTTCTCGCTTATTGTCGGCCAGTTTGGTATGCGTATGGCAGTAGAAGGCAACGTGCGCGTAGCTTCTGCAGCCCGTAGAAGCTTTGCTGAAGCGTTAAAGGTTGCTTATC
>Ga0172375_10006745_pt1 | contig 15950 bp, 16 predicted proteins | sample LakKiv1m_FD_114537 | JGI IMG/M metagenome (GOLD analysis project Ga0172375, IMG submission 114537) | Freshwater microbial communities from Kabuno Bay, South-Kivu, Congo - kab_092012_11.1m | ecosystem: Environmental > Aquatic > Freshwater > Lake | place: Democratic Republic of the Congo...
AATTTTTATAATAATTCTTGTTTTAGCTTTTATAGTTGCTCTAACTTCAATGAAAGATTTTAATGTTCCATATGAAATAAATCGCCTTATCCAAGGAAAAAAAGTAAAAGGAAAGATAATATTTTTTAAAAACAAAATAATCCATTATCACGCTAAGCACAATTAATCTTCAGATTCATCAGTTTTTTCTTCATGGCCAAAGGGAAGGTATTCTTTTTCTTCATTATTCAAGTTCTCGGCGAGCTTTTCTAGATCAAGCAAACTGATTTCTTCTATGTCTTCATCATTTATTTCTTCTCCCGAGGAATTTTCCAAACGGGAAAGATTAATATTTGAATTTGACGGAAAAGCAACAAATCTTGTCATCTTAACGCCTTTTTTTTCTTCTTTAATAAGAACAATAGTATGCTTTAAAGAAGTCTCCTTAATATAAACGGAGAATATACTACCATTTTTGATAAATATTGCGAGTCGTTTTGAAAGATCGTCAGGAAGGCAACCTGCATATTCTTTATTTTCTGTTCTTATTTCAACCTTTCTTTTTTTGTTGACGAGAAAAACTTTTTGACCAACCGTTAATTTAGCCAGAACGCTTTTTGGACCGCAATTAACTAAACTGACTGTTTTAGTCTTGCCGGGAATATCGACAAAAAGTAAAGGATCAACTGGAGGACTATTTGAATAAATTAATTTTTTGGATTCCAAAATTTTTATTCTCTCAAGATTTTTTTTAATAAAATTATTATTCGGTTGAATTTTTAAGGCCCGTGAATAATATTGTTTTGCCTTTTTTATTTTATTTGTTTGAAAATATGCGAATCCTAATCTTAAATAAGCCTCAATATTTTTTTTATCAATTTTAAGAATATTCTCATTAAATCTGATAGCCTCAATCCATCGACCATTCATTGCGTTATCTATTGCTTGTTTTTCAAGAGCAGAAAAATCTTTCATATCACTTCGCTATATAGTATAGGAATTTATAATAGCTTCGTTAGGTATTATTGCTTTCATATCTATTTTATTATTAACCCCTAACGTAGTTATCAAGATAATAATTGATAACGAAGTGGGGTCATAATATGGACAAGTATATTTTAAAATTATTAATTGTCAAGTATAATGGGGAGAGATATGTCCGGACATTCAAAATGGGCTAATATTAAAAGAAAAAAACAGGCCAATGATATAGTAAAGGCAAATATCTTTGCCAAAATGTCTCATTTGATCACAATTGCAGTTATAGAAGGGGGAGGAATAATTGAACCAGAAAACAACGTTAAACTTCGTTTGGCAATTGATAAGGCTAAATCAGCCAATATGCCAAAAGAAAATATCAAAAGGGCAATTGAAAAAGGATTCGGACCAAATAGAATAATGCTAAAAGAAGTAATTTATGAGGGTTTTGGTCCCTACGGTGTTTTCTTGCTTATTTTATCTACGACTGATAACTCAAATCGTACCTCATCAGAGATTAGAAATATATTGGAAAAAAATTCCGGTAAACTTGGTACTCAAGGTTCGGTTTCTTATCTTTTTAGAAAATGCGCCTTTGTTAGTTTTATGAAAACAGAAGTTAATGAAGAAGCGGTTTTAAAAATAGGAGAAGAATTACAAGCCTTTGATATCAATGAAGACGACAGTCATTTTTTTATCTTTTTTCCCTTCAGTAATTTTGGCTTACTAAAAACTCATTTGAATAATATAAAGTATGATTTAGCAGAGATTGATTATTTACCAACAACTCCAATTTTGCTTGATTTGGATAAAGAAAAAAGGATTTTAGATCTTGTTCAAGCCTTAGAGGATTTAGATGATGTTCAGCGGGTTTATACCAATTTAGGTTAACCATCTTATGTTTAATTTTAAAGCGCTAAAACAGTTTTTTGAAAAAAAGGCAGTTAAAATTGATAAAAGATTACGTTTGGTTGTTTCTGTTTTAACTTTAGGTTTATTGATACTTTTTTCTACTTTTTTTAACTTTGATAAAGCGCCTTTTTTTCTGCCAGTTTTTATCATAATCACTTATTTTTTAAGTTATTTTTCTCTATTGGAAGGAATAAAAAAGATCGGATGGTTTGGACTCTTTTTAATGCCCGAATTAATTACTTTATTTTTCTATTTATTTTATTTTCTTTTTCCTGGCCGGTGGTTGACTCGTTTACCATTCATTTTTATTTATGAAATCTCAATTTATGCCGTTTTACTTTGTGCCAACATTTTTAATGTAGGAGTAGAGAAGAACCTGCAACTTTACCGAGCTGCTTTTTCAATCAATTTTTTTTACCAGGCAGTCGTCTTGTTTCTATTTTATAATGTCCTTTTTTCTTTTAAATATAATTTTTTGATTAATATAATTGGAGTGGGGATAAGCGCTTTTTTATTAAGTCTTCAGCTTTTTTGGACTATCAAACTTAATATACATTTGGAAAAAGAAGTTTTAATTTATTCATTGTTTATGACTCTTCTAATGACAGAAATTTATTTATTGATTTCTTTTGTTCCTCTGAAGATACCAGTCTATTCATTATTTTTAACAGCTTGTTATTACAGTGTAACAGGCATAACATGTCACTATATTGATCAAAAATTATTTAAAGAAACGATTAAAGAGTATGTGGGCGTATGGATTTTCGTATTAATTATTACTTTATTGTCGTTAAATTGGTAGTCAGTTTTTTTTATGAGGTATAGAAAGTCGGGGATAGGGGAAGGGTAATTCCTACGAACGTGAATAGATAACCTATAGTAATTAATGTACGGTCGTAATAAAACTATAGGATACAATTTAAATGTTAAATATTAAAGATTAAACAATAAAACATTCCAAACACGAATTATAAAGCTAAAATAGAGAAATGGATTGATCCTATACTCCAAATAGCATGTCTTTGCATTGTGGATAATAGTAAAAAACTGAAGCTAAAATATATAAATATATTGATATAACAAGCTAAACAATGTATGACGCAAATCATCTATTCAGAGTAGAAAACAGCTTCAAAAAACGTAATTTAGATTATTATTACAATCTAAATTGTAATGCTTTCTCTTAAGCAGATAGATACTATATTTGATACATTTAGCTTCAAAAGTTACAGTTTAGAACGATAAGACGGCCTAAATATTTACCCTTCGAATTGGGAAGTTTTTGTTGTTGAGAGAAGAGGTTGGCCTTGGTAATTATATGTTAATAACACTGTTGAAGAGTTAACGCGTTAACGAGTTATCATATGTGAATTTCAGAGAAGCATAAGACTTTGTTCCCTGAAAGGTATTAATAAAAATCGCGACCTAAATAGAATTGGTATGTTAATGAATATATGTAGTCGGAGAAAACAATACATACAACGTCGTAAAATGGAGCTTTTACGACGTTAACCACGACTGGAAGAAGAGGAGTGGTATATTGATATAACAATCTAAATTGTCAATAAATATTTTTTTATAAATAAATTAATATTTAATTAATCAGTAATTAATCCTCAATTATTCCCTTTTCTGGCTGATGGCTCTTGGGTTGATTTTATGGATAGGAATCCCCCATTAAATATGGTAGTTTATATTGTTATGAAGATCTAAAATTAATAATTAATTAATTTTTAATAAGGTCTTCTCTACTTTTTTATATCTAGGGAAGTATTTTTATTGAGAAAAGAAGGCTAAAATTTCCTTTTTTAATTTTGGGTGACAGGAAATGACATTATATGCTTGTTTTGGGTTTTTTAGATTAAAGCTGACCGGTTGGCCTTTAAAATCAATCATAATGCCTCCAGATTCTTCAAGGATTAATTTTGCCGCGGATATATCCCAAATAAACGTATGACCGTTAACAACGATATTAAAGACGTTTTCAGATAAAAAACAGTTATCAATTGCCATTGAGCTGGTATTTCGGTATCCTGCCACATGAGGGTATATATTTTGATAAATTTTAAAGAGCATAGAGTATATTTCTGATCTAGAACTGAAAATACCATCTAGAAGGCATTGTTTTAATGGTTTATAAACGACTTTCAGAGACTTTTTATTTTTAAAAGCACCTTTTCCAAGACTCGCATAATAATAGTTTTTGTTGGTCGGTTGATAAACCAAGCCAGAGGTTAGTAAACCATCACAAAAATAAGCAATCGAAATACTGAAAAAATCAAACCCGAAAATAAAGTTAGTCGTTCCATCCAAGGGATCAATGACAAAAAGATGCTTTTTATTTGCAGACACATTTAGATTTTCTTCACCAATAAATCCGATTTCGGATTTGCTGACCCCTTTTTTAATTAAAAGTCCGGTTATAACCTCTCTAATTACTTTTTGGCTTTCAACATCAGCTATAGTAAAAAAATCCTTGTGGGAAGTCTTATAGTTTAGAGTCAGGTTCTTCTTATAGTAATTTAGGAGGATAGTTCCAGCCTCGGTAGCTGCTTGTTTCATGATCGTTATCATATTGATATTATAAGCTTGGATAGTTCTTTTTGCAAAGCATGGTCTTTTTTTACTGACACCATCTTTTATGCGTTTCCGGAGCGATACTTAATAACTCATCGGTTGAACTATAGCCAACAGAAAATCTCATATAACCTCCTTTGATACCAAAAGCTTCGCCTGGAGCTCCGACAATATTAAGTTTTTTTATAATATCGAATGGATTTGCTTCTGGTTTAAGTTTAACCCAAAGATATAATGGAACATCTTGTTCAATAGCATCAAGACTCTTTTTTTCATAACCATTGACAGAAATTAAATCAAGATCCTCAAAAAAATCAGATCCAACTTTTCTTAATGCTTCAAGCAAGACTTGTTGTCTTTGCCTAAGAAGAGAAAAATATTTACTTAATATTTCCGGATTTTTATTTATCAAATTACGAATAGCTTGGAATTCAACATCTAATTCGCCAGAGTAAGTAGGCATAGAATCCATCACGTCCTCATCGATGGATTGGCCTAAAGGTTTTTCTAACTCATTTTGGATATTTTCTTTGTAACCAAGATCAAGTGTCATTATTGCTCCAATTCTTGTCCCCGGTCTGGCTAATACTTTTGATTCTGAAAAAACAAATAAAGCTTTTTGATCGATACCAGTATTATGTATAACTTGCATGATGGCGCGAGCTTTTTCAACAGGAATCATGGACATGTATGCCATATCAAAAACAAATTGAACATTGGGGTTATGTTCAAGCATTGTTTCGATTACTCCCTGCAAAACTGCAGGTTCGTATGACATTGCTGTTGGATTATTAGCCGGAGTTATTAAAAATACATCAGGAATCGTTTCATTACCTAACTCTTCAAAATATCGATTTAATCGATCGGCATTTAATTCTTGTTTTGGCAAATCGGAAGCGTCTATTGGATCTACCTCAAACCCTTCTTTTCTAGCCGCTTTCATTGACATAGTAAAACTTGGAACAGCCGCTAACAATTTTGGAGCTTTTTGATGATCTTTATTATAACGCCAGTTTAACATTCTAAAAATACGGACTAACGCACCCATTCCACCTTCAGCCAACCAAACATTATTTGGTCCTTTGGCATCAAGGCCGATTTTCTGAGCTTCATTTGCAAATAGTTGTCTGGATTCAGTGGTACCTTTTGCATAAGAATCATAAGAAGTTAAAAATATACCTTTGTTAGCGTAATCAACAAAAATCCTATATTTTTCTTCTCCCTTTTCCCGGTATTTACTTTCTTCGCGAGGGTCAAGATATAAATCACCTAACAAGTGCAAATAATCTTCTTCAAGCCTTCCCTTAATGCTTCCGGGGCCAATATCTCCAATAGTTGCGTCCACTGGGGCTAGAGACAAAGGAAGTTCATTTTCTTTTAATTTTCCGATAATATCATTTCGACATTTTCGCATCCCCCTTAAAAGATTAAATCCTGGATCAAGAGATTTTTTTTGCCAAAAGTCAATTCGTTCTCCAATGATTTGTTTTGCTTGATTCTATTGTGATACTTCAGATGAAACAGACATAATTTCGAGTTATTATATCACCACAATGCTATTTTTTAAAGTTTTGCTGGTAAACTGATATAATCAAACTATGGCTGTTTTAGAAGTAAAAAATTTGACAAAAAAATTTAGTAAGTTCACCGCAGTGAATAATATTTCCTTTGATTTGAAAGAAGGTGAAATATTGGGATTTTTGGGACCAAACGGCGCCGGCAAAACAACAACGATTGATATGATTCTCGGTTTGATCAAACCAACCAGCGGCGAAGTCAGAATCTTTGATTTACCTTTTGAGCAAAACAGAGTTAAGATCTGACAGCAGATGAATTTTTCCGCCGCCTATGTTAACCTTCCCTGGAGGCTAAAAGTCTGGGAAAATCTTTACACATTTGCCAGACTTTACGAAGTAGATAATTACAAAAAAAAAGTGACTGATCTTTTGGAAGAGTTTAAAATGAAGGACTTAAAAGATTATAAAACCGATGCTTTATCATCTGGTCAGCTGACAAGACTTTATCTCTGCAAGGCTTTTATCAATGATCCAAAGTTATTACTTCTTGATGAACCGACGGCTTTTCTGGATCCCGATGTCGCGGATTTAACAAGAAAATATATAGTAGAGCGGGTTCGAAAAGCCAAAACATCTGTTTTGTTTACTTCCCATAACATGGCTGAAATAACGGAGATCTGCGACCGAGTAATTTTCATCAATCACGGAAAAATTATTGCCGAAGATACCCCTTATGGATTGGCAAAAAAAATAAAATTCTGTCGGGTAAAACTTTTATTTACGGTTGATAAGAAAAAAATTGAGACCTTGTTGGTTAACTATCAGTATCAATTTAACTGGCAAGATAAAGAATTGACAGTCGAAGTTAAAGAAGAGAATGTCGGACAGCTTTTAGGAAGACTATCTTTGGCAAAATTAAAGTATTATCAAATTACGATTGAAAAACCTACTCTGGAAGATTTTTTTATAAAAGTTGCCCGAGAAAAAATATGAGTACGAAAAGAATTTTTGCCATGGTAATTCGTCATCTATATATTTGGCCAAGGAGCCTAGAGAGATTTATGTGGAGCTTCGGCTGGCCGTTTTTGGAAATAGTGATTTGGGGACTGACCATGCAGTATCTACAAAAACAATTTATTAGCTCTTTTTCTATTGTTACCTTTATGCTTGGAGCGGTCATATTTTGGAATATTATTTCCCGGACTCAAAACGAAGTTGCTATAAATTTTTTGGATGAAGCCTGGAATAAAAATTTATTAAACATTTTCTCAACACCTCTGACGCCCGAAGAGTTTTTAATAGCCATGGTGATAATTAATATTTTAAAGTTATCTTTTACGGTAATTGCTTTAACATTAGCCAGCTGGTTTTTTTATCAATTCAATGTCATTGCTTCTTTTGGTTTTTATATCCCGGTTCTTTTGTTAAATCTTTTATTGGTTGGTTGGAGTATTGGTTTTTTGGTAACAGGTCTTATTTTACGATTCGGATACTCTGTGCAAGAATTAGCTTGGGCGATAACTGTTGTTATCCAACCTTTTTCCTGTGTTTTTTATCCATTATCAGCTTTGCCTGGTTGGGCCCAACAGATAGCCTGGATTTTTCCTTCCTCTTATATCTTTGAGGAGATGAGAAGAATATTATCTTCAGGTCAGATCAACTGGAACAATATTCTGACAAGTTTTCTGTTAAATATTATTTATTTGGTTTTTTCGCTGGTTTTTTTTAGACTGATGTTTGAAAAAGCCCGGGAAAATGGAAAATTGGTTAAGTTAAATTAAAAGGAGGTGATAAAAAATGGCAAAAAAGAACCAATATAAATCTAAAAAGATTTTTTTCTTAATTCTAATAGTTGTTGGATTAATTTTAGGGGTCTATTTTTTTGTTACGTATATGGTAACAGGAAGTAGCGCTTATGGTAATAATTGCGGTGATCATCCTTGCAAAGATTGGAATGATTGGGTGGAAAATGGAACGAGTCAAGGCGCAAAAGACGCTAAAGAGGCAAAAAAACAAGGAAAAAACGTAGAACAATATCAGAAAGAAAAATATTTTGGAAATAAAAAAGGATCGATCTTTGACTTATTGTATAAAGTAAAAAATTCTAAAAAACAAAAAACAAATAAATAACTCAGGGGCAAGAATTGGTATAATTAACACAGATGAAAAACATCGTTCTTTATTATCTACGTTTTTTTGCCAAACTGTCATTATTTATTAATAAACCGAAAATAATTGGGATTACCGGATCGGTAGGAAAATCTTCAGCAAGAAATGTTATTTATGCGATCCTGAAAGATCATTTTAAAGTCAAGATGATAAAGGAAGGCAACTCGGAAACAGGAATCCCCTTGGGTATTTTAGGACTTAATCCAGGCAATTACCAGATAACCGATTGGATAAAAATAATAATCCTTTCACCTTTCAAAATATTTTATTTAAACGGTATAAAAATCCTGATTATTGAGATGGGAGTCGACAGCCCATTTCCTCCAAAAAATATGGACTATCTGTTGACAGTTGTTAAACCGGATATCTCGGTAGTTTTGAATGCCTACCCGGTTCACAGTGAGCAATTTGATGTCATGATAAACAACAAAGTCAGGGTTGACCAAAGAGTTGAGTTGGTAACCAGAAAAATTGCCGAAGAAAAAGCCAAAATTATTACAAAAGCCGAACCGGAAGTAGGAATTTATAATTCAGATAATTTATATATTAAAGATCAAATATCGGATACCAAAGCCACATCTCAAGGCTCAAAACTATTATCTTTTGGCGAGGATAAAAAAAATGACGTTTATTACGGAAACTTTGATGTTAATTTGAAAAAGTCCTCATTTGAACTGATATTCCCCAATCTTCGTTCAAAAAAAGTTAACATCGAGATAAAAGGGTATTTTTTACCGGAAAAGTATCAGGAAATCTTTAGTGCCGGCTTTTTAGTCGGTTTATCTTTAGGATTGGATATCGAAGACATTAATAAAGGGTTGGTAAAAAACTTTTTTTTGCCGAAAGGGCGATCATCTATTTTTCAAGGAATTAATAATTCTATAGTCATAGACTCTTCTTATAATGCTTCTCGCGCTGCGATGTCAACTTTTATAGAAACAACCAGTTATTTGGCAAAAAAAGAAAAAAGACCCTTGGTAATTTTAATGGGTGATATGAGAGAGTTGGGAAAAGAATCAGAAAATGAACATAAAATTATTGCCGAATCGGTTAAAAAAAGTGCCGATTATTTTTTCTGTGTTGGTAAACTAACAAAGAAATATGTTTTACCGGAAATTAAAAACGGTCGTTGGTTTAAAAACTCAGTTGAGTTAGGACAATATTTAAAGACAAGTCTCCCCTATCATTCGGTTGTTTTAGTCAAAGGATCCCAGAACACAATATTTTTAGAAGAGACAATAAAATTTATTTTGAAAAATAAAGAAGATGAAAAAAAACTCTGTCGGCAAAATAATTTTTGGTTAAGCCAAAAAAATAAATTTTTTCAAGGCGTGTAACTCCGGGCTAAAGCATCTTTCTCCCTTTTCTTTTCAAGAGCCAGATCGATTAACCGATCAAGTAGTTTAGAATATGGAATTCCTGTCGCCTCAAATAATTTTGGAAACATACTGATTTTGGTAAATCCCGGAATAGTATTAATTTCATTGATGTAAAGTTTATTATCCGTTCTCAAAAAAAAGTCAACTCTGGCAAAACCGGCGCATTCGAGAATGATAAAAGTTTTAACTGCCATTTCTTGGATTTTTTTTGTCGTTTCCTTTGGTAAGTCAGCCGGAATTTTTAAACCAGCCCCGTTTTCATCTATATATTTAGCTTCATAAGAATAAAATTCATGAGTTGGTATTATCTCTCCGGGAAGTGATGCAATAGGACGATCATTTCCCAGGACCGAACATTCAATTTCGCGGCCGCCGACATATTCTTCAATCAATATTTTCGTATCATATTTGAAGGCATCGTCAATGGAAGTTTTTAATTCCTTTTCATTATGGGCTTTGGAAATTCCGACCGACGACCCAAGATTAGCAGGTTTGACAAAGACAGGAAAAGCAAATTTTTCAATAATTTCTTTAATAGTATTTTTATCAAAATGGCTTTTTTTAATGGTCAGAAAATTTGTCACATTAATTCCAGCTTCTTTTAATAATCTTTTTTGAACATCCTTATCCATTCCGATGGCCGATCCCGTTACTCCGGCACCAACATATGCGACATTCAGAATTTCAAGCATTCCCTGCAGTGAACCATCTTCGCCGTAAGTTCCATGAATTATCGGAAAGAAAACATCAATCTGGCCTATTTTCTGTCCGTTATCCAAAGAAATTATTTCTGAATTTTCAGCTTTATTTACAGCGGCAACCGAGGAACTGTTTTTTTTATTTAATGATATTAATTTCGGATTCTGGGCGTTTAAGAGATAGTTGGCCGGGTTACCGAGCAACCAGTGTCCTTTTTTATCAATTCCAATCAGAAAGACGTTATATTTATCTTTATCGAGCGCCTCGTATATTGATTTAGCCGACTGAAGAGAGACTTCATGCTCTCCGCTTCTTCCTCCATAAATCAAGCCAACATTGATTTTTTTGCTCATTTTTTTATAAATTTTTCAATTGAATTTTTAATTCATTAAACGAATTGACGTTAAGTTTTTGCCCATTGAGAAAAAAAGTCGGAGTTGAATTCATCCCCATTTGTTCAGCATCTTTCAAATCTCTGTCGACTCGAGCTTTGACATCTTTTGAGTCGGAATCGGTTTTGAATTTATTTAAATCGAGATTAAGTTTTTTGGCGTAAGGCAAAAAATATTCTTTTTGAGGATCGTTGCTTTTTTCCCAGCTTTGTTGATTATCAAAGAGTAAATCACTCATTTCCCAAAACTTTCCCTGTTTTGCGGCGGCTTCAGATGCATAAGCAGCCAAATAGGCTTTGTCATGAATTTGATATAAAGGAAAATGCCTAAAAGAAAAAGTAACCTTTTTGGTAATTTCAAAATCAGCGCTTCCCGAGGCTTCAATAGTCTTTAAGATATCATGAGTATTTTTACAGGCTAGACATTGAAAATCACTATACTCAATCAGGATATTTTTTTTCTCAGGTGACCATTTAACATGATCGTCGGCTTTTAACTCTCTGGTTTGGGGAAAATCGGTAATTGCCGGTTGGTAAACTAATTTATAGACACCAAAAAGTAATAGAAAAGTTATGAGAATGTAAATAATGGAAATAATTATAGTTCTCTTATCCATAATATTTTAAGTCAAAATTCAAAAGGTAAAAGTCAAAATTTAAATTCAAAATTAAAAAAGTTTTATACTTTTGACCTGCCTGCCGGTAGGCAGGTCTGCCAATTTATGAAGTGCCAGAGGGGAGAGTTGAACTCCCACGCCTTTACAGGCACAGGTTCCTAAAACCTGCGTGTATGCCATTTCACCACTCTGGCGCAACTTCGACAATTATAGCAAAATTAAACAGTATTTTTACTTAAGAAATAAACTATAAGACCTTAATTTTTGTAAATATTTTGTGGATAACTTATAACTATAAGACAAATATCATAGGAGATCTTTAAGCCACCTCTTTTTTAGTAGAAAATAAAATTACCAGCATCCAGATCAAAAATATCAGAGCATAAAGACCCGGAAGTGAAAAATTTAAGTATTTGACAACTTCGTTTATCAGTATAGGCCAGGTGACGGCATGCATTCCCATTTTGAATAAAAATCCGTAACTATATCGTTTTTTGAATATTTGATTTATGATCCAGACAAGTAAAGTTAAAAATAAAAGCCCAAACATAGTTCCTCCTGTCCAAAACAAAGAACCAAAGACAAGGAATAAAAACAAAAGCGCCAAAACAATATAGTCGATGAAGAAAAGAACCCTGTAAGTATAAGGCCGGGCAATATTGAGAAAATTGTCATAAATTTTTTTATTTAAAATAAAATTTTGTTTCAAATCACGGAAATAAAATACCGACATCTGCTCTATCCGATTGCTTGTTGACTCTGATGGATAAACAACCGCATTTTTGGTTGCTAATACATAAGTATTATAGCTGGGATAATTTTCGATCGATCCTTTGGTATCAATAATCAACAAATGACGCTGATTAGTCTGCCATTCGTTTTTTTCCAGATTAAAAATATATGGTTCATTGACGTTGGTTGAAAGTTGACCGTTTCTGATCGTTAATTCAAAACCTCTTGGGTAAAAATTCTCGGCATAGGCCACTAATTTATTTACTCCCGGTTGGACGTAAGGTCTATTTTTAAGATATAGCCCGCCAAGCGAAAAAGTTTTTATAAAAACAAGAATAAAAAGCAAACACATCAGATATTTGAAAGAGAACCAAAATTTTGCTTTAGCAACATCATTATAATATTTCGGCTCAAAGAGTGATCTGGTAAAAGAATAGAAAAAAGTTTTTAATGATTCCATTAAAAATATAATAGTTTAATCAGATTACAAATGCAAATAAAAACTTAAAGTTATAAATTTAAAATTTATTTAGGCTGTATAATAAACATTATTAGGAGGAGTCGCCTAGCTGGTTTATGGCGCAGACCTGGAAAGTCTGTATGGCCGCAAGGTCATCGCGAGTTCGAATCTCGCCTCCTCCGCCTTCGTCCGCCGAAGCTCAAAGAGCGAAGGCGGATAACTTCGTCGGACTACGGCGGACAAAGTCCGCTATATATTAATCTAAACATATCACTTTGTAGGTTATCCCACTTCGCTAACGCTTCGCGGGACGAGAGTTTTATCTTAATATATCTATTGATTAAATAGTTGTTTTATGATCATCTAATATTGTGATTTTGTAGGTTATAAGCGGTTGACATAAATACTATCTTTTATATAGTTATTTTAATATGTATTATGTCTATCTTTTAAATTGTAAAAATAATAAACCTTATGTTGGTTGTACTGATAATTTAAAAGAAAGAATTGAAAGACATAGCAAAGGTTATGTGCCTGCAACCAAACCATTACTTCCGGTTAAACTAATTTCTTATTTAGCTTTTTCTAATAAATACATTGTTTTTAATTTCGAAAAATATCTTAAATCAGGTTCAGGAAAAGCTTTTATGAAAAAACATTTTAATATTGATAAAATATATAACGATTAAAAACTTCCAGACTTCCCTGGCTCACTATGAAAAATAGTCCTAATTCCCTCACGAATTTATTTTGGGGTTGACGAATAAAAATAAGATATTATAATAGACTTGTAATATATGGAAGAAACATCTTTTTCGTATCCAAATAAGCAAAAAAGTAACAAAGCATTACCAACGATAGTTGTCGGAGCGGTTCTTTTAATCGCAATTATTGGAAGCTTTCTGATTATCAAGGGATCAAAAAAAACAGATGAAAAGAAAGAAGTCGTTGTTGAAAAGAGAGAACCAACTCCTACAGAAAAACCGAAAATAGATAAAGCATCAGTAAAGATTCAAGTAATAAATGGAACCGGCACACCCGGTCAGGCGAGTGAAGTTGTAAAAGCTCTTGAAGAAGCGGGATACAAGGCGGAGAATATTAAAACCAGTAACGCGGAGAAATTTAATAACTCAACTACGACCATTGAAGCACGAATAAATTTTGAAGAAATTATTAAAGATATTGAAGATCTATTAAAGCCAACTTTTAGTGACGTTGAAGTTAAATCGACCAATCTTGATAAAGACGGCGAGTTTGATATCGTAGTAGTAACGGGTGGTAAAATATTTGCAACAGCAACACCGACTGAATCAGTATCACCTTCCGGTAGTCCGACTCCAACCCCGACGTTAACTATCACTCCCAGCCCAACTCCCAGTCCAACTCCAACATAGTTTCTACCGATGCATGTTGATGTAGCAAAAAAGCAAGCAAAAAAATAATTGGCGCTGTTATGAAACTTTGTGCAAACATAATTGTTTCATAGTTGCTGATTGGTGGAAAAAATGTCGCCGCCAAAATAAAAAAATCACCTATACGAGTGAATTCTTGAGTTCGTACCACGTTTTTTTATATAAGACAACGACGGCAAAAAAGATGACAGAGAAAGATGTACTCCATGCCAAAGAAAGCAAACTAGGAAGCTTCCCGTAGGAAAGAATTGTGATGACCGGAAAAAATACCCATAAAATTGATTCAAGATATATGTAAAGTTCTCCTTTCCTTGATCGTAAAATGTTATAATTGAGAATAACTGTCTTAATAATATGAAAAATATATTTAATAAAATTGCTGGATGGTACAGGAAATTACCGGAAAAGAAACATTATGTAGAGTTTATTACGGCTGTCCTTTCAGTTCCTGTAATGCTTACAGTGATTATTCTCAATCTTAACAATCTAAATCAACAAAAAAATTCTACACAAAAACAAACGACTAATGAAAAAGTGGTTCCGATTCAGGTAGTTATTACTGGAGGAGAAAAACAAACTGAAAAAAACGAAAACCCCACAAACACACCAAGTCCAACATCATGTATAAAAGAAGTGGGAACGGTTTCAATTCTTTCTCCCCGAGAAAATGAAGTTGTCGTTAAAGATCCAGTATGTATAACTATCTCGACAGAATCGAACTATTGTTCTGTCACATGGGCCTATCGTCTTAATGATGGTGATTGGTCTGATTTTACCGATAAAAATATCTGTTTACACAATTTGTCAAATGGCAACAAAACGATTCAATTGAAGATAAAAAGTACTGCATCAAGCGATGAGACTACTCTTCAGAGATCATTTATCTATCAAGGAAATAATGAACCAACCACGCAAGCAACATCTTCCGCAGCTTTATAAAACAGTATTGATACACCTTTTATATTTAATTTCTGGTATAATATAACCAGATTGTAAAGTTCGCTTTTAAATTTTTAAACAACTTTTAAGTTCTTCTTCAAACATTTTTAGAAGAGCTTCGCGCTCTTACATCTAATTAAAAATTTCTCATAGTTTATTGTATGTATACAAGACATTTTCAGACATCAAATAGGTTTAATCGATTCAGCAGACCAAGTCGTGGCTCTTTCCGTTTTGGTGGCCGTAATCGTAATATGAAAGGCGGAAACATTCATGAATTTATCCGCAAAGCCAGTGTTAAAAACATGTTTGTCTCCCCTGCTCCAGTAGTTAAGGAAGAATTATTTTCCAGTCTTAATTTGCCGGAATCATTAAAAACCACCATCGTTCGTCATGGCTATACAATAATGACTCCTATTCAGACCAAAGGTATACCTGCGATTCGAGCTGGAAAAGATGTAATTGGCATTGCCAACACCGGTACCGGAAAAACAGCCGCCTTCTTAATTCCACTGGTCGAAAATATTTTAAAGGACTTTTCATACAAAGCCTTAATTATCAGTCCAACCCGGGAATTAGCTCTACAAACTCGAGATGAACTGAGAAAATTTTCCGGCAATATGCCAATATTCAGCACTTTATGTATCGGTCAATCTTCGATGCAGATGCAGATTTCTCAATTGAGACACGATCCGCACGTCGTCGTCGGAACACCCGGCCGGCTTAAAGATCTTATCAATAGAGGTATTTTAAAATTAGGAATGTTTAAAATGATAATTCTCGACGAAACAGATCAGATGCTTGATATGGGGTTTATTCATGATATCAAAGAAATTATTTCCTATCTTCCGGCCGATCGACAGTCATTATTTTTTTCAGCCACCGTATCTCCGGCAATCAGCACACTTATTGCCTCATTTGTAAAAAATCCGGTAACCATATCAGTTAAAACCCAAGAAACGTTAAGTCATATTAAACAAGACTTAGTTCGATTAGATAAAAAGATTGGTGCAAAAATGGAAAAACTATCTTTTCTTTTGAAACAAGAAGAGTTCAAGAAAGTTTTAGTTTTTGGTCGGACAAAACACGGAGTTGAACGAATTTCCCGGAGTCTGTTCCAGAGAGGATTTAGGGTAACTTCGATTCACGGAGACAAAGCCCAGTTTCAACGTCAACAGGCAATCCGCAT
>Ga0172375_10006746_pt1 | contig 15948 bp, 12 predicted proteins | sample LakKiv1m_FD_114537 | JGI IMG/M metagenome (GOLD analysis project Ga0172375, IMG submission 114537) | Freshwater microbial communities from Kabuno Bay, South-Kivu, Congo - kab_092012_11.1m | ecosystem: Environmental > Aquatic > Freshwater > Lake | place: Democratic Republic of the Congo...
GAAGGTGGCAACTATCAAAATATCAAGTAACAATAATGGGACTGAGGTCGTCTTCAAATTATCAAGGAGATAATACGACTTGTCCGAAATTCCTAATACTTTTCCGGTAATGTCAGGTGTCACTTTGTTTTTTCTTTTTAGCTTAATTTAATTATACATAACTTTTCAAATGTTTCAAACAAGTCTTAGAAATAACTAAAAACTCACTGAAGTCAGTGAGTTTTTAGTTAAACTTTTTACAAGTTTTAGTATCGATTGCGGCTAAAGTTGTCGCGTTTGACCTGTGGTCTAGCGACATTGACGAAGATCTGACGACCATCAATCTCTTTGCCGTTCATCTCTTTGATAGCGATTTCAGCCATCTCATCAGTTTCGCAAGTAACAAAACCAAATCCTTTGGAACGGTTGTTGTTGAACTTATCGAGGATAACTTTTGCTTCTACAACGGTGACACCTTCGATACCTGAAAATAGTTCAAGTAGGGCGTTGTCATCAACGGAGTAAGGCAAGTTGCTGACGAAAAGCTTGTTTTTCTGTTCTTCCATTTGAATCCTTTTTCCTTGGGTACTAATTAAAAATCGACCTTAGCTCATTGTCTCGGTCGATTTGTCTAGTACTTACCCAAACTTCCTACGCGAGTTCTGAAACTTTGTCCAATTGTAACAGGTAAACATAAAAAAGTCAATGGTGCAAAATCCACCAGCTCGATGGCGGAGGGGAACCAACGAACTGCTAAATCTGACAAATATATAAATTAATTATTTTTAGCATAGATTGTCTGGCTGATGTTTAGCTGAAACAAACGAAAAGAGCATTTGATGCTCTTTTCGTTTGTTTATATCACTCTTGTAAAATGTCTATTTGACTACGCGTTTTTTATGTATGGTTTTAAAGGCAATAAAAGTATTACCAACACTGACCGCCGCACCAGCTGGCAACGAAAAACCGCATTCAGTTCCTGACTCAGACTCCTTGACCTCGGTCTTCTCTCTGCGTAGAGAGATGATGGTGCTTCGATACATCTCTTCGTTTTTTTGAAGGAATTTTATCTCATCATTTACCGACACCTTGCCACTATCGACAGAACCACCGGCAACAACCCCCTTCTTGTCGCTTCGAAACACTCCAAGGACCTTGCCGTGACCGAGCTCTTCCTCGATAACCTCTGGCGGCAACATCTCCGAAAGTTCTGCCTTGACAAAATCTATTAGTTCATAGATGATCTGGAAAATTTTTACCTTAATCCCCTCTTTCTCCGCGAGATGCTTGGCCGCACCAGCCACATTTGTGCGAAATCCGAGGATAAGTGCCCGAGTTGACTGCGCTAGAGTCACATCAGAGTCAGAGATCACACCAACGCCCTCTGAGATTATCTTGATCCCATAGTCAGTTGCTTTAATTTCGTGCAGTGACTTGCGGATTGCTTCGATGGAGCCAGCCACATCGGTCTTAATGATTACATTGAGTTCTGTTTTTTTGGCACCATCTTCGCTGTCTTCACTGCTGATTCTCTTTGCTGTAGCAATTTTCAAAGATGAGTGGCCTTTGCTTTCAAGTAGTGCACTCTCCCTGGCCTCTTTTTCCGTTGTAAAGGCTAGCAATCTTGCACCAAACTCGGGCAATGATTTCAATCCAGCGATTCTGACTGGTGTGCTTGGCCCTGCATCTTCAATGCTTTTTGATAGATAGTTTTCCAAAATTCTAACTTTGCCATAAGAGAAACCAATCGCTATAGGCTCGCCACGATGTAGTGTGCCGTTTTCAACAAGTAGCGTCGCCATCGGACCGGCGCCTTTTTCCATATGTGATTCGATGACAATGCCAACTGCCTTTTCGGCTGGATCAGCTCTAAGGTTCATCATCTCGGCTTGCAGCAAAATCATTTCGAGTAAAGAATCAACCCCATCGCCGGTTTTTGCCGAAATTTCGACCATGATTATCTTGCCACCCCAATCTTCAGCCACTAAATCATGCTCAGCTAATTGTTGTTTGACTTTATTAACATCAGCATCAGGTAAATCAGTTTTATTTAGAGCAACGATCAGGGGCACATTGCTGGCCCGGGCTTGATTTATAACCTCAATTGTCTGAGGCATAACCCCATCATTAGCAGCAACGATTAAAACAATAATGTCGGTGATTGTCGTGCCATGCTCACGCATCGCCGAAAAAGCAGCGTGACCAGGAGTGTCGATAAAGGTGATGGTTTTGTTTTTAACATCTTTGTTTTTGGTATTTTTTAGTATCACTTGATAAGCCGATATATGTTGTGTGATACCGCCCGACTCACCTGTAGCAACAGAGGTTTCGCGAATGCGGTCAAGCAGTGTGGTTTTGCCGTGGTCAACATGGCCCATGATCGTCACGACTGGCGGACGCTCGACAAGATGATCACCAGACACTTCTGATTTTCTCTCAGCTTTCTGTGGAGTTGGCTCTGCACTAGACCCATCTTCTAGTTCTACCTCGAGCCCGAGGTCATCACCAATAATTGAGGCCGTCTCGAAATCGATAGTCTCATTGATCGAGGCCATGACGCCGTTTTTTATCAAATCGGAAATCACAGCAGAAACAGACAGTCCGGCCTTGTCCGCAAAGTCTTTGACAGTGATTACCTCTGGTATCTTAACTTTTTTGGTCGCCTCTTCCATAAATAAAATAGGTGGTTACTTAATCTGCTACAACCTTACCACAAAACACTGTGATAGTCTACAAAACTAACGAGTTCGATCTTTTCTAAAGAATTACTTGGTTTTACCCCAGTAATTCGTCGAGTCTTTACTAGACGCATCGCCCTTGTCTAATTTGTCATACTTTGTATGATCTTTGTCGATCTTGACGCCTTTTTCATAAAATTTTACATTCAGTCCTGACTTACCGGGAGCAGCGTTGATCGGCTTGGATATACTATTCTTGGGCGACACTTGGGACTGAGCTGGCTCTTTGGGTAAGACTGCCGATTTTTCCCCCTTGTAATTATTTACCTTAATCTTGGGTGGCTGTTCGACTGATTCAACTGATTTTTTGATTGCAGTTTTTTCTGGTTTCTTCGTGATCTTTTTTGCATTATCATCGATTTTTGATGATGGTTTCTCATCTATCGGTAATCCTAACTGAGCCTTATCGTCCTTATCTTCATCATCAGGTAAAATCAAAGCCACAGACGAGACCTTATCGCCTTCGCGCAATCGCATTAGGGTTACACCCTGGGTGTCACGGCCGAGACGTTTAATCTTGGCTAGTTCCATACGAATAAACTGACCTTTGCGTGAAGCTAAGACGACATCACCGGCGTCAGAGTAAGTTATATGCATACCAATAATATTGCCAGTCTTGGCAGTACAGTTAGCAGCACGGATGCCCATACCAGCTCGCTTCTGGAGGTGGAAATGATGGACCATAGTACGTTTGCCGAAACCATTTTCGAGCACTATCAACATATCTGGTTCTGTGGACGATTTTTTACCAGATTCATCAGGCCAAGCACCACCAGAAACAACATCCATCGCCATTACCTTGTCACCGTTTCTCAGTTTCATCCCCGTAACACCGGAAGCACTTCTACCCATAGGCCGAACTTCATCCTCCTTATAGCAAATCGCTAAGCCTTTTTCTGATACTTCGATGACCACGTCATCGCCCTTGGAGGTTTTGACCCACTTCAATTCATCGTGTGGTTTCAGCCCCATCGCGACAATGCCGGTTTTGCGGATATTGTCGTATTTTTCAATTTCAGTCTTCTTGATGTGACCAAGAACTGTACCCATAATGAAGTACTTGTCGCCGTTACCACCTTTTGACGAAGTCAATATCGAGGTGACACGCTCTCCCTGACCGATCTGAATAATGTTGACAACCGGTGTGCCCTTAGACTGACGCGAGGTCGCTGGCAATTCGTAAACCTTGCTTTTGAAGACCCGGCCCTTATTGGTAAAGAAGTAGATGTCGTCGTGCGTCCGAGCACAGACCAGATAGTCGACAATATCCTCTTCCTTGGTGGTCATGCCGACAACACCAACGCCGCCGCGTGTTTGCTTGCGATAAGTATCAACCTCCTGACGCTTGATATAGTCACTGCGCGACAGTGAGACAAAAACCTGTTCGTCAGGAATCAAATCTTCAGCGGAGAATTCGCCAAGAGCGTGAGGTACAACTACAGTGCGTCGCTCGTCACCATATTTGTCGATCAAGTATTTCATATCATCTTTGATCAGCCCAAGGATCTTTTCCGGATGAGCCAGGAGGTCCTTTAGATAAGCGATACGATTAATCAAATCATTGTACTCATCTTCAATTTTCTTGCGTTCCAGTGCAGCCAGAGCCGCCAACTTCATCTCGAGAATGGCGTCAGCTTGACGTTCTGAAAACTTAAATTTAGTGATTAAGTTTTTCTTGGCGTCATCGCGGTTAGCCGAGTTGCGAATCGTCGTGATGATTTCATCAATGTGATCAAGGGCAATCTTCAGACCTTCGAGGATATGAGCACGATCCTCAGCCTTGCGGAGCTCATACTTTGTCCGTCGCTCGATGACGATAGTCCGATGCTCGATAAAGTACTGTAAGACATCCTTTAGTGTCATAACAATTGGCTCGAGGTCGGGAGTCAGTGCCAGCATATTGACGTGAAACGCTGTTTGAAGTTGAGTTAGTTCAAACAATCGGTTTAAGACTTTTTTCGGATATGAGTTACTGCGCAACTCAATCACAATTCTGACACCGTGTCGGCTTGATTCATCGCGAATATCAGAGATACCATCGATCTTTTTGTCCTTTACCAGATCGGCAATCTTTTCAATCAAAGAGGCTTTGTTTACTTGAAACGGAATTTCCGTGATGATAATTCGAAAGCCCCGTTTTGCCTCCTCAATATCGGTCTTGGCTCGAACCATGATCTTGCCCTTGCCGGTGGCGTAAGCAGTCTTAATGTCCTCGGTATTATAAATATTAGCACCGGTCGGAAAGTCCGGACCTTTGACGTGCTTCATCAGGTCATCGACATCGGCATCCGGATTGTCAATCAGCTCGACAACACCGCTGCAGATTTCTGTCAAATTGTGCGGTGGGATATTAGTTGCCATACCAACAGCAATACCAACTGTGCCGTTTAGGAGTAATTGCGGTACTCGCGCCGGCAAGACAATTGGTTCTTGGGTCGTCCCATCATAGTTGTCCTGCCAGTCAACGGTGTCTTTTTCAATATCTCCAAGCATCTCCTCGGACAGGGCGGTCATGCGGCATTCAGTATAACGCATCGCAGCAGCAGAGTCGCCGTCCATCGAGCCGAAGTTACCTTGACCGTCGACCAGCATATAGCGCATCGAGAAATCTTGGGCCATACGAACAAGTGTGTCATAGATCGCCATATCACCGTGTGGGTGGTAATTACCCATGACCTCACCAACAACCTTGGCAGATTTGCGGTATTTGACATTGTGACGCAGGCCAGTCTCGTACATCCCATAAAGGACACGGCGATGTACCGGTTTCAAACCATCGCGAACATCAGGCAGAGCACGCGAGACGATAACACTCATCGCATAGTCAAGATAAGACGTCTCCATCTCATTGACTATCTCGCGCGGCTTTAAGTTGCCGACACCAACAGTGAACGTCTCTTCGGTAATTGAACGATTTATAATTTTAGAACTATCAGGAATCAGAAATGATTTTTCAACTATCTTTTCTGGTTCAGCGTCCACTTTTTCTTCAATATTTTCTTCGTTTTTATCGAATGAGTCTTCGCGATCTTCGCTGATATTTTCGTTGTCTTGTTCGGCCATAATCTATTTCCAATTAACTACACTTTTTTACTCTACCTTCCTGTTCCACTTTCTACTATCTACTACAATTAGGTGTCTAGGTTCTGAACCGTCTTTGCCCTGGTCTGAATAAACTTCTTACGCGGTGGTACCTGATCACCCATCAACATCGTGAAGACGGCGTCAGTTTTTTCAACATCTTCTAGGGTAACTTGCAGTAAAACGCGGTTTTCAGGATTCATCGTCGTTTCCCAGAGCTGCTCGGCGCTCATCTCACCTAGACCTTTGAAACGCTGGATCGTCGGTTTTGAACCCGTGGTTTTGGTTTCGGTCTCTGCTTCTTCAGTCTCACTGTCCTGTTCTGTTTGCTCAGAATCTTGTGGCTTCTGTGTATTGAGCACTGTGGACTGTGCACTTTTGCCCCTTGTCAGCTCTTTAACCGCTTCGTCCCGTTCCGCTTCGGTATAAACCCAACGTTTCTCTTTACCTTTGGTCACCGAGAAAAGTGGCGGCTGAGCAATATAAATATGGCCATTACTGATCAACTCGGGGAAATTGCGATACAGAAATGTTAGGAGCAGAGTACGAATATGAGCGCCATCAACATCAGCATCAGTCATGATGATGATGCGGTCATATCTTAATTTTTCATAATTTACCTCATCGCCAATGCCGACACCCATAGCAATAATCAAGGCTTTGATTTCATCCGATGACAGCATACGATCAAGTCGAGCACGTTCGACGTTTAGAATTTTACCGCGCAGTGGCAAGATCGCCTGAAAATTACGATCACGTCCCTGCTTGGCTGAACCGCCAGCAGAATCACCCTCGACGATGTAAAGCTCAGTCTTGGCCGGATCTTTGCTCGAACAATCGGCTAATTTACCCGGCAAGGTCATACCATCAAGGGCGCCTTTGCGAATAATGGTGTCGCGTGCCGCGCGAGCTGCCAATCTGGCTTTGGTTGAAAGCAAACATTTCTCGGCAATTTTCTTAGCCTCTGTCGGATGCTCGTCAAGATAGATCGCCAAACCCTCTGCCGTCACTGCTTCGACAATAGTACGGACCTCAGTATTACCAAGTTTGGCCTTTGTCTGACCCTCAAACTGTGGATCAGGAAGCTTAACTGATAAAACAGCGGTGATACCTTCACGAACATCCTCACCGGAGAAGGTGTCCTTAGTTAGGTTATTTTTTTTAGCATAATCATTAAGTGCTCTAGTAAGAGCCGCCTTAAATCCAGTCAGATGCGTGCCACCCTCTGGGGTGTTTATATTATTGGCAAAGGTGTAGATATGTTCTTTAAAATCGTCCGTGTAGGCCAGAGAAATCTCAACCATGACATTGCCGGACTCTTTTTCGATATACACTGGCGGATAATTGAGCGGTGTCTTGTTTTTATTAAGATGTAATACATATGAAGAGATACCGCCTTCAAAATAAAAAGAGTATTTTTGTTTGCCCTGTTTTTCAATAACCTCTTCATCCTCGTCATTTCCAGCTCGACCGGTGTGAACCTCGGCCTCCTCTGTCTCAGCTTCTGACTCGCTTGTTCCCTGTTCCTCGTTCCCCGTGACCTCTGCGACTTTTTTATCTTCCCGTTCATCAATAACTGTAATCATGACCCCTTTGGTCAGATAGGCCTGCTGACGACAACGATTAAGAATAGTTTGAAAAGAAAACTCGGTAGCAGAAGTAAATATCTCTGGATCAGGCAAAAAGGTGATCTTGGTGCCTGTACCTTTGGCCTCGCCGACAACTTTAATATCAGCAATAGCATCACCACCTTGAAACTCCTGAAAGTAAAGTTTGTTGTCTCGTCTAACTTCAGCCTTAACCCAGACTGAGAGCGCATTTACAACCGAGACACCAACACCGTGCAAACCACCAGAAACTTTATAGCCGCCATCGCCAAACTTACCACCAGCATGAAGAACAGTCAGGACTGTTTCCAGGGCGGATTTACCATTTTTCATCTTATCAACAGGAATGCCGCGACCATCATCATCGACAGAAACAGAACCGTCCTCATGGAGAGTAACGACGATATTCTGACAAAAACCGGCCATCGCCTCATCGATAGCATTGTCGAGCACCTCCCAGACTAGATGGTGCAAACCGTCAACTCCAGTACCACCGATATACATCCCTGGTCGTTTCCGAACTGGGGCCAAACCTTCAAGAACAGTAATTTTCGACGCATCATATGTTGACGCGGATTTCGCTTCTTTTGCTTTATCAGCCATTCTTCACTCTCCAATAATTCACTATAAACACTAGCTGCTAGTTATTAGCAGAACATACTCATTTTAGCCAAATATCTATTCTAGCGCAAGATCATACCCTGTCTTACTTTTTATTTGCCTTGATGAAACTGCCGACCATCCGGGCAAAAGTGCCAAAAGAAATTAGGAAAAGAATTGTAAAAATTAAACCACTGATTATCGGCACCAAGGATAAGATCGTTATGACCACGACACCGATAATGGCTGTCAACCAATCAATTCTGGGCTCTTTATTTTTCTTGACCAATTTGTGAAGACCAACACCAGCTAATAAACAAGCAGCGGTCGAAGAGACCATAACGGCGATCACATAAGCCAAAAGTACCGCGATCGATATCCCAACAGGAGCAATCAGGGCCATCGCTAGAACTGCGGCGATCGGTACGACAATTAGTAATAATAGCCCCCAAGCCAGACTGGACCAGATATCAGAGGCGGCAACTTCGACAAAGTTCTTAGTTGTTTTTGGCAGGAGGTAAATTAGTAATAACAGGAAGAGAAATGAGCCAAGAATTTTAGTTAGCAGGATGACTCCTGTAATGCCAGCACTTAAATAGTGACCCGAGGCTTCTGTTTCGCTTATATTGTTGCGAGTTACACCACCGGTTATTACGGCATCGTGATCAATATCAGCCTTATTGTTTGAATAATAAGTTAGTTTCCCATCAATTACAGTCTTGTCAGCAACTGTTAAGCTGGCTACGTTTTGCAATTTGATATCACCGACGATATGACCCGAGATATTGACCGTACCAGCTGTTGCCGTTACATTGCCAGAGACATCTCCGGCTAGATCCAGGGTCCCAGCCGCAGCCAAGAAATCCCCTGCCACTTTACCCTCAGATCCGAGGGTGACCGTGCTACCTGCCGCCAAGACATCCCCGGTAACACTACTACTGATAGTCACTGCGCTGCCGGCTGTTCTGACATTACCACCAACATCGCCGCTAACTCCGACACTTGAGCCGAAAAGCAAGGCTGAGTCTTCGACGTTGCCACTGACCTTAACATCACTACCGACAGCGACCAGATCTCTGCTCACATTTCCATCAACCGAGACTGAGGAGCCACAGATGTACAGGTTTTTTGCCTGCTCCGTCGATTTGACTTTGACCGAACCGGAATCAGGGCTTGGATACTTAAATTCTGCAGCTAGGGCTATGGTTGGCACAAGCAGTGCCACCAACCCGAGTGTCATTAATAGTTTTTTCATTTGTCTCCCACTTAAATATTTATCAGCTTAATTATATCTTCTTAGTGCTTGTTTGCAAGATTATGACTGCTTTTCTAAAGCCTTACTCAAAACAGCCAGGAAGTTGTCTTTAAACAAATCCACTGAAAACTTTTCTGCTTGACGGCGAATTTTGCCTGCATCAAATTTAGAGTGCTGGAATTTCTTAATTGCTTCGATAACTGACTCTGAACTTTGCTGGTCAAAGAAGAGACCTGTTTCGTTTTCAATAATTGTTTCAGTGGCGCCACCCTTGTTAAAGGCAATAACTGGCGTGCCGCAAGCCATTGCTTCGATCGGAACGATGCCGAAATCTTCTTCGGCTGGAAATATCAGGGCCTGAGCAGTTTGATATTCACGCAAAAGATCAGCATCAGAGACGCGGCCGAGAAATTTAATGTTTCCTTTGGCTGTTTTTCGTAACTTCATCTCGTCTGGGCCGAAGCCAACGATATGTAGCGGCAGACCTAATTCGTTAAACGCTTTTATGACAATGTCACACTTTTTGTAGTTAACTAGTCTCCCAGCATACAAATAATGATTGCCTTGCTTGACTGAATTATCGATATTAAATTTGGTAATGTCGACCGGCGGGTAGACAACATCAGCATCGCGATCATAAAATTTCCTGATTCGTCTAGCGATATAATGTGAGTTTGCCAAGAAATGATCGACTCGATCAGCCGCCAAGCGATCCCAAATCCTCATATTATGTATGACGTTTCGGCGCACCCCCTGAAAGCTGCCTGACATGGCTCGCGGGTCGACTGATGGATCCCAAAGATAACGCGGTGGCGTATGACAATATGAAATATGAATAGTGTCTGGCTTGGTTATCACACCCTTAGCTGCCATCGTCGTACTAGATATGACAAGATCATACTCAGACAAGTCAAATTGTTCAAAGGCAAATGGGGTCAACGGAATCAGTATTTCACGCTTCTTCTTGACTAATGGAAGCTTCTGCAAATAAGAAGTTTTAATATTAAATTTCGCGAACGGCTTAGCTGCGAGCGGATCAAAGACAGAGGTATAGATCGGCGCACCAGGAAAAATTTCCTTAAGTACCAGAAGAACTTTTTCTGCCCCAGCAACATTTGTCAGCCAATCATGGACGAGAGCGATATTCAAATTTTCCAAAGAGCGTCTCATAGACCAGAAGTCCGATCGTCTTAATAATTATTTTAAAATCAAACCACAGTGACCAATTCTCTATGTAGTAAATATCATAGCGGACGCGTTCCTCGATCGAGGTGTCGCCCTTGAGACCGTTGACTTGGGCCCAGCCGGTCAGGCCAGATTTGACGTGATGCCGTCGGAAGTACTCTGGAATCTCTGACTCAAATTTATCGACAAATTGCGGTTGCTCTGGGCGCGGGCCGACAAAGCTCATGTTCCCGATAAAAATGTTCCAGAATTGTGGTATCTCATCAAGATTGGTTTTGCGCAAAATCCTGCCGATCATTGTCACTCGACGTTGCTCATTTACCGCTGTCGTCCAAGCATCGCTTTTATTAGCTTTGTTTTCTACGCGCATCGAACGGAATTTATAAACCCAAAATTTCCTTTCGTCACGCCCAACTCGTTCTTGGCGATAAATAATTGGTCCGCGAGAAGTGATTTTAACAAAAATACCAATAATCAGAAAAAGCGGCGACAATATAACTAAAAACAATGCTGCAATAATGACATCGATGATACGTTTCGAAATCCTGCCCCAGCCCTCAAGTGGTGTTTTTTTTAGCTCCATCGCATAGGTTGAACCAATCATGGTTGGCTGAAAATTTGTTGTCAGAACATTGAAAATATCTGGCACATACTGGAAGTCAATGTGATGGCTTTCACAGACTTCAATAATTTTCATCAAATCCGCATTGCTGATACCGACATCAGTCAAAATCACTTCATCTGGTGCATTTGATTTAATTATTTTTGCGGCATCTATCACCTCACCGAAATTCTCGTATTCATCTATCTCTTTGTCAGAGGTCGAAACAATTCCCAAAATCTTGTAGCTACGACCAGATTGATTCTCTAACTCAGCGATAATTTTACCGGTCATACCATTGTTACCGACCAGAATAACGTTGCGGACACCGATATTGAACCGTAGCAAGTATTTTTCAATCGCTCGCAAAATAATACGGCCAAGAGAGATAAATACCACCGCCAAGACCCATGTGTAGGCCAAGATCAAGCGGGAGAAGAAAAGTGATTTTGAGACAAATATGGCGACGATCAATATAAGAATTGTCATTGAGACAGACGAGAGAACGGCGTAGAGTTCATGCCAGTAACCGTTGTAATTTCTTCGCCTGTATAGACCGTTTATCGAAAAGAGGATGATCATGACCGGCAACATGAAAAGGCTGTATAAAAAATATTCTCGCAAATCTGAGCCGGCAGACAGAGGTAGATCGATGTGAGCTCGGAGATAAAAAGCGGTAATAAAAGACAAAATGAACATTGCCACATCTAGCGGCAAAAGAACGAAGGTAAAGAATAACTCTGAACGTTTCATTAAATATAATAGTAGCGCGAAAGAAGTTTTTTTTCAATCAGCTGTATAGGTCACATACATATGAGACTCTGGTATGGTTTCTAATAAATAATCCATCGGTGTTTTCTTGCCGAGAGATAGATGTATTCTTTTTGTATTGTACCAAATTAAATGCTGCATTAGTTTGCTCTTAAACAACTCTATGTCAACAAAGAGTATGTCCCGATGTTGGTTGACAAATTCATCTTTCAAAGAGCGATTGGCTCTCTCAATGTGGCCATTGATCTTCGGACATCTCGGGTAAATGAAGTGATGTTCGATCTCTCTGTCTTTAAGATAGTGATCAAATTCCCCCCATGAATTCCAAGCCATTGTCGGTCTGGACAATTTTAATACCGTTCTTAATTGGATAAACTTGTTCTAATTTCTCCATAAAGTCTCTGGCATTTTGGCTATTGAGTGAGACGTAAGGATAAGAGAATTCAAACTTTAATTTAAGGTCAACAGCATTGATTAGATAGCGTTTCATGCCGAGATTAAATTCAGTGATGGTGTCTATGCCAATATGACCAAATTCAGCTGGCTTGGGACATCTTTTGACTTTAGTCTTGTAGTTTGGTTTGCGTTCCGAATACTTAGAGTTTGTATTGTGGTAGATCCGACCGTTTTCTCTTGGAAGAATGCTCTTGCGCTTGATGATCTTGCCAATCAATGACTCTGACGGTGATTTGATTCCCAGATTGTGACAATATTCATCTAGTAATGGTTTTAGCTTGACCTTACCAACAAGATGCACTTTTCTTTCTGCCTTAATCCAGTCAATGACTCTTGGGTCAACAATCATCTGACGTTTGTGTTTTGGGGCTCGAGACTTAGGAATTAAAGCTGTTAGCTTGCCATCCTGATTCTCTAGCTCTTTCTTCCAGCGATAGATTGTTGGCTTCGGTACACCGTAGGCCTCAATGGTTTTCGCTGTACCATTTCTTTGATGGTAATTGATCACTTGAAGACGGAACGGAGCAATGTCGTCTTTACTAAATTTTAGAAGTCTGTCTATTCTTTGCATAGTTTTAACGCTATGCAATTTAGTCCGGTACCACAAGTTTTTTATCTTCATTCCAGGCTCCTGAATTAATCACAGGAGTCTCATATGTTTCGTAACTTATTCATCAGCTAAAGACAATGAATTATACCCTAAGAAACACCATTTGTTACCTCTTACACATATTTTATCGTAATATATTCACGGCCGTTGTAAATAATACGATATTTTACTGTTAGTAACGGTTTGTTTTTGTGTTTTTAAAGTTTTTAAAAAGGTTTATATCAGCTCAGGGCGGCGGGTTTCACCCCGCCGCCCTGGAGGTAGGCGGCACGACTGGGCATCGTCACGCCTTCGGTGGTGACCCTGGCGGGTCGCCGCTCTGCGCCGGCGCTTCCGGCTTGTCGGCAAGCTTGCCCTTTAGCAACTCGACATCCCCCTCGTAGTGCTTCAGAAGACGACTGATAAGTATGTCGAGGTCGACTGGATCGATCTCGACCTGGGCGGTATACACGGAGGCCACCATCTCCTTGTAGTCGCTCTTGACCCAGAGGAGATACCGATTACCCACACCGGTCTCGTGGGGACTGCTGACGATCGCGATGAATGTCAGCTTTCCCACCTTAACCTCAGCGCCACTTCCGGCCTGAAGACTCGTGAGAATCTCTTGCCGGCGCGCCTCCGGCATCACCTTGTCGGCTATCTTCCCGTAGTGCTTATTCGCCCAAACGGGATAGCAGATCGCCGCCAAGATCGCGATGATCGCGATCACGACGAGCAGCTCGATCAGTGTCAGCCCGCGTTTACTTCTCATCATGAGTACTCCCTCTCGAGCGAGAGAGTACTATTTTTCACCCACTTTGTCAATCTGTGGCCACGCGATTATTCTCTCTTTTACAACTATCCCGATTAGTGCGCGATCGCATCTTAATTGGGATAGCAGCAATACAATAATGCCTGGTAATCCAGCTCAAAAAAAACTTTGATTATTCCAAACACAAAAATGCCCCCCCCAAAGGAGGAACATTTTTGTATCAAAAACAAAAGTTTGATCGAAAGGTACTAGTCTTTCTTTGGCTTGCCAATTCTGTACATGCCTGTGCCACAATCTGGACAAACACCTTTCATAGCCGGTTTGCCGTTTTTCATTGTGACCTCTTCCTCGTCTTGCATCTCTTTTTTGGCTTTGCACTTAACACAATATGCGACTGTCATCTTTTTCACCTCCTCCCGTTTTTGACCTTTAAATTTGGTTTATAGTTAACACTCATAATTTTAGGCGTGTTTGAGCGTGGCTGTCAAGCATTATCGGTTTGTTTTTTTATTAAGCCGAAGGACCTAATCATTCAGTGCTGGGAAATAACTAGTGCCAGACTAGTCTTTTCCTCGTGCACAGCTCAAACTATTTTATTACTCTTTACAATTAACGCAGAAGGAAATCGTGTTTATCCACAGCTATTTTCCCATTATTATTCAGAAAATCCTGACATTTCTGCCAGATTAGCCAGACTTTGTAAGTGATGATATTGCTTGCCCTGATAAACCCAGGTCGGATAAATAGTGATGCCCTGAGCCAGACATTCATCAGGATTCGGGTTGCTGCCAGTTTGATCACATTCGACATAATCGAGAAGGGTCGCAGAGTCACCAAAAAGTTGCTTTTGGTCAATAGTACTCTGATCCCAAAAGGCACCATAGAGAATCATGCCACTATCCACTAGATGTTGGGCTAGTTTTTGCACATACGAATTATTCTCTCCTGTATTTGTTCTCCCACTGCTTTCTGTCGTAGCTCCGGCAACGTCTCCTGACTCAGTCGCTTTTTCTTTCTGTGCAGTGTCTTTGGCTGGCGCGAAAACATAAACCAGAGCAATTCCGATCAGCGATATGACTAACAGTGCTACAAGAAATTTTAGAACATTTTTCATTTTATTCCCTCTATAAAATGCCTATTTGATCGTCTACGGAGTTGTTGTGCTGTCAGTAAAACCGACAATCTGCGCCAGCTCTTCTATTGTCTTTTCACCAGAGTAGCCTTTGCCCTGATAAATCCATGTCGGATAGCCCTGAATACCGGTATAGGTTTTCCCGTCGCTCGTATCGGTAAATGTCACAGCATTGCATTCATCAGATTGTGTTCCTGAGCTGGTATCACATTCTACTATTTTTAGATCTTTTACAGCTGCGCCAAACACCTCTCTTTGCGCCTGGCAATGCGAACACCAGGACGCACCATACATTGTCATACCCTGGTTTGCCATATACTTTAATAGGTTGTCAATGTAGGTCTGGTCCCTGTTTTCTGGATTGAGACTGTTTATTTGAGTTGACGCACCAGCGACATCTCCACTTTCATCACTTGTAGAATTTGACGAAGTATCATTATTTTGCCTGTTATTCATGACTATCAGTCCACCGACGATGACAACAACCAAAATAACAATAAATAAAAAACCTTTAGTGTTTGAACTCATATCTCTCCTTGGATTAGTTTGTAGTCTCCATCGTAGGTGATCATCTCGTTTTTGTCAAAGATAAATTTTTCACCATCCCATTTATAGTGGCTTCTGATTGAATCAGTCAGTGGGTTTTTGTCATAATTTCTCATGTCTGCCGCAATATTTTGTGGTTTATATGGATCAAAAATGAAATTTGGAGCATCAGAGACGAGAAAATTGTTGGCATTTTCGGCATCAACAAATCTAACCGTCGTAAAATTTTCTAAATCTACAAAGACGCGATTTTCTGAGTGAGCACCGACATAACCTTTGAGGCAAAGGAAGTTTCGACTGCTGAGGTGGAATTCTGGACGAGAACAGGTTGCGACAGAATCGTCGAAACCAGCCAGCCTTAACCGATAAACATGTGCAAGATCACTTTTAGTAAGTAACCACTCTATATTTAATCCGTTTTGAAATTTCTGAGCAACGTAATGTTCGCCATCTTTTAAATCAATAAGTTCGCTTATGACTAGTTGGCCATATTTATCTGTCTGATTTGCGCGCACTTTAAGAGCCGCCAAGATAAATATTGCGGCCGAAATAACGACAATCATACTGAAAATAATTTTTCTGTGCATCCAAAATACTTTCATAAGCTGGCTATGAAATGATCGTCTTCGATCTATC
>Ga0172375_10006747_pt1 | contig 15946 bp, 14 predicted proteins | sample LakKiv1m_FD_114537 | JGI IMG/M metagenome (GOLD analysis project Ga0172375, IMG submission 114537) | Freshwater microbial communities from Kabuno Bay, South-Kivu, Congo - kab_092012_11.1m | ecosystem: Environmental > Aquatic > Freshwater > Lake | place: Democratic Republic of the Congo...
AATGATGCTTCTTTCCGACTCAACGGGCGCAGAAAACCCCGGACACTCAATTTCCGAGAAAACAATCCAAGACAATCTTGAAGAAATATTCAAAAAAGCAAAAGGAAGAATAATTTCGGCAACCTTTGCTTCTTTAATAAACAGAGTTCAACAAATAATTTATCTGTCCGAAAAATATAAAAGAAAGGTTGTTATAGAAGGGCACTCAATGAAAACAAACGTAGAAATGTCCAGAATTCTGAAATACATAAACATTGATAAAAGAACGATTATAAGCTCCAAAACCATTTCGGACTATCCGGATGATAAAATAACCGTAATCTGCACTGGCGCTCAAGGCGAAGAAAGAGCGGTCCTGATGAGAATAGCGGCAAAAAATCATCCCCACATAAAACTAAAGAGAGGAGACGGAATAATTTTTTCATCTTCTGTTATACCCGGAAACGAAAGAACCGTTCAGATACTTAAAGATAATCTCTTGCGCCAGGGAGCAAAAGTTTTCCATTATAAAATGATGGATATACACGCCGGAGGACATGCCCAGCAAGACGAACTGAAAGAGCTGATAAAAATAATGCAGCCAAGATTCTTTATGCCGATTCACGGACAGTACTCAATGCTTTCACTGCATGGCGAAATAGCGAAAGAATGCGGAATGGACGAAAGGAATATCGCCATTATAGAAAACGGAGATGCAATAAGGGTGAATTCCAGAAAAATGATTATTGAAAAAGAAGCGGCCTCTTCAAATTATATTATGGTTGACGGCTTGGGAGTCGGCGATGTCGGAGAAGTTGTATTAAGAGACAGGCAAACAATGTCAAAGGATGGAATGTTTGTTATAATAACGGTAATAGACAGAAAAACCGGGAAGGTAAAAGGAAGTCCCGACATCATATCAAGAGGCTTTATCTACCTAAGGGAGTCCAAAGAACTTCTCCACGAAACAAGAAGAAAGGTGGTTGAAATAGTAAATCATGCCACAAGTTCAAATGGAGCGGTGAACTGGGTCTACGTCAAAGACTCCGTGAGGAATAAAATCGGGGATTTCCTCTTCCAAAAAACCCAAAGAAGACCAATGGTTCTTCCGGTGGTAATTGAGATTTAATTATGAGAATTTTTTCCGGAATACAACCAACAGGAGAATTACATATCGGAAATTATTTCGGAGCTATAAAGCAATGGGTGGGCCTTCAAAAAGACCACGAGTGTATTTTTTCAATTGTTGACCTACACGCAATGACCATCCCGTTTAAGCCGGAACAGATGAGGAAAAGCGTCTTGGACGCCGCGATAACTTATATGGCTCTGGGGATAGACCCGTCAAAATGCATAATATTTGTCCAATCAGATGTGTCTGAACACACAGAACTTGCCTGGATTCTCAACACAATGACTCCCATAGGAGAGTTGGAAAGGATGACTCAGTTTAAAGATAAGGCAAAGATTTTCCGAAAGAACATAAACGCCGGATTATTAACCTATCCCGTCCTGCAAGCTGCCGATATTTTGTTATACCAAACTGACCTTGTCCCGATAGGAGCAGATCAAAAACAGCACGTTGAACTGACAAGAACAATAGCAAGAAAATTCAATCATCTTTTTGGAGAAACATTCAAAGAGCCGGAGGCGTTAATTCCAAAAACCGGAGGAAAGATAATGGGATTAAATGCTCCTACAAAAAAAATGTCAAAATCCCTTGGACAAGAAAATTATATCGGGATATTTGATTCTCCGGAAGAAATAAAAAGAAAGATTAAAAAAGCTGTCACAGATTCCGGTAAAAAGATAGAAAGCTTGGAAGAAAAACCGGCCATCGCAAATTTAATAGACATTTACAGTCTTTTTGCGGAAAAAAACCAAAAAGATACCGAGAAAGAATTTGAAGGAAAAGGTTATGGCGAATTTAAAGAATCCCTGGCAAATCTGATTTCGCAAAAATTAAGACCTTTCCAGGAGAGAAAAAATGAGCTTGAAAAAAATCCCGAAAAAGTTATACAGATACTGAAAGAAGGAGCAAAAAAAGCAAAAACTATAGCAAAAGAAACAATGAGTCGCGTAAAAGAAAAAACAGGAATATCGCTCTAAACAAAAAACCGCCGAATTTTGGCGGTTTTTTGTTTTGTTTAGCCTACAAAGAATCTATGTTAACATTTATTTTTGAATCCCAGCCAATCTCAATAAAATTATGCAATAATTTATTGATGTATACTTTTAACTTTTCGTACTCAGCGGTCTCTTTTGCCTCAAACTTTATAGTAATGTACGGGCCGTTTTGTGAATAACGGATAACAAGCATACTGTCTTTTCTGTCCATACGAACGCCGTCTCCCGCTCTTTCATCATCAATTATCATCGCCCCTTTGAAGTCTTCTTTCAAAATTCCGCTGATTTTGTTCACTAATGAAACTTTTTTATCGTCTGCGCAGAATATCTTGATTTCGGGACTGGAAATATATTCCGGCAAAGAATCAATAATCTCCGCGAGAGACTTTTTGGCCTTCGTCAAATAATCAAGTAAGTAGAGGGTTGAATATATCCCGTCATCATGATTATAAAAATCAGCTGAAAAAAAGAAATGTCCGGATAGCTCTCCGACAAAAGCGGCTCCAATCTCCTGATTTTTTTTCTTCAAAAAAGAATGGCCGGTTCTCCACATAAACGGAGTTCCTCCATATTTTATAATCGTTTCCTCAACGACTTTTGAACAAAGGGTATTATACATTATCGTTGCTCCGGGATGATTTTTTAAAACGCTCATGGCAAAAATTGCGACCAAAACATCATTCCAAATTACTCTGCCGTTATTATCAACTATTCCGATTCTGTCTCCGTCTGCATCATAAGAAAAACCAACATCGGCTTTCTCTTTTATCACAACCTTGCTTAAGCGCTCTGCGACTATTTTTTCCGTAGGGTCGGGCGTTCCGAGGGGAAAAGAAGGATCTATCGCGCAATTGCTTTCAAAAACATCGCAACCAATTTTCCTAAGCAAAACAGGAACAATCTCCCCAGCAGTTGAATTGCTTGGGTCAACAACAACCTTAAATTTCTTTATCGTCGGAAACCTGTCTATTAATTCAGCAAAATATTTTTCTCTTATATCTTGTTCTTCTGCTTTCCCGAAAACCTCTCCTCGCTCATAATCATCTTCTTCAACCATCCTCCTCAATTCTTGAATTCCTTCGCTTACTAAAGTCTCGGAGAGCCCTATAGCAAGCTTAAATCCGTTAAATTGAGAGGGATTATGCGACGCAGTGACAAAACCTCCCCCTTTTTTATTTAAATAATGTTGCGCCCAATAAAAAGTTCCCACCAGATTCATCCCGATATCTGTTGTATCTATTCCCGCCCAATTAAGCCCTTTTATTAAAAAATCACTATACTCTCTGCTTGTCTCTCTACAATCTCTGCTGACAATGGCCTCTTTTATTCCGTTCCGCCTTAGATATGTCCCGTATGCCATTCCGATGCGCTCTACTATTTGCGGGTTTAAATCTTCGCCGACAACCCCCCGAAGATCATAACCGCGAAACATAAATGGATTAATTTTCATAAATTTTCATCAAAGTTGACCATTATATGAATTTATTATAGCATAATATCAAAGACAGAAGAGCTCATGAAGTCTTGAAAAATATTTAGTTTCTGATATACTAAAATAGTTGTCAACAAATTTAATCGTCAAATTATGGAAGAAAATTTACGCCAATATCAAATATGCTACTTTTTATCTCCTCTTCTCTTGGAAGAAGAAGTTTCAAATAACGCCGCAAAAATAAACGAACTGATAAGCGAAGCTAAGGGAGAAATTAAAAGCAGCGACGAACCAAAAATTCAAAAAATATCTTTTCCTATCAAAAAGCATTTTCAGGCATATTTTTCAAAAATTGTTTTTTTTGCTAATCCCGAAGAAATTTCCGTGCTGGAAAAAAAGATAAGACTGGAAAAAGATATCTTAAGATTTTTTATAGAAGTTGTTCAGCCGGAAAAACAAAGGAAAGAAAAACCCCTTAAAAAGCTCAAGCCCCTTCAGATAAAAGAAGACGAAACGGAAATTCCAGAAAAAAACAAAGAAGAAAAAGAAACAAAGAAAAAAAAGGTGAAATTAGAAGAAATAGATCAAAAATTAGAAGAAATAATCGGCGATATTTAAAAGCCTTCAATTTGAAACGCAATTTATTTTAAAAGCGTTTCTTTGAGGCTTTAAATCCTATGAATCTAAACAAAGTATTTCTTATAGGAAACCTTGTTCAAGACCCGGAGCTAAGAACAACTTCGTCCGGACAACCGGTCTGCACCATGAGGATGGCGACAAACAGGATTTGGACGGATCAAAAATCCGGGCAGAAACAGCAAAAAGCCGAATATCATACAATTATTTTATGGAGGAAGCTGGCTGAGATCGCCAAACAATATCTTTCAAAAGGAAATCTTCTTATGGTTGAAGGACGGCTCCAAACGAGAAATTGGCAAGATAAAAACGGCGTTAAGCACTGGACAACAGAGATAATCGCAGAAAACATGCAAATGGGGCCAAGATCATCGGGCTTTTCGTCAAAACAATCTTCCGGAGATATGGCAAAAGAGGAAAAAGAGACTCAAAAGCAAGACGAAACAACTGAAGAAATCCCAATAATTGAAGAGGATGCGGAAGAAATAGATTTAAAGGACATCCCCTTCTAACGTTAATAAATTTTAAAAGACATGGAATGCTATTTTTGTAAAAACAAAAAAGATGAGAAACAAATAGACTGGAAAGACACCGATACTTTGCAAAAGTTTTTAAGTATCTCTGCAAAAATCCAATCCAGGAAAAAGACCGGCATTTGTGCAAAACACCAAAGAAAAGTCTCAAGAGCCGTGAAAAGAGCTCGCGTGATGGGATTTTTACCTTTTACCACAAAGTAGTTTTATTTTGGCCGAATAAAAAAACACAGAGAATTTTCTCTGTGTTTTTTCGTATTTCTTTATTGCTCTTTCTCCGTAATAATCTCCCAGAGATTTTTTATAACAAGCGCTGGAAGGAAAACCTTAAAGAAAAAATCTCCCATCAAAAAACTACTGTTTATTAACTAATTACATCCGCCGCTTGCAGTTCCGGCGCTATCATCTAATTTTGTGTTGCATTCTTCCGGTTGACTGTTAAATCCGGAACAAATCCCCGCTTTGTATCCCTCGGGTGTTCTGTTGCCGCTAAATTCGCTGCCGTTTATGACTAGCATCGGCGAACCGCTGACATTATATTTCTCATTCAGGGCGACTTCGTTTTCAAGCAATGAAATCGCTTCGTTTTTTTGACAATCAGTTATTTTAGCAACATTAATTCCGTTATCCTTTGCCACTCCGCTCCAACAGGTTTTAATATCCGCTAAGCTACATTTTGTATTAACGGCTATCACATAATCCCAGTATTTTTCCGGCTGATATTTATAAATACATAGCTCCCTGATGTCTTGATTCAATTCGTCAATCCCGTGCATAGAACAATACTTATTCTCTTTATCCAGACAATTTGTCGGACCACCACCATTATAATTGCTGTATATGACATAATGCGGCTCTATTTTAACCTTACTGCCCAGCAATTTCACAACCGGAGCCATTACTTCTTCTGCCTGATTTCCGTACGGACAATAACTCATCGTATATAAATGGATTTCCGGATTATCTCTTTTTTCAATATTTGCATTGGTAACAACAGGTTCTTTTTCTGCCTCTTTTGCGTTAAGCTCAAACCCATATGGGAAAATAAAATTCCCATCCAGCGCAACATAAGAATCATATTCGTTTTCTCCGCTTGTAAACTTGATGTGGTAAACTCCCCTGTCTTTTTCTATGCTTTTTAATTTTGCATCCCCGGACTGCAAAAGATTTTCGTTTATATACTTGATTGCCATTTCGCCCGCCTTTTCTTTTGTTATCGGGCTTATTCTCTCTACCGCCGTAAATTCAAATACGGTAAAAGCTATCCCGCCCAATATCAAAACGCCGGCAAAAGACATTGCAAAAATTTTCCAAAATTTGGAATTTTTAGCAAAAACCTCCCAGCATTTACAATTTTTCAGCCACGAAGGACAAATTTTTTTCATATACTTAATTGCTATTTCAGGACGACAATGACAATAATTATTGTTATTGAGATCTCATCCAAGAAATAATTTAGACTTACTAAATCTGCTTTTAATTTACGTGCCCCACGAAGGACTCGAACCTTCAACTATCAGCTTAAAAGGCTGTTACTCTGCCAATTGAGTTAGTGGGGCATAAGCTTTTTTGGCCAAACCCACACGTTATTATAATAATCAATTGTTAATGTAAAATCAATACTTCAAGAATTATTTCTGTTCTTTTTTGTGTTAAAAAATGTCAGTCCGATAATCGGAAGTAAAACCCACAGGAAATTAAACGGCTGGGTCAAAAATACCCGGAAAATAACCGGTGAAAGATTTCCATATTGTTCTTCCGGCAGAAATGAAAGAGAAATCGCCGCCAACAATCCGGTTTGCAAAACGGCAAAAATTAAGGCTTGAAAAAAATAACCAATCTTTATTTTTGAAAATGAAAAAAAAGACCCGCCAGCCGACCGCGAAAGAAAAAAAGCAATAAGAACAGCCACTATCCAGAATGCACCCATTTCCAGGTAAAACGCTTTTGTGAAAAGCAAATCCGCTATGGCACTCCAAAAAGGAAAAAAACTTACGATGGCAAAAGAAAAATATGACCCCATCAAACTCAAAATTGTTTTATTTTTTCCGGAGCTTACTTCATAAAAAATAATCAGAACAAATAAAAAAAATATGGCGCCAAGGTCCCAGGTGGGAACAATTCCATATTCGCTTAATTGTTTTAACGGCATATTTTTAAACTCCTTCGTTTTTTAATTCTTCAAACAATTCTTTTTGCCTTCTTGTAAGTTTTTTGGGGGTTATAATCTTCAATATAATAATCTGATCTCCCCTGTTTCCGCTATATACGTTTGGCATTCCTTTTCCCTTCAAAATAACCGTCTCCCCGGACTCTGCTCCGGCAGAAACCCTCAAAGAAACTTCTCCGTCAAGCGTCGGGATTTTAACAGTATCGCCCAAAACCGCTTGAGAAAAATTCAATTGTAATTCGTAAAAAATATCGCTTCCTTTCCTTTTAAAATAGCGGTGCTTTTTAACATGGGTCTTTATATACAAATCTCCCGGCCTTGAACCAACCCCTCCGGCTTCTCCCTTCTTTTCAACTTTTATTACTTCGCCGTCGTTTATCCCGGAAGGGATATGCAAAGATATTTTTTCAATTTTTTTTATTCTTCCCTCTCCCTTGCATTCACTGCAATTTTTTTCTGGTTTTTTCCCGGCCCCTCCACACTGCGGACAAACGCTGATTTTATTAAACGCTCCAAGAAAACTTCTTTGAACCTCATAAACCTCTCCCTTTCCATGACAGGTCGGACACTCAACCATTCTTGTCCCGGGCTCGCCTCCGTTTCCCTGACAACGAGGACAAACAACCATCTTTTGAAGCTCTATTTCCTTGTCCATTCCCCCAAAAGCTTCCTCTAAAGAAATCTCCAAGTCAACCGCAATATCATTGCCTCTTTTTTGTTTTTTTCTACCCCTCCCGTCAGACTGAAATCCAAAAAAATCCTCAAATATGTCCGAGAAAGAAAAGCCTTCAAAATTTTGAGAACCGCCAAAGTCCTTATTGAAATTTCTGAAATCAAATCCGGAAAATCCTTCAAATCCTTCCTGTCCAAATCCCTGAGCACCTCCTCCGTCAAAAGTCCTGCCAAACTGATCGTATTGAGCTTTTTTTTGAGGATTTCCAAGAACTTGATAGGCCTCATTTATTTCCTTAAATTTTTTTTCGTCCCCGCCCTTATCGGGATGATATTGATGGGCCAATTTTCTATAAGCTTTTTTTATCTCCTCCTGCGAAGCCCCCTTAGAAATCTCTAAAATATCGTAATAATTTTTCATATTTTAAACATAAATCGTTTCCTTTTCAACCATCTCTTTTTTAATTTTTATAACCCCCAAGAAAAAAAGCAATTTAAAAATACTCCAGCTAAAAAATCCTGATAACAGATTAAAGGGAAGGGTAAGCGCCTGCAGGGCCAGAAAAACAACAAAGACAAACCCGAGAGAAATATAATTTTGATACGGCTTGCTAAGCGCCAATAACCTGTTGTTCATAAAATTATAAACAACGTCTTTAATTTTTTCGTCTCCGGTTATCTGTCCTCCAAAAATTTGGTTAAAACTTTTTTTGTTTTCTTCAAGAATAAACTTGTTCCGGGAGAGAAGATTGTTCAAATATCTTTGATTTGAATTTTTTGCAATTTTTGATATCTCGGCAAAGGCGGAATTTTGAAAAATTTCCAAAATACTTCCATTGGTCTTTGCTGCACTTTGAGGTTGCGTCTCATAAAAAAGAATCTGGGCCGTAAAAAATTCCTCGACGGTCATTTCCGGACTGAACCCCGGAAATTGCATTGAAATTAACGGAGCAAATTCTCTTAGGGCGCCCTCAAACAACGCCCTTGGAATCTCAAGCTTAAAAACAGACGAGGGCGAAAGATAAAAAACAAGAGAAATTATCAAAGAAATTGCCAAAAAGAAGATATTCAGATTCTTTCTTAATATCAGCATCGGACGAAGCTTCAATGAGAATAAATCCCTTTCCGTTTTCATCGTCCATGCTCCAAAGACAAGACATCCAAAGAAGATAATCAATCCCGAGGCCAGATAATGATTATAGCCGAAAATCAATAACGGCAAAAACGAAACAAGCGCAAAACTTATCAACGCTATTTTTTTTGTTTTGGAAAGAAAAGAAAAAAGGCTAAAACAAGACCCAAACAAAACGAAAACGACGGCAGAAACAACAACGTTATTTATATGTTTCTGCCCGCCGTAAAAAATTCCAAAAAGTAAAAACCAGCTGATCAATCCTACTGATGTAAAAATCACCGCCAAAAGGATTTCTTTTTTAAGCATGACTTATCTTTTTATTTTTTCTCTTCTTCTTGTTTGTCGGCCTCTCCCCCTTCTTGCTTTTTGTCTTTTTGTTTTTGCTGGGGCTCCTGATACATTGCCTGCCCGACTTTTTGTATGGCTAAAGACAATTCTTCGCTTTTTTTCTTGATTTCTTCAAAATCATTCCCTTCTTTAACCTTTTTTAAGGCTTCAATTTTTTCTTCTATTTCCTTTTTGATTTCATCACTTACTTTATCGCCAGCTTCTCTCAGCGTCTTTTCACTTAAATAAACTAAATTGTCAGCCGTATTTTTTACTTCAACCGTTTCTTTTTTCTTCTTGTCTTCTTCGGCGTATATTTCCGCTTCCTTTTTCATTTTTTCAACATCAGCCTTTGAAAGACCTGTTGAGGCCTCGATTCTGATTGACTGCTGACGACCGGTTGCCTTATCCTTCGCAGCAACATTCAAAATTCCGTTCGCATCTATGTCAAAAGTTACCTCAACCTGAGGAATCCCGCGAGGAGCCGGAGGAATACCGTCCAAGATAAATTTTCCAAGGGTTTTATTATCTTGCGCCATAGCTCTTTCTCCCTGCAGAACATGAATTTCAACCGAGGGCTGATTATCAGCGGCAGTGGAAAAAACCTGACTTTTTGCCGTGGGAATTGTTGTATTCTTCTGAATTAAAACCGTATTAACCCCGCCGAATGTTTCAATCCCCAAAGATAATGGAGTAACATCTAAAAGTAAAACATCTCTGACCTCTCCCTGCAAAATTCCGCCCTGAATTGCCGCACCGATTGAGACAACTTCATCAGGATTAATTTCCTTGCACGGTTCTTTTTTAAAAAGGGTCTTTACTTCTTCCTGAATTTTCGGCATTCTTGTTTGCCCGCCGACCATAACCACCTCGTCAATGTCTTCAACCTTAAACCCGCATTCTTTTATGGTTTGCTTAACCAACTCTATTGATTTTTCAACATAACCTCCGACCAAAGATTCTAACTTCGCCCTTGTTAAATGAAAATTAAGATGTTTTGGACCGTTTGCATCGGATGTTATAAACGGAATATTTATTTCGCTTTCCAAAACGGTTGATAATTCACATTTTGCTTTTTCTGCGGCATCCTTCAACCGCTGAACAGCCATTTTGTCTTTTGATAAATCAATTCCCTGTTCTTTCTTGAATTCGGAAACTAACCATTCAAAAATAGTCTGGTCAAAATCATCTCCTCCCAAATGCGTATCCCCTCCGGTTCCTTTAACCTCTATCGTGTCTTCCGATACCTCAAGAACCGAAATATCAAAAGTCCCTCCTCCAAAATCATAAACTACGATTTGCTCATTTTTCTTTTTGTTCAGGCCGTAAGCCAGAGCAGCCGCGGTCGGTTCGTTAATGACTCTTTTGACATTGAATCCGGCTATTTCCCCTGCTTCTTTTGTGGCCTTTCTCTGGGCATCATCAAAATAAGCAGGACAGGTTATAATCGCATCGGTAATTTTTTCACCAAGCTTGTCTTCGGCATCCTGTTTCATTTTTTGCAAGAACATTGCTGAAATCTGTTGTGGACGATACCATTTATCCCCCAATTTTACCTCAACACCACCATCAGAGGCTTCTTTAATTTCAAAAGGGAAAATCTTTTTATCGCGCTGAACTTCTGAATCGGAAAAACGCCTGCCGATTAATCTCTTTATTGAAAAAAGAGTGTTTTCCGGATTGGTTGCGGCTTGACGCTTTGCAATAACGCCGATAAGCCGCTCTCCGGTCTTTGATATGGCAACAACCGAAGGAGTTGTCCTTGTCCCTTCTTTATTCTCAATTATTTTTGCCTCTCCGGCCTGAACCGCAGCCATGGCCGAAAAAGTTGTTCCTAAATCTATTCCTAAAATTTTTGACATATGTTTATAATTTTATCTTTTATCTGTTTTTTTAATTACTTAATCACTTTCCATATTAACCAGACCTATTGATTTTTTTGGCCGAGACCACAACTTTCGCCGGTTTTATAACTTTTCCATTCATCAGATATCCTTTTTGAATTTCTTCCGTTATTATTCCTTCCTCTTCATCAGAATTAACTTGTTCCATTGCCTCATGAAATTCCGGATTAAATTTCTCTCCTTTTGATTTGATAACCTCCACTCCTTCGTCTGATAAAATCTTTAAGAAATGTTCTCTTGTCTTTATTACCCCCTCAATCCATTTGTCTTCCTTAAGAGCCTCCGGAAGGTGCGCAATCGCCATATCAATATTGTCCAGAATCGGCAGAATCTTTAAAATCAAATCTTCTTTTGTGAAATTTTTAATACTCTCAAATATTTCCGACTGCCCTTTTTTATAATTAAGAAAGTCTGCTCTTTCTCTTTGCCATCCTGCCAAAAATTCATTTTTTTCTTTTTCCAGTTTTTCCAATTCTTCTCGGCAACTCTTCAGCTCATCAACAGGTTCTTTGTTGTCTCCAACTGCCGCTTGGCTTACTTCTTTTTCGTCAATATTTTTATTTTTTTGTTCTTTTTTAAAATTCATGGTCTAATTTTGAAATAAAATCCAATAAACTTATATTTTTGTTGTACTCCATCCTTTTTGGGCCGAAAATCGCAAGCACATCCGATTTTTTTCCTTTTCTTTTTGAGGTGCCGCGATTATTCTTTTTATTATCTGCCCTCTCAAAAGGAAAAAAAGAAAAATCGCACCTGGAAACTATTATACTATAATCGTCCCCTTCGTAAAAAGGATTCTCTTTGCCGACAAAAACCTTCGGAATCATTCCCGAATCGGTTTCTTCGTCAAAAAAATCTCCCAAATGACTTTTAAAATTTTCCATCATCTTAAACACTCCCCTTATACTATCAACCTCCTGAAATTCCGGTTTTTGGAAAAGGTTTAGAAACCCCTCGTACGAAAAACCGCCTTCTTCTGGCGTAGCCGCAACAACTAAGTCGTCGGAAATTTCCGACATTATTTTTACCAATCTTCTGTTGAAATATGCGGCGTCATTATCTGCCTCGTTTTTACTGTCTTCTATAAAACTCTTTATCAAGCCGGCCTCTTTGTTAGCCAAAAAACAAGGATCCATCAGTTCCTTAATAAAAAATCTGTATCCTTTGTCCGTCGGAACTCTTCCGGCCGAAGTATGCGGCTGCAATAAATAACCGTCTTCCGTAAGTTTCTGCAATTCCGCCCTTATTGTCGCCGGGCTCAATCCAAGTTTAAATTTTTCAGCCAAAAAATTAGAACCGATGGGTTGCGCTTCTTTTATATACTCTCCTATAACGGCTCTTAAAATGGCTTTCTCCCGTTCTTTCAAGTTCATAATCCTTCATTGGCACTCTCGTCTTTTGAGTGCTAATTTTATTCTACTCAGAGAGAAAACGTTGTCAATAGTCTTTTGCGGATGATATAATAAAAATAGGAGTATGAAAAAATTATAAACAACTGCCGAATTATGATAAATCTTCTAAAAACAAAAACTCTTGCTTGGATTGATATCCAGCGCCCGGACGATAAAGACATTAAATTTTTATCTGAAAGATTTAATTTTCATCCCTTAGTTTTGAAAGAGCTTCTCCCCCCGATGGACCATCCAAAGATTGAAAATTATGGAGATTATATTTATCTCGTCCTTTATTATCCCTCGTATGAAAGATCAAGCCGCATAACCATTCCCTTAGAACTGGATATTATTGTCGGAAAAAATTACATCATCACAAGTCACTACCAAACAATCATTCCGCTTAAAGCTATTTTTGACAGAGTAAATCTTTTTGAAGACGTACGGCACGAACTTACCGACGAAGGTCCCGGGGAGCTTTTATACCGCATTATAAATGAGTGTCTGAAAAATTCTTTTCCAAAGATAGACAATATAAACAAAAATCTTAATTATATTGAAAAAGAGCTTTTCTCAAAAAAAATGCGGGAAGAATTAATCTCAGAAATCTCCGTATCAAAAAGAGATGTTATAAACTTCCAACGGACGATTGAACCGCAAAGATTGGTCTTGGAAGAACTTGTTGAAAGCGCAACGGCTCTTTTTGGGGAAAAATTCCGACCATATTTCAGAAGCCTCCTTGGAACATTCAATCATATAATCAGCTTACTGAAGTCCTGCCGAGGAACAATTGAATCTCTTGATGAAATGCACAAAGCCCTTATATCAATAAGAACAAATGAAATAGTCAAAGTCCTTACTTCTGTTACGGTCATTCTCACACCAATGGGTTTAATCGCTAACTTCTTCGGAATGAGCATCCAAAAAATCCCCTACAAAGAAAATTCTTATGCTTTTTTCGTAATAACCGGAACGATTATTTTGTTTGGAATAATTCTTGCGTTAATATTCAAAAAGAAAAAATGGCTCTAATTTTAATTTGATGAAACTTCTTTTTAACACTCTTTCCCAGAGAAAAGAACGATTTTTACCCCGCCAAAAAAAGCGGGTTAATCTTTTTGTTTGCGGTCCGACAGTATATGATTTTTCTCATTTGGGACATGCCAGAACATATATAATTTTTGATGCCCTTGCGAAATACTTGAAATCTTTAAATTATAATGTTTTTTATCTTCAGAATATAACCGACATTGATGATAAAATTATAAAAAGGGCAAAAGAATCGGGAAAATCGGTTAAAGAAATCGCAAGAACGTTTGAGAAAGAGTACTTGATTGACATGAAAAACCTCAAGATTGATTCTGTTACAAAATATGCCAGAGCCGCCGATTATATCAAAGAAATTAAAAATCAAATAGAAAAACTCGTACAGAAAGGCCTTGCTTACCAAATTGAAGACGGTATTTATTACGACATCACCAAGTTTAAAGACTACGGGAAACTCTCCGGCAGAACAGCTCTGCAAGCCGAAGATTCCGTTTCCAGAATAGACGAAAATAAAGAAAAGAAAAACCGGGGAGATTTTTGCTTATGGAAGGCCCAAAGGCAAGGCGAACCGTCCTGGCCAAGTCCCTGGGGGCAAGGACGCCCCGGCTGGCACATAGAAGATACGGCCATTACGGAATCTACGTTTGGGGCACAATATGATATTCATGGCGGAGGAATTGATTTAATCTTTCCACATCATGAATCGGAAATAGCGCAGGAAGAGGCAATTTCCGGAAAAAAACCGATGGTGAAATACTGGATGCATACCGGATTTTTAATGGTTTCTGGACAAAAAATGTCAAAATCTCTCGGAAATTTCATTACGATAAAAGACTTTTTAAAAAATTATAGTGCCCAATCATTAAGAATGTTTGTATTATCAACACTATATCGTTCGCCAATTGATTATTCGGAAAAAGCGGCCCAACAAGCCAAATCAAATACGGAAAGACTAAAAGATTTCATCTTAAGACTGAAAAACCAAAAAACAAAAAACGTAAAACCAAACGAAACTTTTTTAATTAAAAAATTTGAGGAAAAATTTTATGAATATCTCTCTGACGACTTTAACACGCCACGGGCAATTTCCGTTATTTTTGATTTGATCAAAAAAGTTAATTCACTAATTGATAAAAATAAAATATCTCAAACGCAGATAAAACAAGTTTTGGAATTTTTGACAAAAATTGATGAAATTTTTGGAATTTTACCAAAAAGAGAAAAACAAAAAATCCCTGAAAAAATCCAGGAACTCATCAAGCAAAGAGAAAATTATCGTCGGGAAAAAAGTTGGCAAGCGGCTGACGAAATAAGAGAAAAAATCAAAAAATTAGGCTATGCAATTGAAGACACCGACTCTGGCACATTAATTAATATACTTTTTTGAAACATCGGTATAATTTTTTAATAAGTTGTTAACTCTTGTTTTTTTGGCTTCTTCTAAAATCTTAATTTGCGACTCAACTTTTTCTTTTAGGCTCCTGCATCTCCTGCATTTCCACCCTTCTAAACTTTCTTTTAATTGCCCCACAAACTCTTCAATAATCTCTTTCTGTATTATAAGATCCCTATATTCTTTAACTCTTTGCCTTTTCTTTTCATCTTTTTCATCTCTGCGAAGATGAATAAAATCAACTTGTCTTTTGGGCGCTATATTTCCTGGAGTCTTTTTATATTCCCATAAAAAATAATTTATATCATCTCTGATTTTTTCGTCAAAATCAAACACGATAAGGAGTTTTAAAATTTCTTCGTCTTGGCCACGAAAATCAACTCCGTCTTCGTTATCTTTGCCTATTTCTTCTACTGTGCTAGTTGGATGTTCTATTATCCAATATTTTTTATCATTATAAATATCCCGACCCCTCTGATCTCTTGTCTCTTCTTTTTCTAACTTTACAGTTTGAATGGCTAAATAAGAACCATCTTTTCTAAATTTTAGTAAAATATCAACTTTTGGACTTGTATAAATAAGGTTTAACGTTTTTTTAATTTTCTCAACTTCTTCTGAATTTCCCTCTTCTTCATATTTTTCTTTAAGCTTTTTTAACTCTTTAGGGTCACCAAGGTCTCCATCAACCTCTTTTGATGTATGAACAACTAACTCAAAAACGTCACCAAGCCACTCTTTTTCTTTCAAGATTGGAATAAAAAATTCTCTTTCACGCTCTTTCCCCTCTTTTCTTTCTTGACTGGTTTCTTTATTATGGGGAATATTTATATTTTGATTTTTTGATCTTTGATCGTCTGGTCTTTCTTTAATCATAAAAAATAAAAAATTTTCTCAAAACCCGAAATTTAAACCTCCGTCAGAAATTAATGCTCTACCATTTCTTTTTTTTCTAAAATCGTCTTCGTCTTCAAACATTTCTACGCTAAGACCTGATTTTGGAATAACAAAATCGTAATGTGAGGTTGCCGCAATAAATCCATCAGCCTCTTTTTCTCCGTGTTTGGTGTCGCCAAAAGCAATATGAATTGTCCCCAACATTTTTTCGGTTTCAACTATAGAATTTATTTTTGAACGATAAGATCCATCGGGATTAGAAACCGATCCTCTTGCCTTACTATTTGCGCCAAATCCTATTTCAGC
>Ga0172375_10006748_pt1 | contig 15946 bp, 14 predicted proteins | sample LakKiv1m_FD_114537 | JGI IMG/M metagenome (GOLD analysis project Ga0172375, IMG submission 114537) | Freshwater microbial communities from Kabuno Bay, South-Kivu, Congo - kab_092012_11.1m | ecosystem: Environmental > Aquatic > Freshwater > Lake | place: Democratic Republic of the Congo...
ACAAGGTCGTCGGCCCCGCGCTGCCGAGCAGCGAGCTCCCGGACCTGGACGCGGTGCTGCTCTCGCACGACCACCACGGCGACAACCTCGACCGTGCCGGGCGGGCCCTGCTGCCGTCCGTGCCGACGGTGCTCACCACCCGCAGCGGCGCCGGGCGGCTCGCGCTGGACGGCGTCCGCGGGCTGCGGGCCGGGGAGCGGACGGTGCTCCAGGCGCCCGCCCGCGCGCCGCTGGAGGTGACCGCGACCGTCGCACGGCACGGGCCGCCGCTGTCACGGCCGATCGCCGGCGCGGTGGTGGGGTTCCTGCTCCGGTGTGCGGACGCCACGGTCTGGGTGACCGGCGACACCGTGCTCCACGGCGCGCTGCGGCGGTTCGCCCGGGACGTGGAGGTCGACGTGCTGGTCGTCCACGTCGGCGGCGTGCAGTTCGGCCTGACCGGTCCGGTGCGGTACACCCTCACCGGCCGCCGGGCGATGGAGCTCGTCGGCATCGCCCGGCCGCGGGTGGCGGTGCCGGTGCACTACGAGGGCTGGTCGCACTTCGTCGACGGTCCCGGCGGGCTGGCTGCGGCCATCGCCGACGCGCCCGCGGACGTGCGGGACCGCGTACGCCGGCTCCCGCTCGGCACGCGGGTCACGCTGTGACGTGCGGGCGCCGCGCTGCGTCAGGCCTCGGTGGCCTCGGTGAGGGGCGCGGCGCTGTCGTCCTGGCCCAGCAGGAGCGCGTACGTCGCTCCGGCGATCGCGGCGCCGACCAGCGGTGCGGCCCAGAACACCCACAGCTGTCCCAGCGCGTCGCTGCCGGCGAAGAGGGCGGGCCCGGTGGAGCGGGCCGGGTTCACCGAGGTGTTGCTCACCGGGATGCTCACGAGGTGGATCAGGGTGAGCGACAGGCCGATCGCGAGTGGCGCGAAGCCCTTCGGCGCCCGGGTGTCGGTGGCGCCGAGGATGTCGTAGAGGAAGACCGCGGTCAGCACCACCTCGATGTCGATCACGGCGAGCAGCGCGTAGCCGTCGGGAGAGCGGTCTCCGTAGCCGTTGGTGGCGAACCCGGAGTCCGTGGCGCTGAAGCCGTCCTTGCCGCTGGCGACGACGAAGAGCACCGCAGACGCCGCGACGGCCGCGACCACCTGGGTCACGACGTACGGAAGGACGTCGGCCCAGCGGAACCGGCCGCCGACGGCCAGGCCCAGGGTCACCGCCGGGTTGAAGTGCCCGCCACTCACGTGGCCGACGGCATAGGCCATGACGACCACGGTCAGGCCGAAGGCCATTGCGACGCCGAGGAATCCGATGCCCACGTCCGGCACGCCGGCCGCGAGCACGGCTGCTCCACAGCCTCCAAGGACGAGGACGAAGGTGCCGAGGAACTCCGCGGCCAGCCGCCGGGTCATGGGGTGTGCTTCCACGCCGTCCTCCTCGCGGTGGGCTCCGAACCGGACGACGTCAGTGTCGTCGGTGCCGAACGCCGCGGACATCACCCGCGCGAGACGATGACTGGTGCGCCCAGCGTGGTCGAGGCGTCGCTCCGGGCGAACCACAGACGCGTACGCCACGTCGTCCAGCCGAGGCGCAGGGTGCAGGAAGTCCCAGTCGAGAAGGGCGACTGCCTCTCCGTCGCGCCACACGAAGCTCCACGGCCCGGGGTCGCCGTGGACGAAGACCTCGCCACCTGCGGCCGAGCGGAGCCCCGCCTCGTCGTGCTGGTGCTTCCACCCGTCGCCGCCGCTCTCGCCGTCGACGTAGCGGAGCACCTCGGTCTCGTCACCCAGCGACGGCGGCTCGGGGACGCACCGAGCTGTCGCGTACGGCCCGTCGGTCGTCTACGCGCGCAGCGTCCGGATCCCCAGGGCGACCGCCAGCAGCAGGGCGCCGACGGACATGGTCCCGACCCAGGCCCACCCCGGGACGGAGTCGACGGGGCCCGGGCCCCAGGCCAGCAAGGCGCCCAGGATCATCAGGGCGAGGCCGCCACGCAGTGCGCCGACGGGTGCGAGCTTCGCCTGTCGAGATGCCATGGCGCGACAGTAATGGACGGGCGCTCGGACCGACCGTCCGGGCCACGGCAGGAGCCACACTCGCGGGCGGCCTCTTCCCGCGTTCGTCTGCTTGCAGGCGCACGTCCTCCTACGCTGACGCAATGGCCGACGACCCGGGTAGTGCACACCTCGCGGTTCTGATCGACGCCGACAATGTCTCCCACGCGCACGTGCCGGCCCTCCTGACAGAGATCGCGACCCTGGGCCGGGCAACGGTCAGGCGCATGTATGCGGACTGGACGCAGGACAAGAACCGTGCGTGGAAGGACGCTGCGAACGAGCACTCGATCCAGCCGATCCAGCAGTTCGCCTACACCAGCGGAAAGAACGCCACCGACAGCGCGATGATCATCGACGCGATGGACCTGCTGTACACCGGGCGCTTCGCCGGCTTCTGCCTGGTCTCGTCGGACAGCGACTTCACGAAGCTCGCGTCGCGGTTGCGCGAGTCGGGTGTCACGGTGTACGGATTCGGCGAACGCAAGACGCCTCACGCTTTCGTGAAGGCCTGCGATCGCTTCCTCTACATGGATGTCCTGAGCGCGCCGACGGACGAGCCGGGAGCGGCGAATGGCGAGCAGCGCGCGTCAGCCAAGGCGCTGCGGCAGGACACGAAGCTGGTGAACCTCCTCCGCTCCGCCATGCAGGCCGGCTCAGACGCAGACGGATGGGCACATCTGGCCCAGGTCGGCGCCTTCATCGCGAAGCAGGAGCCAGACTTCGATTCGAGGAACTGGAAGTACGCCAAGCTGGTCGACCTCGTCACCGCGATCGGCTTGTTCGAGATCGAGCGTCGCGAGGGCGCCGTGCTAGTTCGGACGATCAAGAAGTGAGCTGCCGGGCCGACGTGCTGGCCCGAGAGGTTGTCACGACCCGCTGACGGCAGAAGCGGAAGTCCCCGGCAAGCGGCGGGATGACGCCGCTCTCCTGGTACGGGGCCGACGCTTGCCCGAACCAGACGCCCCGCGGGATCGTGACAGGGTCCGTTCCCACGACGGGGAGGGAGAGGTGTCAAGACGTATCGAGCTGCTGTCGCTGCTCTCGCTGGCTGTGTTCGCCGTGGGATGCAGCGCCGACGACCGTGCCGTGCCTGCGGAGCGGGGGCCATCAGCGGCCGAGCTCGCGCGGCAAGGCAAGGTCGTCGCGAACGGTCCGTTCGACGAGCAGAGCGACCCCTCGTACCGGGGTATGTCGATCTTCGCCTGCGACGTCGCCGACGCTGCACGGCTCTCTGCGGGCGACCCGTCCGTCGTGGCGGGACGGCTCACCTACGACGTGATGGAGTGGTGGGTCGGCTCGGGTTCACTCGCATTCCCCCGCACAGACGGCCGTGTCGGAGAACGTCGCTCGATGCCCAGCGACTGACGTCGCGCCACTGCGGCCCAGGCAGGCGGCGAGATGACGCGGGTTTGGCACATCCTGTCTGCGGCATGACGAGAGAGCGTCGCCCTCACCGCTCCTGGAGGCACACCTGTGTTTGCCTGCCTGCCTAGGCGTTTGAGTCGTCATCGGGTCGCAGTGTCGTCCCTGCCTCGATGATTCGCAGCCGCAGCGCGTCCTTGTCCGAGTCTGGGAGCCAACAGGCCTCGACGCCATCGAGTGCAATCTGCACCATGTCGTCCCAGGTGTACTCGAAAGCGCGCGCGACGGCGGCGTACTCCTGGCCGAGATTCAGGTCCGTGAGGGCTGGGTCGTCGGTGTTGACCGTCGCGAGCAGGCCGGCGGCGCGCATGTGGGGGTAGAAGTGGTCCTCAAGGCGGTCGAAGTAGCGGGCGATGACCACGTTGGATGTTGGACAGACGGTGATCGGAATCTGCTCGTCGGCCATGCGTGCGGCGAGGTCCACGTCATCGAGGACTGGGACGCCGTGGTCGATGCGCTGCAGGCCCAGGACGTCGAGACACGCGGCGATGTCGGAGGCCGAGGAGTTCTCACCCTGGTGCCCGGTGAGACGGAAGCCGGCGGAGCGGGCGAGGTCGTAGCCCGGGAGGAACGTGGTGGAGTCGATGCCGAGCTCGGTGGAGTCCATTCCGACCCCGACGACGCGCTCGGCCCCCGGCGCACCGGCTCTCCGGAGCCCGGCGAGTTCCTCGACGAGGTCGCGCCCGGCCGCGGGCCCGAAGGCTCGGTCCATGTCCCCGATGAGCAGGCACGAGCTCCGGGACTCCTCCTCGGCGGCCGCGATGCCTTCGTCGAGACCGGCCACGATGTCGCCGAGGTCCTGCCCTGCCACGAGGTGGCGGGTGGGGGTGAAGAAGCACTCCTGATGAACCACTCCATGGGCAGCACTGTCGAGGACGGCTTCGTAGGCCAGGCGCGTCCAGTCCGCGCGCGTGCACAGCGTGGACTGGACCAGCCAGAACACGTCCAGGAACCCATCGAGCGAGTCATACCGGTACAGCTCGGTCGGGTCCTCGGTGGGCAGGGGGATCCTGTTGGCCCGTGCGAGCTCCAGGACGGTGGCGGGGCGCATGGCACCCTCGATGTGGCAGTGAAGCTCCACCTTGGGCAACACATCCAGGGCCGTCGCCAGACCCGCCATGACTGCAGAATGGCACGCCTGGCGCGGCCGTGGAATCCCCAAACGATTCGTGCGCCGAGGACGGCGTCAAGCGTCTCGGATCCACACTGTCATCCGTGCGGGCTCTGGCGGGCAGCGCGCCACCGAATCGCGGCGGTTCGACGCACCTCAAGAATCGCGAGGATTGCGGGCGAGCGGTCGGCTGGCTGTGCGCCTGTCAGGGGGTGGCGGACGGAGGCACCTCACCGCGACCGACCTCGCTGGGGGACCTCCGCACCAGCAGGACAGCGGCAACACCTACCCATAACGGAAACAGGAGCGAAAGGACGAACGACACCGGCGTCACGATTCCGACGACGGCCAGCACCGCGCTCACCCACCCGAACCAGCGGGGAAGAGCGCCGAACCGCAACGTGATGACAGCCGTAGCCGCCAGGAGAACCGCCATCGCAACGCTGGCGGCCAAGCCAGTCAAGGCCAGGCTGCTGTCATAGAAGACGACCGCGACATCCGGTGAGATGCCGCTCTCGCGCGCTCTCAAAGCACCGGCAGAGTTGAGCGCGAACCCAGCTGCAAGCAAAGTCAGCGTCGCGACACCGCCTGCCCCGGCTAGTGGGCTGATCCAAGCGTCAGGACCCTCTGAGAGCCGCAGATGGCGGCCTAGTGCGGCCAAGAACCACGCCAGGAAGAAGACCGAGATGAGCGACAGCATCATGCCGACCGCGATGGCAGTCGCCTTGTCGTTGTAGAAGTCCGCAACGGCGTCGGCGTCGCCGTGAAGCGCGGGCATTGAGCCCTGAAGGGCGTTTCCCGCTACGGCCAGCACCACGAAGACCAGGCCGCTGAGTGGAGCTCGGTCACCCCAGTCGACACTCGCCATCTTCGCTCCGCTCTCGGCGTCGGGTGCCGTGCCACCGTGGACGTGGCTGTTGTGGTCACGGGGCGATGCACGAATCGGACAGCCACCAGGTTGCGATCGTAGCGATTTCTCACACCCCGAGGGAGGCGTTTGGGAATCGACCACCGGTCCTCATGAGTGGACGTGACGAATGCGCCGGCAGGCGGCGGCATGAGCGGCGTTTGATCGGACGCCACCAGGCGGCGGGGGCTGCGGCTGACCCGTGCTCTGGAGGGCAGTCGAACACGGACAGCGGTCGCTCCCGAGCGACCTCCACCCCGATCTCATCCCGTGCCGCTCGACGATGATCCGGCGGAGGGGGTCGAGGCCCACCCTGTGCCCTGGTCGACCTCCTTGGTGGTGGAGAAGGGCTCGAAGGCATGGGCGGGGACCTCGTCGGTCATCGTCCGACCCAAGCCACGGTGTGGTGGAGCTCCCCGTCGTCCCGGACTGGACCGGATGGCCAGCATCGACCCTGATCGTTACCGTCGTGTGTACGGGAGGAAGAGCGTGATGTCACAGGTCTCGGAGGGGCAGGACGCCACGGACCTGGGTGCTTGGGACACCTACCAAGCACCCCGGCGGGAGTGCGACGTCGTCATGAAGGGCGGCATCACGAGCGGCGTGCTCTACCCGCTCGCGGTGTGCGAGCTCGCCGGGACCTATCGCCTGCGCAACGTCGGCGGCACGTCGGCCGGTGCCATCGCGGCGGCCGCCGCCGCGGCAGCAGAGCACGGTCGCGCGGTGGACGACCCGGCGGCGGGCTTCCAGGGGCTGGCCGCGCTGCCGGCCTGGCTCAACGCCGACAACCACCTCGAGGAGCTCTTCCGTCCACCGAAGGAGACCCGCGGGCTGCACAAGGTGCTGATCCGCTTCGTCCAGCCGAAGAAGAACTGGGGGGCGATCCTCCTCGGGGTCGTGACCGCGGGCTTCTCGGGCAAGCGCGCGTGGATGCCCGTGGTCGGCGCACTGCTCGGTGGGGTGTGCCTCCTCTCCCTCCTGCTCAGCGGGCCCGACTCGGTGCTGGACTGGGTGGCCGTCGTCGTGGCCCTGCTGCTCACGCTGGTCGGCCTGCTCGTCGGCGCCGTGGCGTCCCTGGCGCTGACGTCGGGAGAGCACCTCGACGCGAACTTCTACGGGATCGTCGCCGGCTCGCAGTCGTACGACGGCAAGGACTCGTTGTCCGACTGGCTGGCCGACGTGATCGACACCCTCGCCGGGCGCCCGACGGACGGCGACCCGCTCACGTTCGGCGACCTGTGGCGCGGGCCTGACGGCACCGGCACGCCGCAGGACCCGCACGTGAACCTCGAGATGCTCACGACGAACGTGACCCAGGGAAGGCCAATGCGCCTGCCCGACGAGCTCGCGTCGTCGTACAGCTTCGACGAGGACGAGTTCCGCCGGCTGTTCCCGAAACGGGTCGTCGACTTCCTGGTGCGCAACCCGGGCGGCGAGGTGAAGGAGGGCGGGCTGATCCCGCTCCCCGAGCCGGGCAGGCTGCCCGTCGTGGTCGCCACCCGGATGAGCCTGAGCTTCCCGGTGCTCATCTCCGCCGTGCCGCTGTTCGCCGTCGACCACTCGATGGGGCCGGGGCGGAGGAACGAGGTCTGCTGGTTCTCCGACGGCGGGATCACGTCCAACTTCCCGATCTCCTTCTTCGACGCGCTGCTGCCGTCGCGGCCGACCTTCGGCATCAACCTGCGCGAGTTCCACGAGCGCCACCCCAAGAGCACGACCGACGAGCGTGCCAACGTCTGGATGCCCCGCAGCAACCAGAGCGGGCAGCTCGAGTGGTGGTCGCGCTGGCCGGGGGTGCGCGGTCTCGAGGGCCTGGGCAAGTTCCTGCGCGCCATCGCCGACACGATGCAGAACTGGGTCGACAACACCCAGACCCGCGTGCCCGGCTTCCGCGACCGGATCGTGCACATCTCGCACGACAAGAGCGAGGGCGGCATGAACCTCGCGATGCCGCCGGCGACGCTCACCAGGCTGTCCACCCGCGGGCGCTTCGCGGGACAGCGGCTGGTCGACTACTACACCAACGCGCCCGGTGTGCCGCTCGCCGTCGACGAGCTCTACCGCAACGAGCAGGGCGAGATACCCAAGCGCGTCGTCTCGTGGGAGAACCACCGCCGGACCCGGCTGCGGACATCGCTGTCGCTCGTCACGGCTGCCACGGGCCAGCTCGTCGACGGGTACGACGAGGACTACCGGGCAGACCTCGGGGCCCGTATCGCCGAGGCGCCGAGCTACCCCTTCAACAACGAGACCCAGCGCGCCCTGGCGATGGCGGTGATGAACGGCACCTCGGGCCCTTCCGCCCGTGGCGGAGCCCCGCGCGTGCGGCTGCCCGCCGGGTTGGTCGAGCTGGTGCAGGCGATCCGCGCTGTCGAGGCGACGGAGGGCACCGTCCCGCTGGCAGCGGGCAGCCCGTCGCCGGCGCCGGTCATGCGGGTCTGGCCGGGCCGAGGCCCGTCCGCGAGAGCGGTCGGCGCACCCGAGCCCGACCCGGCACCGGGTGACGAGCACGCATGAGACGCGTCGAGCGCGGTCCCGCGCCGCGGCTGGTGCAGTCCCCGGAGTTCCAGGGGCTCTGGTCAGAGTACGTATCCTTCCGCGCCTCGGGCGGCAGCCGGGCCACCCAGACCAGCTACGGGCCCGTGGACTTCGCCGGCACCCTCGACCGCATCGCCGGCGACTACGTGCGCGGCCTGTTCGGGAACCGGTGTGCCTACACCGAGCGTCTCGGCGACAAGGTCGTGCTGCACCTCCACCGCCCGGAGAGCGACGCGTACGACGACCGGCTCGGGATCTCGGCCGAGCACTACTGGTGGACTGCCGGGTGGTACCGCAACTGGTACGCCGCGTCGTACGAGGTGGTCGGCCTGAAGCGGAACACCTTCCCGGTGCTCGGTGAGCGGTCCGCCGTCCCGCCGCCCGACGCGGTGGGTCGGCCTGACTGGGAGCCGACCCCGCCGTACCTCGACGACGGGATGCTGCTCGACCCGTGCGAGGACCACCCCGAGTGGCACCTGCGGTTCCATCCCGACGGATCCGTGACGGGGTGGTCCACGGACGCGCCGACGCCGTGGCTGGGTCCGGAGACCTGGCGGCGGGGGAGCGAGACCATCCGGCTGCTCGGGCTGGACTCCGACGAGCTCGTCCACTCGCGCGCGGCCGTGATTCGCGAGGTGCTCGCAGGTAGCCGGGTCGATGTCGCGTCGCTCGAGTTGCTGCCGCACACGGGAGCACTCCGGCAGGTGCTGGTGGACCGCGAGCTGCAACGCCCGGAGGCCATGAACCCCGAACTCGTCGCCGCCCTGATACCCGAGCTCGCTCCGCGGGTGATGAGCTTCCCGCGCCGCTATCCCGACGACCTCGCACGTCTCGTGCTGCCACACGTCGCCGGGATCTACCCCGAGCTCGCCGACAGCTGGCGGCCCTGGGAGCACTCGGCCGAGGCGGCACCGCCGGAGCCTTCACCTCCTCCAAAGGCGACACCCCGGAAGACTCGTCCCAAGCGAGGCCTCACCGCGCAGGACACGCACGTCATCCCGCGGACCGCGGCGATCGCGCGGGCCACCATCACCAACTTCCAGGCCATCAAGAGGGTCGACCTGGCCATCCCGGTGGCCGAGGTGGAGCTGCCACCGCGCCCGGGGGAGACGGCGACCGTGACCGGGCGGGCCTGGACGGCGCTGCTCGGCGAGAACGGCACCGGCAAGAGCTCGACACTCCGGGCGATCGGCCTCGGGCTTGCTTCGACGTACCTCACCGACCTCGAGGAGCAGGTGCACCTCGACTGGTCGCGGCTGCTCCGCCGAGGCGCCAAGAGCGGGCGGGTGCTCCTGGAGTTCACCGACGGCTCGCGCATCGATCTCCGTTTCAACGCCCGGCGGGCCTGGTTCGTCGGCGGCGCGCCGCGGGTGGAGGCCTTCGTGCGCGGCTTCGGCGCGACCCGGCTGCTGAGCCCAGACGCACCGCCGCCGGAGGCCAACGTGCGGCTGGGCAACCTGTTCGACGCGCACGTGCCGGTCATCGACGCGGAGCGGTGGCTGCTCGAGATCCCGGACGAGGGCGACTTCAACGTGATCGCCCTCGCGATGGCCGAGCTCATCGGCCGGCGCGAGGACGTGGAGCTCGCCACGGCGAACCCGTCGGTCCCGCCGCTCGTGCAGCGGGTCGACGGGGAGGTCACCATCGGCGGTGAGCCGTTGGCCACCCTGAGCGACGGCTATCGCACGATCATCGCGACGGCCTGCGACCTGATGGCGGGCGCGGGTGCCGGGCTGTCCGACATGCGCAACGCGACCGGCATCGTGCTGGTCGACGAGCTCGGCGCGCACATGCACCCGCGCTGGAAGATGGAGATCACCGGGACGCTGCGCCGCGTCTTCCCCTCGATGCAGTTCATCGTCACCACGCACGAGCCGCTCTGCCTGATGGGACTCGTCGAGAACGAGGTGATCCGGGTGCGCCCGTCGACCACCCAGCCCGGGGCACCCTGGGACGCGTTGTTCGACCCGATCCCCGACTCGCCCAGTCGATTCCGCGTCGACCGGCTGCTCACGTCGGGGTTCTTCGGTCTCGACACGACCATCGACCCCGGCGTGGACCGGGAGTTCCGCGAGTACTACTCGCTCGTCCGCGTCGAGGACCCAACGCCGACCCAGGCGGACCGGCTGGCCGAGCTCCGGGGCCGCGTCGCGCAGCACGGCGTCCTCGGCTACACCCGGCGCGACCAGATGGTCTACGAGGCGATCGACCGGTTCCTCGCCGACGAGCCGGAGATGACTGTGAGCGAGCGCCGGCGACGGCGCGACCAGACCCTCGAGAACGTCGCGAACATCTGGCGCAACGTGGCCGAGCGGCGCCGGGCCGGAGGCCTGCTGTGATCCGCGTCGATCGCAGCGGCGTACCCGAGCCGGCCTCGCTGAAGCGTCCCTACGGAGGCAGCGGCCGGTTCAAGGGCAAGACGGAGGCCGAGCGCGTCGCGATCGAGTACACCGAGCACATCGCGGCCGGGAAGAAGCCGACGGAGTTCACCTTCAAGTACGAGCGCTACAGCGACGCCGACGTGAAGTTCGCCCTCAACCAGCTCTTCGGCGGCAAGTGCGCCTACTGCGAGACCAGGTACGCCGCCACGCAGCCGGTCGACGTCGAGCACTGGCGCCCGAAGAGCGAGGTGCACGAGCGGGACGCCGCCGGCGCGAAGGTCGTGCTGCCGGGCTACCACTGGCTGGCCTCGGCGTGGGAGAACCTGCTGCCGTCATGCATCGACTGCAACCGGGAGCGCGGCCAGAAGGACTTCGTCACCGGCGTCGAGGAGACCTTGGGCAAGGCCAACCAGTTCCCGGTGAACGGACCCCGGCTCGCGCCGCCCGCGCCCAACCAGCCGGTCGTCGTCGAGGACGTGCTGCTCCTCAACCCGTGCCTCGACGACCCCGCCGAGCACCTCGACTTCCGCGACGACGGCGCCGTGGTGCCTAGGCAGGGCAGCCCCAAGGGACAGGCGTCGATCCGCGTCTACGCGCTCAACCGCACCGAGCTCGCCATCGACCGCCTCGGCATCGCCCGGCTGATCGAGCAACGCCTTCGCACCATCGAGGGGATCAGCGACGCGATCGCCAACCGCAGGATGTCGAAGACGCTGCGCCGTGACCTGCAGGACCTCGTCTCCCACGAGATCGACGCCTTGTACGAGATGGCCGAGCCGCACCGCGAGTACGCCGCCCTCGTGCGGCAGCAGATAGAGGAGAACGCACCGCCATCGGTGCGCGGATAGGTCCGCGGTGTCCGGAACGCTTGCCCGGCAAGGGACTCGGGTCGTGATGTCTCACGACCGCCCGTTCCCGGGCCGCGAGCCGTGCCTTTGCCTTTCCGGCCGGCGCAGGAAGTCGTGACCGGGCTGTGAGCCAGATTGGGCTGCGCAAACGCGCAAAGACCCAAGCGGAGATGACAAACAAGAAGGCAACGAAGAGTTGCTCCGGTGGGTACGGCGGATCGCGGCGGAATTGGGCAGCCGTCGAATGCGCGGATCGTGGCAGAGTCGGGCCCGATCGCCCGTCAGAGCGGTCGTCGATCTTGCCTGCACGGCGGTGCTCAGGAAGCGATGAGGACCAGGGCGCGGGCAGGGAGGTCGAGGCCGCCGTCCTCGGTGCGGTACTGAGCGGTTAGCTGAGCCGCCTTGGCCGTCATGGCCTCGAGCTGTTCTAGTGTCGCCACGTCGAGGGCCGCAGCGATGGGCGGGGCGAGCGCGCGGACCATCTCGACATGGGCGTCCTGGTGCTTGTAACGCCGTGTGAAGTCGTGGACGTCGGTGCGGACGTCGGTGAACCCGGCCATCCGCGCCCGCGCGTCAAGGTCCTCCGGGTCGCCGAGAGACATCGGCCCGCCCGCGGCGACCGGGGGCGATTCCGAGAGAAGCCCCGCGGACATCGCGGACATGCCTACGCTCGTCATCCACGGGTTGTGACCCGGGTCCGCCCACACGGCTGCGGCAAACCGCCCGCCCGGCCGGAGGACGCGCCGGATCTCCTGCAGTGACCTGTCTGGCTCAGACACCAGCATGAGTCCCATCCGGAACACCACAACGTCGTACTCGCCGTCACCGGCAGGGATCTCGGTCGCGTCGACCTTGCCGACGGTGACCTGAGGCAGCCCGTAGGTCTGACGTTTGATCAGGTCGACCATGCCGGTGGCGACGTCACTGGCGTGCACAGCGCCGGTCTGGCCGGCGAGCTCCGCAAGCCTCACCGCCAGTCGGCCCGTCCCTGCGCCGAGCTCGAGCACCCGATCGCCCGGCGAGATGGCCGCGCCGCCAAGCAACGCCTCGGTCAGGCTCTCGCTGAGGCTCTCGATGTCCTCGCCGAGCCGTTCCCACGAGGGCGCGACCCTCGTCCAGTCATCGCTTGCACAAGTTGTCATCACGCCAGGATGGGCGCTGCCGGCGCTCAGGGGGATCCCCGACGCCGGGGATCCTGGAGCCCCTACGCTGAGGCATGGACCTGCTCACCCGGGTCGAGAGCCTCTGTGCCCGGCCGTTACCCGACCGCCTCCTGCGCGACCGCCTGGTCTCCCTCATCCGCCAGCAAGTGCCCTTCGACGCACACGTGTTCGCCCTCACCGATCCGGTCACGGGGGTCGCCAGCTCGCCGCACGCAACCGTTCCGATGATGCCGTGGGAGGAGCTCCCTGGCCTGATCCGCACCCGCTATCTCACGACCGGGACGGCCGCATGGCGGGCCTGGCTGGGCCGGTTCGGCGTGGTCGACACCGCCTTCGCGCCGTTCGTCGATCGGTACGGACGCTGGGGCTGGCTCGAGTTGTGGCGCACCGACGGCGACTTCGACGACGGCGAGCGGTCCCTCCTGCAGCGGATCGTTCCGGCCGTCACCGTCGGGCTGCGCGCCGCGGCCGCGCTCACGTTCGTGGGAAACGAGACGCTCGACGCGATCGCGCCCGGCGTCGTGGTCCTCGACGACGGGCTGCGGGTGCGGGCACAGACGGATGCCGCCGCCGCGGCCCTTCTCCGGCTGCTGCCGCCGGGCGAGCCGATGGCTCCGATCCCGGCCGCGGCCTACAACACAGGCGCGGCACTGATCGCGCGGGAGGCGGGTGCCTGGGCGAGCGAGCCCTCGGCCCGGGTCCACCTGGGCGGGAACCGCTGGGTCGGGGTGCGTGCCTCCCGGTTGGGCGACAACATCGCCGTTTCCATCGCGGCAACCACCGCGGCCGAGCGCACCGACCTCTTCGCGCGGGCCAACGGCCTGTCGCCGCGGGAGACCGAAGTGCTCAATCTTGCCGTCCACGGACTCAGCAGCCAGGAGATCGCCGACCTCCTCGTGATCGCGCGCACCACCGCCGAGGACCATCTCAAGGCAGTGCTGGCGAAGTCCGGCGCACCGAACCGGCAGATTCTTCTGGCGCGTACCCTCGGCGCCTAACCGAACGCCATAACCACCCGGATGCGCGCGTCCCGGAACTCTCAACTGACGCCAGACTTGAATCCGCTCAACCATCGGCGGATCCGGTCACAGCTGCGCCGTCAGGCGGCGCAAGGACGCGGTGGGACTCAGGTGGCGGTCGGGGGGGAGGTGGCCGCGAGGCGGGCGGTCATCCAGTCTGCCGCCGCCTCGGCCTCGAAGCATCGGGATTGAACGAGCAGCAAGAGCGGCGAAGTGGGCGCCTGGGCGGTGGACGAAAGCAGCAACGCGCACCGGCGCCCGCCCTGCTCGTCAGCGGTTGACAGAACTGTGACGTGATGGAGTGATGGGTCGGCGCGGGTTCGCTCGCATTCCCCCGCACCGACGTCCCTGTCGGAGAACGCCGCTCGGTGCCCAGCGACTGGCGCCGCGCCACCGCGGCGCCTGCTGGGGGCGGAATCGGCTGGTCGAGGCTGACGCCAGCCCGTGCAGCCGACCCCTCGACGACTCCTTTCCTCGAGGCGCGACGAGGCGCACCATGGAGGCATGACCTTCATGGTGATCCTCGTGGCCATCGCGGTAGGTCTCTGCGTCGGCACCTTCCGGGCCCTGTTCAACGACGGGCGGCCGCTGCGGCCACCCGCCTCGCACTTGCAGGACCCGCTCTTCGTGGCTCCCGGCCGCCAGATCGAGCAGGGTCCCCGGGGCCCGGTCTTCCCGCCTGACGCCTTGTCGCAGGGGCAGGAGCCATTGGACTTCGCCAGTGTCCCGCGCGAGATCCTGCAGATCGGGCGGCGCCGCTAGCGTGGCGCACTTGCGGTCCGGCGCTCGTGGTCCAGATCAATGGCTCGGGAGGCTCGTTCCGCGCACGTGCCCGATGGCGGCGGCATGCCGCTGGTCGCGGCGGTGGGCGTCGACGACTGGTGACGCCGGTGGCAGGGTAGGCGAGGTGAAGCGTCCACCTCCTCCGCTCTTGGCGCTGGCCGCAGGCTTCGCCCAACGGACGTTGAGCCCAGGTGCGTCGCCACCCTCAGCAGCCCGCGCCCTGGTCGCCACCGCGATCGCAGGTGCCTCGATCGGTCTTGCTGCTGCTTCAGCGCGACAGTTCCGACGCCAGGGCACCACGGTCGAGCCGTTCGAACCCTCTCGAGCGTCCGTCCTGGTCACCACCGACGCCAACGCGATCAGCCGGAATCCGATGTACGTCGGCATGGCCGGCTTGCTCGTCGCGAACGCAATCTGCCTCGGGTCCTGGACGGCCCTGCTCCCTGCTGCAGTCTTCGCAGTCTTCATCGACCGCGTGCAGATTGCCGCCGAGGAGCCCGCGCTGCACGCCAACTTCGGCGCTGAGTACGACGCGTACCGAGCCGCTGTGCCACGCTGGCTGGATCTTCGATCGGTGACGATCGCGCGACAGGCACTTCGCTAGTCGGCCATCACGGCGCTGGGCACGTCCGCCCCCAAGCGTTCTGCATCAAGTGAGTGCGCCCGAAGGCGGAGACGCACCGCGGTGGACCACCTGGAAGTGCCCGGACTCGGGTCCGGATCAGAGGGGTTGTGCATGAGTCCTGATCGGCGGAACCTGCCCGTATGGACGCATGGCGAGTCATCCTCCTGCCAGGGATCGTCATGCCTGCCGCGGATGCCTTCGCGAACCTGCTGGCCGAGCTCGGCGCAGACGTCGACGCCGTCGCGAAGGACCTGGAGGTGTACGCGACCAGCACTCCACCGGCGGACTACTCCCTCGATGTCGAAGTCGCCGGTGTCCTGGACACCGCACGAGCGCGAGGCTGGGACCGATTCCACCTGGTCGGCTACTCCGGGGGTGGCGCCGTTGCATTGGCCTTCGCCGCCCTGCACGCCGAGCGCCTGCAGAGCCTCGCCCTGCTCGAGCCGGCTTGGGCCGGCAACTGGAGCGACGCCAGCACCTCCCACCAGGCGCTGTGGCGCGAGTACGTCCGACTCGCAACTCTGAGGCCAGAGGAGTCGATGCCCGCCTTCGTCCGGATCCAGCTGCAGGCAGGAGTGGAGCCGCCGCAGCCTCCTCCTGGTCCTCCGCCGCCATGGATGGCCCAACGCCCGGGAGGCATACGGGCGATGATCGATGCCTTCTTGGCCCATGACCTCGACCGGGACGCCCTGCGGCGCTTCGAACGCCCGGTGTACTTCGCTCTCGGCGGGCTGAGCAACCCCGACCAGTTCCACGAGGAGGCGGAGCGCCTGGCCCGTGTGTTCGGCGACTTCTCGCTCGAGGTCTTCCCCCTCCGTCACCACTTCGACCCGCCCCACCGGACGGAGGCCCCAGCGCTGGCGACTTCGCTCCGCCGCCTGTGGCAGCGCTCCGAATCGACTCGCACGCCCTAGCGCACCAGGGTCGCCGTGGGCGGCCGGGCTCCTGCCCCTCGTACGCGGCGCAATGTCGCGCCCCGGACGGTACGCGGCTACTAGACGATTCCCGTAGGACCGGCGTCCGGCCAGACTCGGTCCAGGTGGTCGACGGGCCGCTCTCATCGCGGCTGCCCACCCGGCTTCGGGTGTGGCTCTTTTTCGGGCTGCGT
>Ga0172375_10006751_pt1 | contig 15940 bp, 25 predicted proteins | sample LakKiv1m_FD_114537 | JGI IMG/M metagenome (GOLD analysis project Ga0172375, IMG submission 114537) | Freshwater microbial communities from Kabuno Bay, South-Kivu, Congo - kab_092012_11.1m | ecosystem: Environmental > Aquatic > Freshwater > Lake | place: Democratic Republic of the Congo...
CTCGCCCACCAGTTCGAAATGAGTTCTCCACAGATCCTTCTGCGCAGGTCAGAGTGTCGGCGGGCTTGTCTAGAATCGACCCATGACCAGCAGCCTTCCCGAGCTCGACGCGACCGGCCTCCTCGCCGCCGCGGCCGAGTCGGTGCAGGCCTCCCGCCTCGCCGAGGTCCACGCCCTCGAGGTCCTCGCCGCCTGGGCAGCCGCCCACTCCACCGACCCCACCGAAGGCCCTGAGGGCCGCATCGCGCGCCGCGTCGGCAACGTGCTGCGCCGGCTCGGGGGTGACGGCACCCCCGGCGTGCAGGACTTCTGCCTCGGTGAGATCGCCCTCGCCCGCAGCGCCGGCGTGACCGCGACGTCCAACGCGATCGCCGACGTGCTGGACCTCCAGCACCGCCTCCCGTTGACCTGGGCGGTCTGCAAGCGGGGTGAGTGCGAGGTGTGGCTGGCCCGTCGGGTCGCGAAGCTCTCGCGCCACCTGCCCCTCGCAGCGGTCGGAATCGTGGACGCCGCGATCTCGCGGATGATCGCCCACGAGTCCGCCGGGCGGGTCCTGACCGTCGCCGAGGCCAAGATCATCGAGGCCGACCCCGACCTCCACGACGAACGCTGCGAGGACGAACGCCGCCGCCGCTACCTCGGCCTCGGCCGCACCGACGAGCACGGCCTACGCACCCTGATCGCCCGCCTCGCGGCCGGCGACGCCGTCGCTGTCGACGCAACCGTGCACCGCGTCGGCGAGATCATCGCGCCCCGCCACCCCGACGCCGGCCACGACGAGCTCCGCGCGCTCGCCTTCGGCTGGCTCGCCCGCCCCACCGAGCTCCTCACCCTGCTGCTCGAGCACACCGACACACCCGAGCCCGAGCCCGAGCCGCAGCCGACGGCCATCGCGCGGGCCCTGGCGTTCCCCGCCGACCTCCTCGACACCCTCCGCGACATCGACCTGACGCCGCTCGCACCCACGGTCGTGCTTCACGTCCACCTCCACGAAGCCGCCCTCACCACCGGTGACGGCGTTGCGAGGGTCGAGGGCCTCGGCCCCCTCACCCTCACCCGCCTCGCCGAGCTCCTGCGCCACCACACGGTGAAGGTGCAGCCGGTCAAGGACCTCTCCGACCGGGTCCGCTACACCGCCTACGAGCACCCCGAGACCCTGCGCGACCAGGTCCACCTGATCACCGGAGGCGACTACTGGCCCTTCGCGACCTCCACCAGCCGCCGTGTCGACCTCGACCACCCCACCCCCTACCAACACGACGGCGCGGGCGAGGACGGGCGAGATACCCCGCCGGACCAGACCGGCTCCCACAACTCCGGCCCCCTCGGCCGACGACACCACCGCTGGAAGACCCACGCGGGCTACCAGTCACGCCAGTGCGGTGAAGGACGCTACGTCTGGCTCACCCCCCACGGACTGGGGTTCCTCGTCGACCACACCGGCACCCACCGCATCCACCCCGAAGAGGCCCGACTCATCCTCGAAGCCCCGCCCGGCATCGACCTCTACGTGGCGTGAGCCCGCAGGTGCGACGCACCTCAGCAGGGCGGGGCGGGATGACGCAGACCCGCCCCCAACGCGGCAGATCCCGACGTTCTCGACGTCGCGCCTGTCAGTTGCCTTGCGTCCAGACGGCGACCGGCAAGGGCACGTACACACCGACCTCGCTCGTTCCGGTGGCTTCGACCACCGGCCCGATTGCGAGAAGGTCCAGGTCAATAGGGTCTTGGACAGGTTCAAGGACGGGAACGGCGAGGCGTGGGTCCTCGACAAGCACGACCAGCACGGAAGGGTTCTTGCAGCGGTACCGAAACCCACTCGACGGCGAAGTCGCACACCCGGGTCGAACCGCTCGCACATCGACGAAACGGCACAGCCAGCAAAGGACAGGTAGGCACGGTAGAGCTCAATGAGGCTGTTCAAGCGGAGGGTGCCGCGTGACACCAGCGCTTGCACGCAGCCCTGACCCGGGGCACCGACGCGGACTTCGAGAAGGTCTACGACCCAGCGTTGGTGAACTACGGGTTCGAGCACGACACGTTGCTTTCGCTGGCCCTGACCAACGATCACGCCCCCTCCCGGATCGCGATCGCCAACCGCCTCCTGGATGACGGGGCCGACGTGCGCAAGGCAATGCCGCTGCACCGCTTCCTGGGCCGCAACGAGTGCGACATCGTGGCGGAAGCGCCGTTGCTGAAGCGCCTGCTGGATGCTGGCGCGGACGTCAACCACGTCGACCCGAAGGTGGGCACCCCGCTCGAGACCATCGCCGCGAAGTTCAAGTTCAGCGACGCCATCCTCACGCCCTTCTACGACGTCCTCCTCGCCCGCCCGGACCTCGACCTGCTGAAGCCGGGCTTGGACGGCCGCACCGTGCTGACGAACCTGCGGAAGTGGTCAGCCAAGCGAGGCGACCTCGTCATCCGCGCCCGATCACAGGCCGTCGACGCCACCGCCGACGAGGAGGTAGACGAGGGCTGGAAGCATCACGTGAATGTCGCGTGAGGAGTGCCGGGCGCTGGCTGACAACGGCTGGGCGGTAGGTGAAGCCACCCCTCGACCAGGGTTGTGAAGTCAGAGGTCGAGACCTCCACGACCTCGGCGCGGACAGCAGCGAGCAGGACCACACCCGGCCTGACGGGCCTTCGGCGAAGATCGCCCACGCTCCTCAGCCATTCCGCGCTCAGGGTCGCCGAACAGGTTGTCAGCGGGAAGCTGGTCGAGCGCATCGACGCCTCTGCGGTCACAGACCTCGATTGCTCTCAACGCCGCGACGCGCGGTCGCCGGCAAGGGATGTCATCGCACTTCCTCGCATTCGCGCCCAGGGATTGCCGGGACCGAGGAGGCGTTCACGTGAAGGTGGAGCTGCAGGTGTGAGGCTGAGTTCTCGACCGCCGCGGCAAGATGTCGGCATGGAGATCGCAGACGCACTCGCCGCCGTACGCCGCAACCACCAGGCAGTCTTGGTGACCATCAAGCGGGACGGCAAGCCGCAGCTGTCCAACGTCCTCGCCGGCGTCGGTGACGACGACGTGATCCGGGTGTCGATCACCACCAGCCGTGCGAAGTACGCCAACCTGCGGCGCACGCCCTGGGCGGCGGTGCACGTCGACGGTGACAGCTTCTGGTCCTATGCGGTCGTCGAGGGCGACGTCAGCCTCTCCGAGGTCGCCGCCGACCCGCACGACGCGGCGACCGACGAGCTGGTCGAGCTCTACCGCTCTGTGGCGGGAGAGCACGACGACTGGGAGGACTACCGGGCCGCGATGGTCCGTGACGGGCGCGTGGTCGTGAGGGTCACGCCCACACACGCCTACGGCCTGCTTCGCTGATGCTGAGCTCCCGGCCAGTCCACTCATTCGTCGTAGCCGCCCTCAACGCGGCAGATCCGGATGTTGGCAGCGCTCTTCTTGGGCGGCGGGTTCAGCGCGCAACGATTCGGTGACGTCCGTTGCACCTGTCCGCTGACCCGGCCACCCTCATGCCATGACACCGAGCAGTGCGCTGGCGGCGGCGCTCATCTGCGTGCTGCTCGGTGGGTGTGGCGGTACTGCCAGTTCAGACCCTGCGCCCCTCGGCGACTCGACAGGGGTCAAGCAAGCGAGCACGCAACCGGTGGACCCAGCATCCGTCCCGCCGTGCCCGCGGTGGGACCAGGAGCCCAACTACCCAAACGGACCGATCCCATCCGGCGCGGTCAGTCTCCGTGTCTGCCCGGGTGACGATCCCGTCTCCCGTCCACCTCAGTGGATTCAAGGCGTGGCGTCTCCAGTCGAGCCCTTGGTCACCGACATTGCATCGTTGGTGGAGGAGGTCAACGCCAGGTCTGGCTGGCCGGACGACCCGGACCTGATCTGCTCGCAGGAGGGGCGTCCGCGCATCAAGTACGTGTTTGGCTACCCCGACGGCTCCACGGCGACGATGACCCACGGCTACGGTGGCTGCCACGTGCTTGAACTTGCCGAACCAGACGGGTTCCCCACGACCGACTCGCTCGTCAAGGTAGGTGCCATCGAATTCCGCGACAGTGTTGCTGCGGCTCTCCTTGACCAGCGCCAGACCCAGCAACCGCCTCGGGCCGTCGCCAAGGCCCCAGGATGCGTACCCAACGTTTTACCGCAGTCCATCCTGCCCACCGAAGACCTTCACCTGGCCACGGCTGCGCTGTGCCTCCTGCCGGACGGCCGACGCTACCGGCGCGTGGACCTCCCCGAGGCGCTCGTGGACCGACTCAACATGGTCTGGCATGGAGACGAAGCCCCCCGCCGGGAGTGCTCCTCGATCCCATTCGCCAAGTTGATCGGCACCAGCACATGGAACGACCCGATGGTGCTCAGCATCTCGGGATGCTCGATCGAACGGTGGGGGACGAACTACGCGAACGAACCGGACTACCTCCCGCTCGGGAATGATCTCGTGTCCGACCTTCTCGCGCTTCCTCGCGGACCGTGGCAACGGCAGCGCTAGGAGATGTCTAGCCTCTGACTGCTCATCCGGACATCGGCAGGTTAGTGCTCGCTGTGTGATCTACAGGAGGGACACCCGGCCCCGTCGAGCCATCATCTCCTCGGCGATGCGCTGCTGGTCGGTAGACCGGTCAGCAGGGCTCATGTTCAGCACGTCCGAGCCGACGATCCACGCCACATTGACGTCTGTCTCCGTCGAAGGTGTGGCGGGGCTAAGCACGAGACCAAGTGACCAACAACAGTCCCTCGGCAAGTTCTCCGTGAGCCAGTGCAGGACCTCGGGCATCGCGGCATCGGTGATGAGCAGGCTGTCCACAGCCCAAGAAGTCTCCGCCCCTGGCGTCTGTAGCGCGCCTCCGTCGGTATAGACGAAGACGACGAAGTGCCCGCCGTTGCGTTCGCTTGCGAGTCGTCGCTCATCGATCCCCTGGACCTGCATCGCGTCAGACTAGACGCACGCACATCGGCAGATCCGCGCGCCCAAACGCGGCATGTGCGGATGTGCGGGTCCGGCAGGTCCGGGCGTCAACGACCTCGCCGACGCATGAGCAACCACACCACCAACGCAACAAGGGCGATGAAGACCATCAGTTCCAGGACGCCGATGTCGAACATGAGCCGAGACTAGGGGAGCGACGCTGGCCGCGACGCTCGCGCGCTCATCGGCAGATCCGTGCGCTGGTCGCGGCATGTGCGGACGTTTCGCGTCGGCGTGACAACCTCAGCCCGTGGGCTTCTTCATCACCCTTCGGGACGTAGAGGGCGAAGTCGTGCGCGGCCTGACGGACCCGCTGGGCGGCACGTTTGATGCGGCTGGGGACTTCGACGAACTACTAGGAAGCAACGCGACACCGAGGCTGAACGCGCTCGACCCCCAGGCGGACACTGCGCTGCCCAGTGGCGAGATGACGAGCCTTGTCGCCGAGGTGGACTCACTGCTGACGACCATCCCTGTGACAGAGCAGGGACCGGGTCGACGTGGGGCGGCTTGGCGAGGACTCGTGCGGTTCAGGTCGATGGTCGAACGTTGCGCAGCGGACAGTGGCAGCACGCTGCTTGTCCAAGGGGACTAGTCGCTCATCGGCAGATCCGGGCCCTGATCGCGGCAGACCCGGATGTTCGGCACGAATGCGGGACAGCGATGTCTGCAGAGCAGCGTCGCCTGGTCGCGCATGTCTGCTCGGCGATTTCCGTGCCATCGTGTGGACGTGGAGTCACGTGACAACGACAACTGGGTCGGTCCCATCGACGCAACAGACGGGGGCTACTTCCTCGTCTCCTTCGATCCTGCAGCCGCCGATTCCCTCTCGTCCTCCGACGACGACTGGATACCCACAATCGTCCCGGAGAACCCGGGCGACGTCGCCGCCGAAGGTCCCGCCGCCAGCATCAACATCCTCAACGGCGATGACGAACGGGTCTTGCTCTCCTGCATCCTGCTCAACCGCGTGCCCACCGAGCGAGAGAGACAACGCCGCATCGACCTCGGTGCCCACCTCGCCACCTTCACGTTGGAAGCCGTCGGACCAATCGAAGTCCTCAGCAACGACCTCGAAGACCAGATGACCCTCGCCCCGTGGCTTACCAAACCAATCCGTCTCGACTGCCTCATCTACATGGTCATGCAACCCGACCTACTAGAACCGGGCGACCCAGTCGAGCAGCACCACCTCCGCATGTGGCCCGCCGACGGCGCCCAGCATGTGACCCCCTGGTGGATGTACTAGAGGCGGCCCGCAACACGCGTTCAACGTCGAGCCTTGGCGTCGCCACACCTTGCTGTCCCACTCATGGCTCGATGAGAACATCCGGACATCGGTGCGGGCTCAGGCGGCAGATCCGGACGTTCGACATTTACTCTCAACGCATGAGCGCGGACCGGGACGCCCTACGAGCGCTCCTTGTGGCCGACGACGAGTTCGACGCCGTCTGCGAGCACGTGCTGACAGTGTTGGAGCACAGCGAGCGGCTGGTGGAGACCCTGAACTTCAACACGGTCGACGTCACGGTTGACCAGCAACAGCACGTCATCACTGTCGAAGGCATCCTCTCCATCCACGACGAGACGCTGCACTTCTCAGAAGGTGACTTCCGGACGCTGGCCTCGGAAGTCGCCAAGCCGATGTCAGGTAAGCGCCTCGACACGTGGCGCACGCTTCGCGCGCGTGACGCTTGGCCGATGGGGCCAGCATCTGACTGAGCCCGCTCATCGGCAGATCCGCGCACGGATCGCGGCAGACCCGGATGTTCAACGAAGGGCGTAGAACCAACTTCCCTCGAAGTCGCGGGCGACTGTTTCCTCTGACTGCACGGTCACTCCGCTGACGTCGTGGGCAGGGAAGCCGTGACGCTCCGCGATCAGACGCGCCTCAGAGAGCAGGCGGGGTTCCGAGCCCGTCAGGGCGTCACGCTGCACGTCCGTAGCAGTTCCGAGCCACACCCAGGCATCGTCCTGGGACGGGAAAGCGGACACGTACTCGACTCGCAGCACCCCGGCGTCGCTGAACCTCCGCAAGAGCGCAGGCTTCATGTCCTGCAGCAGCGCCCATCGCAAATCAGTCACGAATCAACGGTATGTCCGAACCGCATCCACGTCCGCTCATCGGCATGAGCGGACGCACACGTCGCGGCAGATCCGGATGTTGGCTAGCCCCGCCCAAGGATGTGTGCACGAGAATGGCCCGTGTGACGAGTGGCGAGGGGTGGGCTTGCGGGTTCTGCGGCGCAGGTACGGCTGACGACCCTCGCTGGGTACAGGTGCGGCTCACGTGGACCCACAGTGACGTCGGGCAGACGTTGGCGGCCCACCACGCCTGTCTGGTCAATGCTCTGGAGCCCGGCTTCCCCATGGCAGTTGATGGGCCTTACGAGTAGGAGCGAGCATGAATCAAGCATTTCGGTAGATCGGCGCGCTCGACGCGCGGCATGTGCGTGCATTCGGCCTGTCATGCTCCGTGCCATGGCCGAGTCCATCACCGTCGCCATCGCCGACCTCCGCATTGCCCTGAGCCGAGCCCTCGACGCCACCGAGGCTCGCCTCGGACCCGAGGTGTCGCTACCCGTGGACTACTACTGGCACCTGCCAGTGGAGGACGCGTTCGACCTGACCAGCGAGCCGTCGACGTTCACGGTAGGTCAGGTGAGCGACGACCTCGACGAGGCCCTGGACGATGAGGCGGACGGAACCTCAGAGGCGGCGTGGCACGACTTGTCGCACGTCATCGGGGTGCTCCGAGCCGTGGAGTTCACTGCGCGTTCATGACGCCCGCTCATCGGCATGAGCGGATGCTCGGGTCGCGGGATGTGCGGACTTCGCGTGGCAGGCTGAGGCGTCATGGCGAGGCGTTGGTTCAAGTGGAGATGGGAGGAGTCCAGGGGTGACGACTTCAAGCACTGGGGCCGGTCGACCTGGATGTTCGAGGTGGACGCGGACTCCTGGCCGCTGCGCCAGATCGAGATTTATGACGCTGGCCCCACTCTCCGATATGGCCCCGACCATGATGAGGATGAGTACGGCTTCCTCGGGCGGGCGCGCTTGAACGAGTCGGAGAACTGGCCTGAGGGCGAGATCACGCAGGATGAGTTCGAGGCGGCATGGAGCGACCAGCGGTAGGTGCCCTCATCTCGGCAGATCCGGTCGAGCTGCTCGCGGCAGATCCGGACGTTCAAGTCAGGACGCGCATCCGGAGTTGGCCGAGGCCGGAGTAGCCCAGCGCCTCCAGGTGCAGCGTGCTTCCAACTGAGGGGTAGTCCGTGAGTTCTTGCGCCAGGGGCCTGCCCATCATTGGCACGTCGACGTGCCCGAATGCTTGTTCGTCGCCGAGATAGACGCCCAGTCCGAACGGGTGGACGCACACTACGACCCCCTCCGCTGCTACGCCGTCTTGCACCTCGGTGCGCACTTGGGGCGGGTGCGAATGGAAGCACCAAGTCTCGTTGGCCACGTCAGTGAGGGTACGAGGAACCGCTGGCCCCATTCCGCACATCGGCATGTGCGGATCCCATGATGAGGTGACTGTTCCCGCTCGAGAGGAGCCGACGCGTTGACGGACCCGCTGAGTCGAGGCGTCGTAGACCGATGGACACCGACACTCTTCCCGCCCTAAGCGACTCCGATGACCCCATGCTCCGCCTCGCCGTCGCCGCACACCTTGCCCGCTACAAGGGGCAGAGCCGCGCCCACACCGCGTCCGACCTCAACGCCTACCTGCGCTGGTGCCTCGAGAAGGACCTCATGCCGTTGCATGCCCAGCGAGCACATGTCGAGCTGTACCTGCGCTGGCTCCAAGAAGTCCGCCGCCTGCGACCCTCGACGGTATCGCGCCGTCTTTCCGTGCTGGCCACGTTCTACCGGACCTGCGTCATCGACCAGATCCTCGAGCACTCACCCGCCGAGTACGTCCGACGCCCACACGTGCCCCTCGAATCACCCACCCTCGGCCTGAGCCACCTGCAGTTCGAGGCAATCATCACCGCCGGCCGCGACTCCACCAACGCCAACGACTTCGCACTCGTCGCGATGCTCGGACTGCTCGGCCTGCGCGTCTTCGAGGCGATCGGCTCGAACGTCCAGGCGCTCGGCGAAGCGCGCGGTCACCGCGTCCTCACCGTGCATGGCAAGGGCGACAAGACGGCCCTGGTGCCGCTGCCGCCGGCCGTCGGTCGCGCCATCGACCAAGCGATAGCCGACCGAACGTCCGGTCCCATCCTGCTCAACCGCTACGGCCGACGCATGGACCGGCACGCGGCCACCCGCCGACTGCGCGCACTCGCCAAGTCGGCCAATGTCTCAACCGCTCGGATGCACCCGCACATGCTGCGCCACACGTTCGTCACCACGATGCTCGACGCCGGCGTCGACCTTCGCGACGTCCAGATCGCTGCTCGGCACGCGGACCCCCGGACGACCATGCGATACGACCGAGCTCGCAACAGCCTCGACCGCCACCCCAACTACGCCCTGGCCGCATTCATGGCCTCAGCAACCTGACGACCGCACATGCCGATGAGCGGTCGGTTAAGGGATGATCCGGTCGTGGTCATTCCCAGCCCCGCACAGGGCGCAGCCCTTCGTCACCTCGGGATGCTCAACACCGACGAGATTCCGATGGTGGCCGCTCACTGGCTCACGGAGTACGACTCGCCAGCATTGCGACGGCTGGCAGGTCTCAACGGCTCGGAGGGGTGGCTCATCGACCAGTTGTGGCCCGAGGTTCTGTCCGATCTCGGAGTCGATGAGGTGGATGGCGAGCACGCCTGGGACCTGTCGGTGGCCTTTCAACTCACCGCCTGGCGGGCCGGGGACCGCTCCATCACCAAGGTCATGAGCCAGGTGATCCGCGCCTACATCGAGAACGACTACCCGCGATACGTCCCTGAGGCCGGGCAACTCTACGGGCTGGAGGACGAACTCGAAGGCGGCTGGGGAAGGACGCCCCAGGAGGTACTGGCCGAGGCCGAGCAGACCCTGAACGAGTGGGCAGAACGTCGGTCTCTGCCTTCGTAGAACCGTCCGCTCATGCCGCTGATAGTGCGCGGATCTGCCGATGAGCGAGCGCCCACAGCGCCGACGCTCGGTAGCCTCGAACCCATGACCGAGGATGACGCACGCCGAGTGGCTGTCTCGTTGCTCAACTCCCGCTACCCGGAGTTCGCAGCGGGCGAATGGGTGATCTCGGACGTCGCCGAGTACGACACCGCGTGGGCGTTCTCTTACAACAGACGCGCGTTTCTCGACACAGGCGAGGTAACCCGCGCGCTTGCAGGCAACGGTGCCCTCGTCGTCCCCAAGTCCGGCGACGAACCATGGTTCACGTGGTCGGGAGCCGACACCGCGAGCCAGATCACCCAGGGACGGTCTGCCTTCGAGGTCTGACGCCAACGTCCGGATCTGCCGCGTTGAGGGCGGCTACGCTCGCCCGGATCTGCCGCGATGAGCGCGACAGGATCTGCCGATGAGCGGGCGTCAGGACAGCAGCGCGGCGACCCGTCCACCATCCATACCGGCGGCCACCGCCTCTCGTTGCAACTGCACGAGTAGGTGGCGCGGAGCCGGGATGTCGTCCTCGTACAAGTTGTCGCACAAGATCTCGTAGGCAACGCCCGGTTCCCCTGCGTTGAGCAACGACTGCACCCTCTCGGGCGTTCGACTCACGGGCTCGATCGAGGAGTTGGCCAGGTCCTCGACTGTCGCCTGAAGCACCGCCGCGACCGCTGCCGTGAGTCCGTCCATGGCTCGATCATGCACGAGGCAACGTCCGGATCTGCCGCGTTGAGGGCGGCTACGCTCCCCCGGATCTGCCGCGTTTGAGCGCTTCCCTGCGGAAGTCGCGGTCGGCTATGGCCGAGGATGAGTGCGTGAGTGAGCTGGCCGGTCGAGCCGAGGACATAGCCGCGCTTCTCGTGAGCAAGGCTCTGGGCGCGAGTGCGAGGAAGTTCGATGCCGACGGCCGACAGTCAGCGGTGGACTTCATTCTCGAATGGCCGAACGGTCGCCGGGGCGCCCTCGAGGTCACTCTCGTCACAGATCCGGGGTCGTCAGCTTGGCAGGGACTGGCGGCTAAGGACGGCTGGCGATGGCCAGCTCGATCAGGATGGGAGTTCCGCCTGCATGGCGATGACATGCCCTATCAACGAGCGCGCGCCGCGGCGTTGAAAGCGATCGAGGTCTGCGACCGCGAAGGTGTCGATGGGCTCGACCAGTTGCCCGCTGACATCCTGTTCGGCGACGCTGATTTCGAATGGCTGAGGAGCATGGGCGATCTTCGCCGAACGCCCTTCAAGCCGGGTGTTGTCCTGCTCCCAGCTGTCCGCGCCGAGTTCGTGGAGGCGTCACCCTCCGACTTCGCAACCCTGGTCGAGGGATGGCTTCGCCTACCGCACATGCCGCGTCACGTCGAAAAGACAAGATCTGCTGTCGCCGTAGACGAGAGGCATCTCTTTCTAGTGCCTGTCGATGACGTGCTTCCAGCCCGGTTCTTCACTAACGACTTCCAGGCGCCAACTCGGAGTCCCGAAGGCTTCAAGGGCATCGACGGGATCTGGGTCTGGTCCAACTATTGGCACCAATGCCTGGCTTGGCTCGCCGGCAGGTGGCGCTGGCTCGACTTCCCAAGAAAGGATCATCCGTGAGTCGCTGAGCAGTGCCCTCGCTTGCTGCGAAAACTCATGCGGATCGCGGCAGATCCGGGCGAGCGTAGCCGCCCTCAACGCGGCAGATCCGGACGACTTTGACGTCTAGGTCTGGTCCGGCTTGTACGCGTACCAGCGCCCACCCGGAATGCCGTTTGGGTGTTGAGCGGCCAACTCCTGCAACCGAGCAAAGGCCGGATCGACCGGCAGCGATGGGCTGTCACAGGGCACAAGGTTGTACAGGCTGTAGACCAGGTAGCGCTTGTCGCGCGGTAGGTCCTTCACCTGTTGCCGGACGTGCTGTGCTCCCGCATCCATCTCCCAGCCACCGATGCCGCACATGTCGTCCCACTCGCCTGGCGTCATGACGATCTCGACGGCCCGGGTCAAGCCGCCTTCTCCATCAACCACCACGGTGAGACCGCCGGGGTCTCGGTCTGTCACTTTCCCAAGGGTGGCAAGGACGTCGACCAGGTGATCCCACCACGTGTCGACCCCGCGCTCCATCTGGGCAGGATTGCACAACGAGCACGCGCTGTGTCGCTTTAGAGCGCACGGATCTCGGCAGATCCGTGCGCTCAACGCGGCAGATCCGGACGTTGATGCCTACTGTGGGCAGGTGCACGCAGAACTGATCAGCAGGTCGCACCACGTCGACCAGGAAGATCCGGACGCGTCTGGCATGGTCGCCTGGAGGTATGAGTACGACCTACTTACTCTGCGGGCCGCCAGCGGACTTGAAGTCACCGCTCGGACGTACACGGACACACCGGAAGAGGTGTCCCTGCTGCGGTTCACCCTCCAAGGCCAACAGGTCGGACAAGGGGACGTGAAGCAGTCACACATGGACGCGGTCGCAGCGTTCCGCTCGCTCCTTAGCGAAGAGGGCTTTGTCTCCGTAACGTGGCTCGGCGGGTCCGGGTACGTCGATGTCCCGCGTTTGGAGAGCTGACGCACGAGCAGAGCCATCCGCTCATCGGCATGAGCGGATGTGCGGGTCAGCCAAGCCCGGGCGTCAACGACTGCGCCGACGCATGAGCAACCACACCACCATCGCAACCAGCGCGATGAAGACCAGCAGTTCTAGGACGCCGATGTCGAACATGAGCCGAGACTAGAGGAGCGATCCCCGCCGCCAACGAGGTAGCGACGCTCGCCCGCTCATCGGCAGATCCGTGAGCTGATCGCGGCGGTTCCGGAGGTTTCAGGTGAACGCACAGTCCGTCTGTACGCATGGGTGCGTTACTACATGAAGCTCGTAGGCACCCGGACGCCGGTTCCCAATAACCTCCATCGGGGTAGACGATGTAGCTTTACAGATAACCACCGGAAGAGGCACCATTCTGTCATGACGACGAGGGGCGATCTGCTCACGACCCAAGAGGTGTCCGACCTCTTGGGGATCGAGTCGCGCCAGGTCCGAGGTCTTGCTGAGACTGGGTCGATCAGCCGTGTCGCGCGCGGCGTCTTCGACCGGACCTCGGTGGAGCGGTACCGCCTCGAGCGCGGCTCGGGCCGGACCCGGACCTGGGCCGAGCACACCGCCTGGGGAGCGATCGCAATGCTCTCTAACGCGGCCCCGCTGGGCCTTGGCGACACCCAACGGTCCCGACTCCGCGCCACCCTGCGGGAGATCGCCGATCCGACCGAGCTGGCCATCAGGCTGCGCGACCGCGCGGTCGTCACCACCTGCTCCGGTCACCGCTCCGTCGTCGAGCGCATCCGCGCAGAGCTCGTCGTCCCCGGCCGCCGGCGACTCGGACTCGTCGAGGACGACACGGTCGTCGACGGCTACGTCCACACCGACCAACTCGCAGGCCTCGTAGGGCGCTACCGACTCACCGAGGACCCCACCGGGCCCATCGTGCTGCGCAGCACCCACACGGACATCGAGTTCGTGAAGTACCTCGCGGCCTTCAACCGGACGCTGGCTGCCGTGGACGCCGCCACCTCCCTCGACCCGCGCGAGCGCGGCGTCGGGGAGAGCAACCTGCTCAGCAGGCTGGAGCTGTTCCGCGAGAATGACCGCCTCTAGCCAGCCGGGCGCCGACCGCCCGACCATCGACGTCGCGACTCCGGTCGGAGGGTGGCCTGACCCGTGGCCGAAACGTCGCCGAGATCGCCGCAGTGCTGCCGACCGACAGGTGGACCCTGGTCGGCGGCCTGATGACCCAGCTGCACTCCATCCACCGCAACCTGGGGATCGTGCGGCCGACCAACGACGTTGACATCGTGCTGCACGTCGAGACCTCTCGCGGTGTCGCGGCTGAGACCTCGGACGCGCTCCGCTCGCTCGGCTACACGCTGCGTCCGGCCGTCGACCCGCGCGACAACACCGCGCACCGCTTCTACCGCGGTGCCAGCAAGGTCGACCTGGTCGCCGGACACCCGGACGAGGAGGTCGAGGGGCAGCAGCACGAGCAGGAAGAGCGGGAAGAACAGGAAGAGGAGCAGGAGGAGGAGCAGGAGGAGGAGCAGGAGGAGGAGCAGGAGGAGGAGCAGGAGGAGGAGCAGGAGGAGGAGCAGGAGGAGGTGGTCGATGTCCTGGTCGCCGACCACCACGCGCCGAGGGTCGCCCAGCGGCTCGCCGGCCGGGACATGGTCCGCATCGAGGGCGGAACGCAGGCACTTCAGCGCACTGTCAACGCGCGCCTGGAGATCGAGCCTGGAGTGCTCACCACGGTCTCGGTCCCCGGACCGTTCGGTGCTCTGGTCTTGAAGGCTGCCGCCTACAGGGCCGACACCCGGGACCGCGACCGTCACCTGCGCGACGCCGTCGTGCTGCTCGCCTGCATCGACGACCCGTTCGCCGAGCGCGCCGGGTTCGCCGGCTCAGACCGATCCCGGATCCAGACGCTCCGCACCAGGCTCACACCCGACGAGCTGTCGTGGACCGTGCTGTCCGGCCAAGACCTCGTCGACGCGAAGACGTCGTTGGAGATCCTCGTCGACGAGAACTGACAAGCACGCCGGAAACGGACGACAAGCGGTCGACGACGCCTGCGCAAGAACGCACGCTCATCGGCATAGAAACACGTTCTGAGCGCTGGCTCTGGACGGAGAAACGTCCCCCTGCTGCGCTTGTCGGGCTTGGTGTCCCATCGCAGACAGGAGGACGTTCATGACCAACGGTAATGGCGTGAGCCGGGGTGATCGGAACCGGAATGCTCGGCTCGCTCGGCTCCGTGAGCTGGTGCCGGTGAGCAACGCGACCGTCGGGATCGACCTGGCCGATCGCAAGCAGATGGTCGTCGTATGTGACCACGACTCCAAAGTGCTGGCCCGCAAGACATTCCGGTGCCGGGCCTGGGACCTCGGTGTCGCGTTGGACTGGGCAGCGCAGCGTGCTGCAGCCAGCGGCTTCGCTGGAGCGACGGTGGCATGCGAGCCGATCGGTCACCGGTGGCGAGTGCTCGGGCAGCTCGCCGCGGACCGTGACATGTCGTTCGTTTGTGTGCAGCCGATCCAGACGTCCTGGGCGCGGCGCAGCGAGGACCTGACCTTCGACAAGACCGACGACAAGGACGCCATCCTGATCGCCCGCCTCACCGCCCAGCTCCGCTGCTACGCCCCCGAACCAGTCGATGAGACCTGGGGCCGGCTCCGTCATCTTGGTGCCCGGCGGGAACGGCTGATCGTCGACGCGGGCGCTCAGGTCCGCCAGATCCGCGACCTGCTCGAGTGCGTGTGGCCGGCGGCCCTGGAGACCGCGAACTACCCGTTCCGGTCCAAAACCTGGCCGGCTGCGCTGTGGGTGATCTTGGACCGTGACGGCGGCGACCTGGCCCGCACCCGACGCCTGGGCCTGGCCCGGTTCGAGAGCGCAGTGCGCCGCGAGATCGTCAAGCGTGGCGGGCAGAGGCCGTGCCTGCGGATCGTCCGCAAGCTCTACACCGCGCTGGCCGACCCGACCGGCGTCACAGCGCACCGACGCGGCGCGTTGGAGCGGGTGCAGCTGCTGCTGGAGGACTGGGCCGAGACCCAGCGCAAGCTCGCCGACATCGAGACCCGGATGACAACGGCCCTCGACGAGCTCGGCCTCACCGAGCTCGCCACCAGCATCCATGGGTTGTCCCCGGTGGGTGCTGCGGCGATCCTTGCCGAGACCGGTGACCCGACCCGGTTCACCACCGCCAGGGCGTTGGTCAAGCACGCCGGCCTTGCCCCGCGGGAGAAGAAGTCCGGCACCTTCACCGGCCGCACCAAGCTCACCGGCCAGGGCCGGCCAAAGCTCCGGTTGGCGGCCTGGCGCGCGGTATGGGGCGCGTTGCAGACCAACACCGTCTACGCCGCCCGCTACCGACACCTCACCACCCGCGAGACCAACAAGCTCACCGCCAC
>Ga0172375_10006755_pt1 | contig 15934 bp, 17 predicted proteins | sample LakKiv1m_FD_114537 | JGI IMG/M metagenome (GOLD analysis project Ga0172375, IMG submission 114537) | Freshwater microbial communities from Kabuno Bay, South-Kivu, Congo - kab_092012_11.1m | ecosystem: Environmental > Aquatic > Freshwater > Lake | place: Democratic Republic of the Congo...
ACGGCCAAGACGTCGGTGTCGTTCTCGCAGTCGGCCGAGAGCACCATGTTGTTGACCTGGACGTCGTTGATGTAGCCGTCGGGGAAGAGCGGACGGATGGGGCGGTCGATGATGCGGGCGGTCAGGATTTCTTTTTCGCTCGGGCGCGACTCGCGCTTAAAGAACCCGCCGGGGAAGCGGCCCGCCGCATAATACTTCTCGCGGTACTCTACTTGCAGCGGGAAGAAGTCGATGCCTTCGCGCGGCTTATCTGTGTTCGTCACGCCGGAGAACACCATCGAATCGCCCAAACGGCAAACGGTGGCGCCGGCGGCCTGCCGCGCGAGGAGTCCGGTCTCAATGGTCATCTGCACTCCACCGACATCGATGGAGACAGAGGTCGTGTCTTTCATGCTCTTCTACCTTTCCGCGGACAAGGACCGGAAAGCGTTGGCCAGGAAAGATGGCTCACCCCGAGGGTGAAAAGGTCCGCGTGAAGGCTTCCGCCGGAGCGAATGAACAAGAGCCGCGCGGCGATCGCCGCGCGGGCCCCGTTCGGATCCGCCTCAACGACGGAGATTGAGATCTTTGATGATCTTCTGGTAGGCGGCCTCGTTTTCCCGCTTGAGATAGTCAAGCAGGCTGCGACGGCTGTTCACCTTCCGGATCAGGCCATAGCGGGAACTATGGTCTTTCTTGTTGCTCTTGAGGTGCTCGGTGAGCGTTTCGATCTCTTTTGTGAGAAGGGCGATCTGCACTTCGCTCGAACCGGTGTCACGCTCGTGACGCTGGAATTGCTTCCGAATCGCTGTTTTGTCAATCTGGCTCATAGTCTGCTTCGCGGTCCTTGTTCCGCAACTTTTCTTTTTTTTGTTAACTTTCCGGTGGTACTATAAAAAAATTCCCCGCTCGCTGTAAAGCGAATTCGGGCCCGGAAAGGCCAGACGACCCGCAGCGGGGAATGTCTCCTTAGACGCACCGCAGGAAAAGATGTACGATAGAGGATGGCAGGCGCAAAGTCAAGGGGGACAATTTCTTGAATCCACTTTTGCGTTTGCGGGCGGCCCCCCCGGTTCGATATGATGAGGGTCATGAAATACATGGTGATGTTGATGGCGCTCGCGAGCGCCCTGCTTTTCTCCGGGTGCCGCATCTCGGATATCCACGTGCTGACGGTCAACGTTCCGGGGCTGTCCACCGAGGCGGACATCGAGCGCATCCGACAGGCGTTGGCACCCCTCAACGGCGTCAACAAGGACCAGCTTGTGTTCGACATGAAAGCCCACACGGTGAAGGTGACGTTCGACTCGATGGTCTTGGCCAACAAGAACGTCGAGATTGCAATCGCCGAGGCCGGATACGACGCGAACGAAATCACGGCGGCTTCGGCGAAAGCGTCGAAGAAGTAGCGGGATCATGCGCGAGTGGATCGCACATTTTCTCGATCACCTCGCCTGCGAGCGCGGACTTTCCGCGAACACCCGGACCGCCTACGAGTCGGACCTCTTGGCCTTCGCCGATTTTCTAAGGGAAACGTGCGGCGTCGGTTCTTTTGCGGACGCGACGCGCGACCACATCGCCGCGTTCCTTGATGCGCAACGCCGCGCAGGCATGCGGCCGACTACGCTCGCACGCCGACTGGTGGCCATCAAGGTGTTCTTTTCGTTTCTTTGTGCCGAAGGTCGGCTCGCCGAGAACGCGGCGGAGGCGATGGCGGCACCGAACAAGGGACGCCGGTTGCCGCGCACGCTCTCCGAGACCGAGGTCGTTCGGTTGTTGTCGTCGGTCGCGGGCACGTCGCCGCGCGACGTGCGAGACCGGTGCATGCTGGAATTGTTCTACGCGTGCGGTCTGCGCGTGTCGGAGGTCGCAACGCTGCGTGTGTCCGACGTGCGGTTCGACGAGGGTGTCGTGCGATGCGTCGGCAAGGGCAACAAAGAACGCGTCGTGCCGCTGGGAGGGGAGGCGCGGCGCTGGGTCGAGTGCTATGCGGCGCAGGCGCGGCCCGCGTTTCTGAAGGGCTGCACGGACGAGCCCGCGCTGTTCCTCACGCGGCGGGGCGGCCCTTTCACGCGGCAGGGCATTTTCGACATGCTGGTCAAACGCGCGCGTGCCGCAGGCATCGCGGAGGATCTTTCGCCGCACGTGCTGAGGCACTGCTTCGCCACCCATCTGCTATCCCACGGCGCAAACATCCGGGCGATCCAAGAGATGCTGGGGCACGCCGACATCGCGACGACGCAAATCTACACGCACGTCGACGCTGGGCAGGCCCTCCGGATCCACGCGTTGTTCCACCCGCGCCACGCGTGTGTTCAACACCCCAAATAGAGGTGGAAGTCGATCGCATTGCAAGCAAGAAATTGCTAAAAAATATGGGGGTTTCCATTTTTGGGGTTGATTCTTGGGAAAAAACGTCTATGGTTAACGGCGTGGGTTTAATTCCCAACAACAAAAAGGAGTAAACTTATGGCTAAGAAGGCAACGCCGAAGACGAAGAGCGAAATCATGGCCGCGCTTGCGGAAGCTGCTGAAATCAGCAAGAAGCAGGCCGTTGCGGTTTATGAGAAGCTTTTGGCGATCGCGTACGCTGGTGCGAAGGGCCCGAAGGGCATCGTTCTCCCGGGCCTTGGCAAGCTGATCAAGGTTAAGCGTTCGGCTCGCACGGGTCGCAATCCGGCCACCGGCGCGACGATCAAGATCCCCGCGAAGACCGTCGCCAAGTTCCGTCTGGCGAAAGCCGCCAAAGATGCGGTGCTCAGCAAGTAATTGCCAGCTCGCAGCCTCTTTTTGGGAGCGGTGCGCTTCGGCGCGCCGCTCCTTTTTTTGTCGGCGAAAAACCGCCGTTGCGAGGGCGCATTCCGTTTCACTGACCTATCAGGCGCGACGGCTCACCGGGACGGTTCGCCTGACCTGCTTCATATTGGACAAAGGCTCGACCCGCAGGAAGGTGGGGCGAGGCGTCTCGCCGAGCCGTCACGCATGAGGACGCGCGCGGTCAAGGATGCGCCCTCGTTGCGATTGCCGCTTTGATGCGTCGCGAACCTTTGGTATCATTGGGGAAATTTCTGGCCGAGGTGGCGGTTGTCGTCGTCGGGGGGTCGGATCTCGAACCGAGGATTTTTCTTATGCAGCGTTTAGAGGAGCGGGCCGCGAAAGAGATTCTGTTGTGCGACGGCGGAATGGGGACGCAGCTTCACGCCCGGGGGCTGAAGCCGGGCGAGTGTCCCGAGTTGTGGTGCCTGGAGCATCCGGAAGCCGTGTCGGCGATTCACCGGGCTTACCGCGAGGTCGGCAGCCATATCGTGGAGACGAACACGTTCGGCGGCAACCGCTACAAGCTCGCGCACTACGGCTTGGAGGGCTCGGTCGTCGCGATCAACCGCGCGGGTGCCGCGCTGGCGCGCGCCGTTGCCGGCGACAGCCAGTACGTGATGGCGAGCATGGGGCCGACCGGCGCGTTCATGGAACCCTACGGCGAGGAGACCGAAGAGGCCTTCTTCGAGGCGTTCGCCGCGCAGGCGCGCGCCTTTGAAGAAGGCGGCGCGGACGCGGTGGTGGTGGAGACCATGATGGCCATCGAGGAGTGCTGCGTCGCGATCCGCGCCGTGCGCGAGACGACGCGCCTCACCTGCCTCGCGAGCTTCACGTTCGATCCCCAGCCCGACGGCGGCTACGCCTCGATGATGGGCGTCACGCCCGAGGCGTTCGCGCAGCAGGCGCTGGCGGCGGGTGCGCACATCGTTGGAGCCAACTGCGGCGTGGGCGTGGAGCACATGACGCGCGTCATCGCCCGCATCCGCGCTGTGACGCCGTCGCCGATCATCGCCATGCCCAACGCCGGCATGCCGGAGCTGCGCGACGGCGAAACGGTCTTCCCCGAAACGGCCGACGACATGGCCGGCCGCGCCGAGGACCTCGTCAAGGCGGGCGCGAACATCGTGGGCGGGTGCTGCGGCACTACGCCCGCACACATCGCCGCGATGGCCAAGCGGCTGGGGCTGCGCTAAGCACACGGGCGGGGGAGCGTTGCGATGTTGTTCTGGTTGGCACCCTATCTGACGAAAATCTGGGGCCCGTTCCGTCTGTTCTCGTCGCACCTGATGCTGCTCGCGGTGGGAACGCTGACGGCCGGTCTGGTGGTCTGGTCGTTCCTGCCGCGGCTCTGGTCGCGCCTGCCTACGGACAAGGGGAAAATCTTGGCGCCGGACGGCGGGCTGCTCTCGATCGGCAAGCCGACGGGTGCGGGCCTGCTGATGGCGCTGCTGATTCTGCCGGTGTTGGCGTTGTTCGTGCCCATGGGCCTCTGGGAGTTCGGCGTGGTGGTCTGCCTGTACCTGTGCATGCTGTTCGGCTACCTCGACGACAGGAGCGCGAAGCCGTGGGGCGAACTGAGGAAAGGCCTGCTCGATATGGTCGTGGCCTTCGCGGCCGCCTATTTTCTTTACAAGGGCCAGGGGTCCAGCTTGTGGCTGCCGTTCGAGAAACACGCGGTCATCGTTCCCGCTTACCTATATGTGATGGGCGCGGCGATGCTGCTCTGGTTCACGATGAACGCCACCAACTGCTCGGACGGCGTGGACGGACTGGCGGGCACGCTGACGCTGCTCTCGCTCTTCGCGATGGCCGGCCTGCTCTACGGCGTGGTCGGCTACAAACCGATCGCGAACTACCTCCTGATCCCGCACAATCCCGACGGCGCGCGCTGGGCGATTTTCGTGGCGACGACGGCGGGCGCGCTGGCCGGGTATCTCTGGCACAACGCCGAGCCGAGCCGCGTGCTCATGGGCGACGCGGGATCGCGGCTGCTCGGCATGCTGGTGGGCGTGGCGGTGCTGGTCGCGGGCAATCCGTTCCTGATCATCGTGGTGTCGCCGGTCGTGCTGGTCAACGGCGGTTCGGGCCTGTTCAAGTTGGTCCTGCTCCGCGGCCTGCGCCGCGTCGGATTCGACGTCCGGCCGACGCACACACTGAAACCGGAGGACGCCGAGCGGCAGTTCGTGCTGGTCAAGGCGCTGCACAGCGTCCGGTTCCCTCTCCACGACCACTGCCGCAAGAATATGGGATGGAGCAACGCGCAGGTGCTGATGCGCTTCGCGCTGCTGCAGTCGTTTCTGACGCCGCTGCTGTTCGTGGTGCTCGTGAAAATCCGCTGACGACGGAAGGAGACGCCGTGAGGGCCTTGCTCGTAACGCTGGGAGAAAGAGACGTGTTGGCCGCAGACGGCGGCGAGCGCGTCGCGGCCCGCGCGGGCCTTCTCCCCTCCGACGTCGTGCGGGTCGAGCGGTTGGCGCAGCGGGCGCTCGACCGCGATCCCGCGCTGGCGGCGCTCTTCGGCGCGGAAACGCCTTGTGTGGTCGGTTGCTCGCGGCCCCGCGCGGTGCGCGCATTGCTGGCGGTCGCGGGGGTCGCGGTTCCTTCCGATGGTGTCGAATGGCTCGCGCTGCCGTTCGACCGCGACGCGCTGCGGACGGAATACGGCGTGCCTTGGTATCCCGTGATCGACCGCGCGCGCTGCTCGGGCTGCAGCACGTGCCACGATTATTGCCTCTTTTCCGTCTATGCGCGCGATCCGTCCCGTCCGCCCGGCGAGCGCATCCGCGTGGCGGCACCCCTGAACTGCAAGACCGGTTGCCCCGCATGCGCCAGGCTCTGTCCGGAGGGCGCACTGATTTTTCCTTTCTGCCAAGAGGCCGAGTTGAACGGCGAGATCGAAGCTCCTGTCCGTCGGCCGCCCGAGGCGCTGGCTGCGGCGTTGGGCGACGATCCGATGCGCGTGCTGGCCGAACGCCGGCAGCGGAAACGCCTGATCGATCCCGCCAAGTTCGAGCAGGCTGACCGCGACCGAATCACGTATTCGGGCGTGCTGTGAGCGGGACGGCATCTGTCGTGAATCGAGCGTATAGACGGGATTGAAAATGGGGGACGAGGCTCTGAAACCGACGCGCGCGCCGCTGGCGTGGCGTCTTCTGCGCGAGGTGCCGCCGCGCCTGCTGTGGCGCTTCGTCGTGGGGGCCGCCGTCGGCAACCTGCTTGCCATCCGACGCTTCGAGCGCCGCAAGCGTCGCACGGGCGCGGTCTTTCCGGCCTTTGTGTTCATCAGCGTGACGCAGCGCTGCAATCTTTCCTGCCGCGGCTGCTGGGCGACCGGCGTCGAGCAACCGGCCGACATGGAGCGCCCGCTGTTCGAAACGATCATACGCGACTCGGCGCGGCAAGGGTGCCGTTTCTTCGGAATCTTGGGCGGCGAACCGCTGCTGGTGCCGTGGCTGCCCGACTTCTTCGCGGACCATCCCTCGCGGTATTTTCAGCTCTTCACGAACGGACGCTTCTTGGACGACGGCCTGGCGCGGCGCCTGCGGGCGGCGGGCAACGTCTCGCCGCTGGTCAGCGTCGAGGGCGTGGGTCCGTCCTATGCGGCGCGGCGAGGCGGCGATGGCATGTATGAGGCGGCATTGCGTGCGCTGGCCGCGTGTCGTCGGCACGGGCTGGTGACGGGCGTCGCAGTGAGCGTCTCCGCGTCGAACTATGCGGACGTCGTTCAGCCCGCGTTCGTCGACGCGATGGTGGCGCGCGGCGCGCATTACGTCTGGTTCTACATCTACCGGCCGTCGGGGCGCGATCCGGGTTTTGAGGAGGCCTTGTCCGACGCGCAGGTTTGCGCGCTGCGGCGCTTTCTGCTGGACGAGCGCAGGCGGTGCAAGTCGGCGGTCATCGTCGACGCCTACTGGGACCACGAGGGCCGCGCGCTCTGTCCGGCGGCCACCGGCATCAGCCACCACATCAACGCGCGGGGCGACGTCGAGCCGTGTCCGCCGGTGCAATGCTCGGACTGCCGACTAGGGGCGGATGCGGACGTGGCGCGGGTGATCGAAGGTTCGCCGCTGCTGACCGCCTTCCGGTCCGAAGTGCCGAAGCTGACGCGCGGCTGCGTGCTGATGGACCACCCCGCCGAGCTTCGGGCGCTCGCGGAGCGTTGCCGTGCGTCCGACAGTTCGGGTCGCGGCCGGTTTTTCGAGGAGCTGGCGGCTCGGCCCGTTCTCGGCTGCCACGATCACAGCGGCGAACCGATGCCCGAGACGGCGTGGACCTATCGGTTCGCCAAGAAACACTGGTTCTTCGGGTTCGGTGCCTACGGCTGACCGGACCCGCAAAAAGGAAGGAATGCGCGATGAAGGGATGGATGGCTTGGGGGGCGGCGCTCGCGCTGTGCGGCGCGTGGGCGCAGGCGGGGACTTATACGTACGATGCGAACGCGGCGGAGGAATTCCGCGCGCGCGACGGTTTGCCGAATTTCTTCGCAAAGATCAAAGCCGTCGGGCCGCACGCGCTGCCTGCGCCGCTGGAGGCGACGAACTGGGAAGTGGGCACGCTGATGCCGATCACGAATGCTGTGCTGAGCGCCGGCTGGACGCCCGTGGACGTGGACAAGGATCCGGTTTACTGCGAGAGTCGTCTGCGCACGCACGCGATGTTGCGCAATGCGGTCAAGTGCGATCAGGCGGGGGCGAGCGTGACCGTCAAATGGAACGGCACGGTCGTCGGCATCAGCGATATTCCGTACGGCGAGCCGAGCGCGATTGAGGCGGTCGTGGACGGCGGCAAGCCAATCGTCGCGGAGCGCGTGCAGCGCGAAAAGACCCGCCACGCGCGCTTCTGGTATCTGCCCGAACAGAAGCCCGGCGAGCACACGGTGACCTTCACCGTGAAGAAACTGCCTGCGGGACAGTCGTTCTACATGGGCCAGTTGCTGATCGTCGGCGCGCCGTCAAACTAGACGGTTCGATTGCGGGCGTCGCTGCGCCGTGCGCTTGTCGGCATCGATACAATTCGCCGTTATTCCGTTTTGCCTTGCTCTTGAAAGGGCGGGATATGATAAGGTGAATGCGAATTGAATGTGGGCGGCGGACAAGGAGGCGGCATGGGACAGCGTGGCGGCGCAGTTTTCAGCATCGTGTTCGGCTCGGTTTTTTTGGCGGTGGGCGTCGGAGTGGGTTATTTTTCCCTGCGCCCGCTGGCTGAAGTGCGGGCCATGAAGACGTGGCGCGAAACGCCCGCGAAAGTGGTGTCCTGCGAGCTGAGCGTCTCGCACGGTTCGAAGGGCGGGACGAGCTACCAAGCCAAGGCGACGTATCGCTACCGGGTGGACGGAACCGACTACACGGGGACGCGCGTCTCGCTGCACGGCGGGCACGACAACGTCGGCGGTTTCCAGCGGCGGACCTATGAGATGTTGAATCGATGTCGGGCTGCGGGGCGGCCGACGACATGCTGGGTCGATCCCCTTGCCCCGTCCAAGTCCATCCTGATCCGGCGGCCGCGCTTCGAGCTGTTGCTCTTCATGCAGGCCTTTGTCCTGCTTTTTGGCGGTGCGGGCGTCTGGATCGTGTCGGCAGGCGCGGCCGCTCTCTTCCGCCCCGGCGTGTCGGCAGGTTCGGAGGCTGTCGGGCAAGGGCAGATCCGCATGCGCGGAGCGGCTTCGCACCGTATTGCGGGTGCCGTGGCGCTCGCGGTGAACGGCTATGCGGGCTGGTTCCTGTGGATAGCGTACGGCGTGTCGTTGCCCGAGCCGCTGCCGCCGTGGCTCTGGCTGTTGGCGCTCGCGGGCGTGGTTCCGGCCATCGTCGCCGGCTATCTGATCGGCCGCTACCGCAAGTACGGAATCAGCGTTTTCGAAATGTCGCCCATGCCCGGCACGGTGGGCGGCACGGTGGGCGGCACGATCCGCATTCCCGCCAAGGTCGACGCGCCGGACGGGTTCGAGGTGACGCTCCAGTGTGTCCATCAATACACGACGCGCAGCGGCAAGAATTCGAGCACGCACCGCGACGTGCTGTGGGAGGACGCGCAGCACGTGGCCGAGGCCTACGCATTCGGCGAGGAGTCGATGATGCCGGTGCGCTTCACCGTGCCGGACGGCCAGCCGGCCACGACGGCCGCCGTGGGTTCCAACGGCTACTACTGGCAACTCAAGGCCTCCGCCGTTACGCCGGGTATTGACTACAAAGCCGTGTTCGAGGTGCCGATGCGGCGGTCGCCGCTCGGTGCGACGGCGTCGCCGCTGTCGATGCCGGTCCATGCGGCTGCGCCGGTCGGCGGCGTCGAACCGGTCGGACCGGTCGCGGCGCGCGCGGGTCTGAAGTTGGAAGGGCGGCCCGACGGCGGTTTTTCGCTGACCTTTCCGGCGGGCTTGGCCAAGGCGTCCATCGTTTTTCTCGCGGTGTTTGTCACCGCGTGGAGCGCCGTGTGCGCGGTTTTGTGGACGGTTGCGAAGGCACCGTTCGCGTTTGCGTTGATTTTTTCGGTTTTCGATGCCGTCTTCACGCTCATCCTCCTCAACACGGTGTTCGTCAGTCGCGGCATCGTCGTGGATCGCGCGGTCCGCGAATGCGTCGTGTGGTGGCGCGCGCCCGTGTTCGGCAGGCGCGAGAGCCGCGTCGCGTTCGAGAACGTTGCGGACATCCGCAGCGAGCGGGCAGGCCAATCCGGCAATACGCTGTACTATCGAATCGTGTTGGACAAGGGAGTCGGCGTGCCGCTCACAGTCGGCTCGGGCCTGACGATGTGGACGGCGGCGGAGGACCTCGCTAAACTGTTAAGGGCTTCGCTGAAAGCGGAGTTTGCGTTGGATGCTTTCCGTTTATAGGACAGCCGACGAGGGGGATCTGACATGGGTGCGACAAGAACCAACCTGCTTCTGGTCTTGGGCGGTCTCGTGTTTTTGAGTATCGGCGTGGGCGTGGGCGCATCGTCCGTGCGCAGGCTTGTCCACGCACGGGCGATGTTGGCGTGGTGCGAGATGTCGGCGAAGGTGTTGGCCTGCGATTTTAAGGTTTCGAGCGACTCCGACGGCACGACTTATCGCACGACGGCGGAATACTGCTACGAGGTGAACGGCGTTTCCTACACCGGAACCCGCCTATCGCTGCACGGGGGCTCGGACAACATCGGTTCGTTTCAGTCGCGCATGCACGCTCGTTTGGAAGACTGCAGGCGGCGAAATCGCCCCACGACGTGTTGGGTGAATCCCACCGATCCGTCCGACGCTGTGCTCGACCGCCGTCCGCGGCCCGAACTGGTTGCGATGAACCAACTTGCCATGCTGCTTTTTGGCGGCGTGGGTGCCGTCGTTCTGTGGGCGGGGTTGGCACTCCGGCGTTCCGGTGTGTCCGACATCGGACAAGCCAACCGGCTTCAAATGCTGGGGGCGACGGCGCATCGGTCGGCGGTGACCGCCGCCGTGTTGTGGAACGCTTATGCAGGCTGGTTGCTTTGGACGTTGTGGACGCTTTTGCGGCCGACTGTATTGCCTTGGTATCTGTGGATGTGGGCTGCCGTTGGCGGCGTGTTGGCGTTGGTTGCGCTTGTGATGCAGACGCGTGCCGCCCGGTTCGGCGTCAGCGTATTCGAGGGCACGGCGCAAGCGGTGGCGGGGGGCTCGCTCTCCGGCACCGTCCGCATCCCCGCCCGGGTCGATGCGGCCGATGGTTTCGAGTTGCTGCTGCGGTGCTTCCGGCGGAGAACGACGGACAGCGGGGGCGAGCGCTCCACCATCACCGAGTGTTGTTGGGAAAACAGGCGTAGCGGCATCGGCGGCGGAGAGGCTGGAACGGAAACGGTCATACCGGTTCGGGTTGCGTTGCCGGTGGATGTGCCGGCGAGTTTGCCTTCTGGCGAAGGGGATGACCGGGTGTATTGGCGGCTTTCCGTGCGTGAGGGGGCGTGGCCATTCGGTTATCGGGCGGTTTTTGAGGTGCCGGTGGCGGCGGCACCGCCGGGCGCGGTGGATGCCTCGGTTCGCCAGGCGGCGGCACCGCCTCCGAGTCTCAACGAGCAGGCGCAGACGCTCGGGTTGAGATATGCATGTCTGGCGGACGGCGGATTCGAGTTGGTGTGCCCGGCCAGTCATGCCAAAGGCGCGGTTGCGGTGTTGTCGGCGTTGGTGATCGGGTGGGGCGGTTTGTGCTGTGTGCTCGGATTCGTCGCGAAGGTGCCGAAGGTGTTCGCGGTTGTGTTCGCGCTGGTCGAAGGCTTGCTTGTGTGGAGTTGGGTTGTGACCGTTTGCGTGTCGCACGAGTTGCACATCGATCCCGTCCGTCGCGAGTGCCTGTTGCGGCGTCGTTTGTTGGGCCTTTCGGTGTGGGAGCGGCGCGTGCCTTTCGATCAGGTGCGGGAATTCCGAAGCGCAAGCGCGGAGAAGGCTGGTGCGCGCCAGTATTACCGCGTCCGTCTGGTTCCTCACAGTGGCCGTGCGGTATCGGTGTTGGTCGAGCTGACGGCGTTGAATGGCGCGCGCCAAATCGCGGAATCGCTGACGGCTGTCGTGCATCCGGGACAAGGGAAGACAGGATGCGCATGAGCACGCGCAACGGTCGACGGGAGCGTCGAAATGACGGGGCGCGTCAGCCTTTTCTTTCAAAGGCGAGGCCGAGAGCCTGTCCGGTCTCGCGGATGAACGCGGCGGCGGCGGCGTATTCTTCCGCGCCCTTGAGGTGTTCGAGCATCAGCGGCGGCGGTTCCGGCAGAAGGTTTCGGGCGACCGGACGAAGTTGCACGGATCGAGATGCACCCCGAATGCAGGGCGGTCGACGGCCTTGATCAGGGCGAGGTAGCGGTCAGGCGTCTCCGGCATGGTCCAGCCCATCGCCTCGTAGGCGAGCTTCGCGCGACGCGGCTTGACCGCGTCGATGATCGCCCGCGCGTTCTCGACGGCCGCGTCAAAGAAGCGCGGCGTGAAGTTGTCCGGGTGCGGTCCGTACCAGACGTCTGGGTTGAACGACCCCGCGATGTCGACGCAGCAGCGCGCGCCGACGGCGTCGGCCAACGCCAACCCCTCGGTGACGGCCGCGAGATTCTTTTTGCGCTTTTCGGCGTCGGGGTCGGTCAGGTTGCACCAGCGGCCGACCTCCGCGATCACAACGTCCGCCTCGGCGAACGCCTTCTCCACGGCCCGGATGCGGTCGTCGTCTTTGAGGTCGAGCTTGGGACAGTATGCGGCGCGATAGCCCGCCGCGCGGTGCCAGCGCGCCAATTCGGCCGGGTCGTCGCTTTTGGCGAAGGCCGGGCCGCCGAGCCGCAGCGCGTGCGCCGCGCCGGTCGGCGCGTCCGCCCGTGCGCCTGTTGCCAGCGTCGTTCCCGCTGCCAGGGCCGTCTGCAAAAACCGTCTGCGATCAATCGCGACCATCTCGTTCCCCCTTTGAGTTATTCGTCCGAATCGGCGGACGCGCCGGGGTGCCGCCTGCCGTACCAGACGCGCCACAAGAAAAGTCCATGGGGCGCGGCCGACGGCACGCGCGCCTTGCGCGGCGCGCGCGAAGCCAGCAATTCGCTCACCGCTTCGGGTTTCTCGGCCCCTTCGCCGACGCGCAGCAGGAAACCGACCATGCTGCGCACCTGCTTGTACAGGAACCCCTCGCCGCAGACGCGGAAGACGATCTCTTTGCCGCGACGGCTCACCGTGAACGCGAAGATCGTGCGCACGGTGCTTGCGACCTCGCGCTGCGGGTTGGCGGTGAACGAGGCGAAGTCGTGTCGGCCCGTGAAACGGCGAGCACCGTCGCGCATGGCCGCGAGGTCGAGCGGACGGTAGGCATGGGTGGCGTAGAGGCGCTTGTCGGGGAGCACGACCGCGTCGTTCCACACGAAGTAGCGGTACTCTTTGGCTGTCGCCGAGCGGCGCGCGTGAAAGTCGGGGCGCACCAACGACGCTTTAAGGATGCGGATGTCCGGCGGCAGCCGCGCGTTGAGCGCGCGCTGCACAGCGGCGGCTGCCATGCGGCATGTCAAGTCGACATGCGCCACTTGGCCGCGCGCATGCACGCCTTGGTCGGTGCGGCCGCTGCCATGCACCTTGACCGCATGGCCGACGATGCCCCGCAGCGTTTCCTCGATCACCCGTTGGACGCTGGGGTGATCGGGTTGTACCTGCCATCCGGAATAGGCCGTGCCGTCGTAGGCGAGGGTCAGCTTGAAGCGGCGGGCGGAAATGTCGGAGGCGGCGCTCATGCGTCACATGTACTTGTCGCCGTCGGCGCGCGCGGCGACGCGGCGGAGCAGTTTCTTGACGTCCTCCGCGCGTTCCTTGGGGCAGATCAGCGTGGCGTTGTCGGAATGCACGACGACGAGTCCGCGCACGCCGATCAAGGCGGTCAGGCGATTCTCCGAAACCACGATGTTGTTCTGAGCCTCCATCTGCTCGCAGGAGCCGATGATCACATTGCCGTCGAGATCCGCCGAGAAGTGTCCGGCGACCGAGGGCCACGAGCCGACGTCGTCCCAGCCGAAAACTCCCCGCGCCATCACGAGGTTTTCCGCGTGCTCCATGACGGCGTAGTCGACGGAAATGGCGCGCAGCGACGGGTAGATCTGCCGCAAGAGGGTGTCGAGCGCCTCGGGCGAGTCCGCCTCGACGACCGCGTCGCAGAGCTGGGCCAAGTCAGGCGCGTGCGCTGCCAACGCCTTGCGCATAGTGGCCGTCTGCCAGATGAACATGCCGGCGTTCCAATAGAAACGGCCACTCTCGACGTAGCGCGCGGCCGTGTAGGCGTCCGGCTTTTCGACAAACCGTTTCGCCTTGTTGAAAAGCGTCACGGTGCGCGTTTCGATCGCGACATCGGTCTCGATGTAACCGAAACCCGTTGCCGCATAAGTCGGCTGAATGCCCATGGTCACGATCACCTCGTCGCTTTCCGCGACCCGGATGGCGTCGGAGAGCGTCTGCCGAAAGGTCTCGACGTCGCTCATGAGTTGATCTGCCGTAAGGATGCAGACGACGCCCTCGGGGTCGCGCCGATGCACGAGACCGCAGGCCACCGCGATGGCGGGGGCGGTGTCGCGCTTGCATGGCTCGCCGACGATGTTTGCGCGGGGCACGTTCCAAGCCGCCTCGGCGGTGGCCGCAACCAACCGATCCGCCGTGATGATGTACACGCGGTCGGATGGGATCAAACCGTGCAGGCGCTCGACCGCCAGCGAGAGGAGGGGGCGTCCGCCGAAAAGGGAGATGAACTGTTTCGGCCGGTCTTTGGTGCTCAGCGGCCAGAATCGTTCGCCGCTGCCGCCGGCCAGAATCACTGCGTAGGCATGCTTCATGAAAAGTCCTCGATTACACGTGTCCTTGACTGGGTTTCAGTGTACATGATTTCCGCCGCCATAAAAAGAGGGAGATTGGACCGTTTTACAGATGGCAGGCATCGCAATTTTCAGTTGCGGCCGAGACGCGAAACGATTACGTTCTGCGTATGTTTGGAACGAAAAGTTTGCCCGCGACGAAGCGCGCTTCTCCGAAGGCGGTCGACCGTCTGCTTTTGGCGCATTACGGTCCCTACCGCATGCCCCAACGCTCCCATTTGCTGGACGAACTGCTTTACTTTATGCTCAGCACGCGCACGACCACCCCGGCTTGCGACGCCGCGTTCGCCGCGTTCAAGAAACTGTTCCCGCGACACGACCGCATTCCCGAGATTCCGGTCGTGGAGTTGGCCGCGCCGCTGCGCGGCGTAGGCCTCGCGCAGCGCCGAGCCACCGATATCAAGGAGTCTTGGCGCTTGCTGCGCGCGCGCTTCGGCCGCGTCACGCTCGCGCCCCTCCGCCGTCTGCCCCCGGCCGAGTCCGAGGCGATCCTCGTCTCGCTGCCCGTCAATCTGATTTTCCTCGGCCGCGACTTCTGCAATGCGCGCGAGCAGAACTGCCCGGCCTGTCCGCTGCGTTCGGTCTGCCCATCGCGGCGCATCTGAAACAGGAAGCGAGCGGCTGACCGGCATGGGCGTTTGTCGGTTAGCGCGGTTGAACGGCACCCCATTCGGCGTCGGAAAGACCGCAGAAGAGGCGGATGAAGGTTCCGGGGATGGGCGTGTCGAAGAAAAGGCGCTTGCCGCTGTGCGGGTGGTCGAAGGCGATGGACTTGGCATGCAGGCAGAGGCGTTCGCGGAAGGGGTCGTTGCGCCCGTACTTGGGGTCGCCGACGACGGGGTGACCGCACTCGGAGAAGTGAACGCGGATCTGGTTCTTGCGGCCGGTGAGGAGCCGGACCTTGACGAGGCTCATGCCGGGGGCCTCGCGGATCACGGCGTAGGCGGTCTGCGACAGCTTGCCTTGCGAAGGGTCGTCGACCGAATGGACATAGAGGTCTTCGTTTTCGGCGAGATAGCTGGAGAGCAGCCCGGTCGGCTCGGCGAGGTGGCCGCGGACGGCGGCGAGATAGAGTTTCTCGGTGCTCTTCCAGTTGTCCTTGATCCGCTCTTGGGCGGCTTCGCTCTTGGCGAAGATCAGGACGCCCGAAGTTTCGCGGTCGAGGCGGTGGACGAGGTAGACGCGTTTGCCGGAACGGGCGCAGCCCTTGCGCACGTAGTCGGTGAGGACGTTCTCGGCGGTGAATGCCTCGTCGCGGCGGGTGCCGGTGGTGAGGACGCCGGGGGCCTTGTCGACAACGATCAGGTCGAGATCCTCGTAAAGGATTTCGACGCCGCGCGGGCGGTGGCTCCGAGGCAACTGTGGACGGTTGGGCACCATGGAATGATGGGCAACATAGACGCAAACGCCGTGCGCGTCAAGCGCAGGGCGCTTTTATTTGGATGTCATGCCACAATGGGAAAGTGACGATTTCTGGGAGCGTGGGCGCCTCCGCCCACGAACGGTGTCTGATTTTTAAAGCAATCGCCACTTTTTTATCCTTCTGCCATATAGAAACGCCATGGCCTCTGCGCGTCCTGTACTTGAAATCCCTGTCGCCCTGTGCCACAATGCACTTGTTTTCGCACGAGGGGACGATTTTCACGCCGGCCAGCGGCCAGTGTTGCACTGGCCGCTGGCCGGTATGGCTTACGCGCAAGCTTTCCGAACGGAGAGTGACCGATGGACGCGGCCTTGTTTTTCGAGGAGATGGCCGCAGTCGAAACGACTCGCGACCCGCTGGCGGCCGTTCTGATTCTGGCCGCCTTTGCGCTGTGGCTCGCGG
>Ga0172375_10006758_pt1 | contig 15930 bp, 15 predicted proteins | sample LakKiv1m_FD_114537 | JGI IMG/M metagenome (GOLD analysis project Ga0172375, IMG submission 114537) | Freshwater microbial communities from Kabuno Bay, South-Kivu, Congo - kab_092012_11.1m | ecosystem: Environmental > Aquatic > Freshwater > Lake | place: Democratic Republic of the Congo...
ATTGTCGGCGCAGAGAAGGCGGCATTGCTTGAGCAGTTGGATATTGCCGATATTCTCAGCGTGAGCGGCGAACTTTTTAAGACGCATACCGGAGAATTCACGGTAAAGGCCGAGGATTTTACGATACTCGCTAAAGCCTTGCGGCCCCTGCCTGAGAAATGGCACGGACTAAAGGATGTGGAACTGCGTTATCGTCAGCGTTATTTAGATTTACTTTCCAACGAAGATGTAAAAAAAGTATTCTTATTGCGCGCGAAAATTATTCAGGCGGTGCGCAGCTTTTTAGACGCCAGAGGGTTTCTAGAAGTCGAAACCCCGATGATGCATGATATTGCCGGCGGCGCGGCTGGACGGCCTTTTAAGACTTTTCATAATGAATATAGTATGGATCTGTATTTAAGGATCGCCCCGGAGCTTTACTTAAAACGCCTTTTGGTGGGTGGCTTTGACCGGGTCTATGAAATTAATCGTTCTTTCCGTAATGAAGGCGTATCGACGCGGCATAATCCGGAATTTACCATGCTGGAAGTTTATCAGGCTTATGCCGATTATGAGGATATGATTAATCTAACGCAGGATTTAATTTGTCATATCGCGCGTGAAGTTCTAGGTAAAGATGAGCTGTTGTATCAAGGGCAGACGATTAATCTTAAAACTCCCTGGAACAGACAATCATTTGCCGGATTGGTAAAAGATAAATTTGGTATCGAGCCGCAAGATGAGGTCTCGGTAATGTTGAATAAATTGCAAGCTAAGGGGTTAGCAAAGGATAAAAACCGCTTGAGCCGTTCTCAGATTAATAAGATTGTGGAGGATGCGCTCCAGGAGGATTTGCAGACGAATCCGACATTTATTACGGATTATTTTACCAGCCTTTGCCCTTTGGCGAAGACTAAAAAAGATAATCCTTTAATTTCTGAACGGTTTGAACTTTATCTGGCCGGGATGGAGATTGCTAATGCCTATTCCGAGTTAAATGATCCGCAAGAACAGCGCCGGCGTTTTCAGGAAGAGATTAAAGATCTTAATACTGAGGAGAGAAAATCCGTGGATGAAGAATATCTTCTGGCTTTAGAGCATGGCATGCCGCCGGCCGGAGGATTAGGGATTGGTATTGACCGGCTGGTGATGCTGCTTACCGACCAGCCATCAATCAGGGATGTAATTTTGTTTCCTCTTTTGCGCGGACAAGAACAAACCGAGGATAAAGTTTGATATGTTCTCAGAATTGTGGCTGAGCCAGAGATATTTGCGGGCCGGTAAAAAAGAGAAAATTATTTCGGTCACGGCGTTAATTTCAATTATTGGAATTGCGATCGGGGTAATGGTTTTAATTGTCGTGATCGGAGTGATGAGCGGGTTTGACCGGTTCCTCGAGGATAAAATGGTGGGGACCAACGCTCATTTGTCGCTGGAGTTTTATAACGGCACCAAGGATTCCGCCGGGGTAATTAATAAATTAAAAGTTCTTCCTTATGTTGCCGGCGCCTCTCCTTTTATTGACGGCCAGGCGCTGGTAAAAACTGGCAAGGCTATTTTTGGGGTTCAGGTCCGCGGCATTGATCCGAAATTGCAGGCGGAAACATCCAGAATCAATGAATATTTAAAATCAGGAAGTTATTCATTAATCGGTAATGAGGTGGCTTTAGGCAGTGAACTTGCTGGCCGCTTGGGGCTGGAGGTGGGGGACCTTTTAAGCCTGATTTCTCCGGTTACTTTAGTGAAAACCGATTTTTATATTAAGGGAATTTTTAACAGCGGAATGTATCTGTATGATTCCAGTTTAGTTTTGACGAGTATTCAAGGTGCGCAGGATTTTTATAAAATGCCCGCAGCGGTAAGCGGTATCGCGGTGCGGGTTAAGGATATTTATAAAGTTGAGAATATTAAGGAGAAATTATACCGGGATTTGACGGGTTTTGGCCCTTATCAGGTGCGTACCTGGATCGATGCCAATAAGAATTTTCTGGAAGCTTTAAAACTTGAGAAGATCGTCATGTTTATCGTGGTGACGATGACGACAGTGGTGGCGGCATTCGGTATCGTGAGCACTTTAATTATGTCGGTAATGAGCCGGGTTAAAGATATCGGCATTTTACGTTCGGTGGGAGCTAAAACCAAGAGTATTTTACAGATTTTTATTTTTCAGGGCATGGCGATTGGTATTAGCGGAATTCTTTTAGGGTTGACCGGCGGGGTAAGCCTGGCGCTTTCATTGGATAAGGTGGTTGAGATGATCTCCAAGATTATCGGCCGCAGCCTGATTCCCAAAGATATTTATTATTTTGACCGGATACCGGTCAATATTAATGTTGGCGATGTGTCGTTGATTGTAATTTCAGCTTTGGTGATAACTTTAATGGCGAGTATCTACCCGGCGTATTATGCCAGCCGCATAATTCCTAGCGAGGCTGTCCGGCATGAGTGAAGCAGTAATAAAAGTCAGCGCGATTTGTAAAAGTTACCGCGATAACTTAAATAATCTTGAGGTATTAAAAGATATAAATTTTTCGGTTTCCGCGGGAGAGTTTTTAGTCATTCAGGGGCCCAGCGGCGCGGGTAAATCGACGCTTTTACATATTTTAGGCGGTTTGGATAATCCGACTCAGGGGAAAGTTTATTTTCAGGGAGAGGATATTTATGCCATCGATGAAAACTCCCGTTCGAATATACGTAATCAGAAAATCGGTTTTGTTTTTCAGTTTTTTCATCTTTTACCGGAATTAAACGCTTTGGAAAATGTTTTATTACCGGGGATTTTAAGATCCTGGTGGGAAAGAAAGAAATCCCGCCGGGTTGCTTTGGAACTTTTAGAAAGATTAGGGTTATCCGCAAGGTTGACGCACCGGCCAAGCGCTTTAAGCGGCGGGGAACAGCAAAGAGTGGCGATTGCCCGGGCCTTGGTGAATCAGCCGCAGCTTTTGCTTTGCGATGAGCCTACGGGTAATTTGGATTCGGAAAATGGCAAAAAGATCCTGCAGCTTTTAGTTGAGTTTAACCAGAGACAAAAGATTACCATTGTTATGGTTACGCATGATCAGGAGATTGCCAGCGGAGCCAGTAGAGTTATGCATTTAAAAGACGGTATTATTTTAGGCTAATAAATAAAGGGACAGGTTCTATTTTTCATAGAACCTGTCCGATAAAAAAAATAGAACCGGTCTCATGTTTTAAAACGGAGGTAATCATGAAAATTTATATTAATGGAAAATTCTATGATCGGGATAACGCTAAGGTTTCCGTGTTTGATCATGGCCTGCTTTATGGCGATGGAGTTTTTGAAGGGATCCGCTCTTATAATCGCCGGGTGTTTAAATTAAATGAACATATTGACCGGCTTTTTGAATCTGCTCAGAGTATTATGTTAAAAATTCCTTTAACTAAAGAGCAATTAATCAAGGCGGTTCTTTCCACGATCAAAACGAATAAATTGGATAATGCTTATATCCGTCTGGTGGTTACCCGGGGAGTGGGTGATTTGGGGCTTGACCCGCGAAAATGCGGGCAGAACCAGACCATTATTATTATTGCGGATAAAATTGCTTTGTATCCGGACCGGCTTTATCGCCAGGGCCTGGTGATTGTTACCGTGCCGACGGTGCGTAACCTGCCGGAAGCGCTGAACCCTCAGATTAAGTCTTTGAATTATTTAAATAATATTCTGGCTAAAATTGAAGCGGCGAATGCCGGATGTGACGAAGCAATTATGCTGGATTCTTTGGGGTATGTGGCGGAGTGTACCGGGGATAACATTTTTGTGGTAAAAAATGGACAGCTTTATACTCCTCCGCAGTGTATGGGGACTTTACGCGGGATTACCCGGGATGCTATTTTAGAGATTGCTTGTAAAAATAAAATTGCGGCGCATGAGCATGTCATTACGCGCCATGAAGTTTATATCTCGGATGAGTGTTTTCTTACCGGCACCGCTGCCGAAGTGATTCCGGTAGTCAAGGTGGACGGCCGCGTGATTGGCCAGGGCAAACCGGGGGGACTTACTTTAAGTTTGATGAAGAAATTTAAAGAGTTAACGGCTAAAACCGGAGTAAAGTACTAATGCTTTGTGATGTTTGCGGTAAAAATCCGGCTACTGTGCATTTGACGGAAATTATTGACGAGCAGATGAATGAACTGCATTTATGTGAAAGCTGCGCCAGGCATAAAAGCGCGGCGATGGAGCAGCAGTTTGGCTTAAGCGACCTGCTGGCGGGTATGGCGGATTTTGAAAAACCATCCAGCAAAGAAGAGGAGCTGGTGACGACTAAATGCCCCAGCTGCGGCTTAACCTACGCGGATTTTAAGAAGATCGGCCGCTTAGGCTGCGGGGAGTGCTATAATGTTTTCCGTAAATATTTAGCGCCATTACTAAAGCGTATTCATGGTTCAAATCAGCATATTGGTAAAAATCCGGTTAAACCGAAAGTTGCCGTTAAGCTTTCTAAAAAGAAAACCGATTTGTCGGAGTTAAAGAATCAGTTGCAAAAAGCTATTGCTGCGGAGGCTTTTGAAGAGGCGGCGCGCCTGCGCGATCAGATAAAGGCAATAGAAGCTAAAAAGGAAAATAATGCAGATTAACGATTTAATTAATCACACTAGTGAATGGCTTAAAGGGACCGGGCCGCATTCGGATGTGGTTATCTCCAGTAGAATACGCCTGGCCAGGAATCTCAATAAATTCCCTTTTCCGCACTGGGCGACTAAGGCGCAGTTAAATGCGGTCTTGGAAAAGACGAGCCTTGCGATGGAAAATGTGGAGCTGTTGAAAAAATCCACGCTTTTTGTTTTAGCAAATTTAGATAGTATTGATAAGCAATTTTTAGTGGAAAGACACCTGATGTCTATTGAGCATACTCAAAAAACCGAGCAGAAAGCAGTGCTGGTTAATGATGATGAAAATATCGCGGTAATGATTAACGAAGAGGATCATTTACGCATTCAGCTGATGCAGTCCGGGTTTAATCTTTTTGAGGCCTGGGAGATTATTAACGGTATTGATGATTCCTTAGCCAAACTTTTGGATTACGCCTATCTGGATGATTTCGGTTATCTCACTGCTTGTCCGACGAATACCGGCACCGGTATGCGCGGCTCAGTAATGCTGCATTTACCGGCGCTGGTGATGAGCCGGCAGATCGAACGGGTATTGGCCGCGATTGCCAAATTGAGTTTTACCACGCGCGGGCTTTATGGCGAGGGGACACAAGCCAGCGGAAATTTCTTTCAGATTTCGAATCAGGTTTCTTTAGGCCATAGTGAGAGCGAAATTATCGAAAATATTAATGGCTTGATTCGGCAGATTATCGAACAGGAAACACAGGCCCGGGAGATTATGCTGGCCAAAAGTAAAGAAGTTTTAGAGGATCGCATTAATCGTTCCCTGGGTATTCTAAAAAGCGCGCGGATTATTACCAGCCAGGAAACTACGGAATTACTCTCGATGGTCAGGCTGGGAAGTGATCTGGGGATGATTAAGGATATTGACCGCCGGATAATTAATGAACTTTTTATTATTACTCAGCCGGCGCATTTACAAAAGCTGGAGAATGTGAAACTTACTTCGGCGCAGCGGGATTTAAAAAGAGCGGAATTGATTCGTAAGAAACTTAATTTATTATAACTGCGGAGATCAGCCATGTTTAATCGTTTTACGGAGCGGGCAAGAAAAGTAATTATTTTAGCCAAAGAAGAGGCGCGGCGTTTTAATCATGATTATATCGGCACCGAACATATACTCTTGGGATTAATCCGGGAAGGGGAAGGGGTGGCGGCGGCGGTATTGCAGAAGCTGGAAGTTTCACTGGAAAATATCCGCTTGGAAATTGAAAAATTAGTTCAGCCGGGTCCGGCGACTCAGATTATCGGGGATATTCCTTTTACTCCGCGGGCCAAAAAAGCTTTAGAATTAGCCGCCGAGGAAGCGCGTTCTTTGGGGCACAATTATATCGGCACGGAGCATCTTTTACTGGGGTTGATTCGCGAAGGTGAAGGTATTGCTTCGCAGGTACTGTTAAATTTGGGGATGGATTTAAATTCTGTGCGTAATGAAGTGATGAGCCTTTTGGGTTCGGCTCTGCCGGGGATGAGTTCGCCGGGAGCGCAAGCATCAAAATCTAAAACTCCGGCTTTGGATGCTTTTGGCCGGAACCTTACGGCGTTGGCGCGTGAGAATAAATTGGATCCGGTGATTGACCGCGCGCAGGAGATCGAGCGGGTAGTCCAGATCTTAAGCCGGAGGACGAAAAATAATCCGGTGCTTTTAGGAGAAGCCGGAGTGGGTAAAACGGCGATTGTCGAAGGCCTGGCGCAGTTAATTATTGCCGGCAATATTCCGGAAGTTTTAAGGGGCAAGCGGATTGTGGTTTTAGATTTAGCTCTGATGGTGGCCGGAACTAAATACCGCGGCCAGTTTGAAGAAAGAATTAAAGCGATTATGGAAGAGATTAAGCGCTCTCAGGATGTAATTATTTTTATTGATGAATTGCATACTTTAGTCGGTGCGGGCGCGGCGGAAGGCGCGATTGACGCCTCCAACATTATGAAACCGGCGCTCTCCCGGGGGGAGATGCAATGCATCGGGGCCACGACAATTAATGAGTACCGTAAATATATCGAGAAGGATGCGGCTTTAGAACGCCGTTTTCAGACGATTATGGTGGAGCCTCCGACAGTCGAGCAGACGATTAAAATTTTAAAAGGCCTGCGTGACCGCTACGAAGCGCATCACCGGGTTACTTTTAAAGATGAAGCATTAGAGGCCGCCGCCGTCTTAAGCGACCGCTATATTACCGGAAGGTTTATGCCGGATAAAGCGATTGATTTAATTGATGAAGCCGGTTCCCGGAGCCGTTTAAATGTCTTGATTGTTCCGGAAAATATCAAGAGCATCGAGGCGAACGTGGAATCTTTAAGAAAAGAAAAGGAAGCTTATATTAAGAGCCAGGATTTTGAAAAAGCCGCTTCTTTGAGGGATCAGGAGCGTGTTGTGCGTCAGGATCTGGAGCGGTTAAATAAAGAATGGAGCCAGGCTAAGGATAAAATGCGCCCGGAGGTAACTGCCGAGGATATTGCTAAAATTTTAGCGCAATGGACGGGGATTCCTGTTTTTAGATTAGAAGAAAAAGAAAGCGAAAAATTGCTTAAGATTGAAGAAGAATTGCATAAACGCGTGGTTGGGCAGAACGAAGCGATTGAAGCGATCGCGCATGCGGTGAGGCGTTCGCGGGCGGGGATTAAAGATCCCAAGCGGCCGATCGGTTCATTCATATTTTTGGGCCCGACGGGCGTTGGTAAAACTCTGCTCGCCCGGGCGCTGGCGGAGTTTATGTTCGGCGATGAGGAGGCTTTGCTGCAGCTGGATATGTCAGAGTATATGGAAAAGTTTAATGTCTCGCGCTTAATCGGCGCTCCTCCGGGATATGTCGGCTATGAAGAAGGCGGACAGCTTACCGAGCGCGTGCGCCGCCGGCCTTATGCGGTTATACTTTTAGATGAGATTGAAAAAGCGCATCCGGATGTTTTTAGTTTACTGTTACAGGTTTTCGAAGAAGGCCGGCTTACCGACAGCTTTGGCCGTAAGGTAAACTTTAAGAATACGATTATTATTATGACCTCTAATGTCGGCGCAGAATTAATCCGTAAAACCGGTTCACTGGGTTTTAGATCGCAAAAAGAAGAGGGCACTTATCAGGAGATGAAAGATAAATTGTTGGAAGCAGTCAAGCACGCTTTTAAGCCGGAGTTTTTAAATCGCATTGATGACATTATTGTTTTTAGGCAATTAATCAGGGAGGATCTTACCAAGATTATTGACCTGGAAATTGCTCAAGTGATTAACCGTTTAAAGGAACAAAAGATTTTCTTGGAGGTGTCTTCCGAGGCCAAAGAGCTTTTGGTGGAAAAAGGGTTTGACCCGGTTTTTGGGGCGCGGCCTTTAAAAAGAACAATCCAAAGATTCCTGGAAGATTCGCTGGCCAATGAGATTATTTCCAAAAAATACAAGGAGGGCTCTTTGATTAAAGTAACGCGTAAGAACGAAGAGCTTATTTTCGAATGATGCTTTCTCTGTTTTTTGTAGACTTAGGCCGCAAGGTACTTTCTTTTATGTATTTTTTCGGCGGGTTAGCCAGCCTCTCGATGCAGACGGTGTATCAGGCGTTTAAGCCTCCCTATAAATTCAATCATATCGTGGAGCAGTCTAAAAAAGCCGGTTATGACAGCCTGCCGATTGTTTCTGTGGTGGCTTTATTTATTGGTTTTATTTTTGCTTTGCAGTTCGGTTATTTCATGCAGCGCATCGGCTCAGAGATGTATATCTCAAGTCTGGTCGCCTTAGCGATCGTGCGCGAATTAGGCCCGGTGATTACGGCTTTGATTGTCGCCGGAAGAGTCGGCGCGGCGAATACCGCGGAGTTAGGTTCGATGCAGGTTACCGAGCAGATCGACGCCTTAGAGACTTTGGCGACTAATCCGGTAAAATATCTGGTGGTGCCGCGTTTTGTCGCTCTGAGTATTATGCTTCCCTTGCTTACCTTGTATGCCAATATTATCGGTATCTTCGGCAGCTATCTTATCTGTGTATTGAAATTGGGGATTACCAGTAATATGTATATCAATATGACTTTTTCCTCTTTGCTTTATAAGGATCTTTTTACCGGATTATTTAAGGCCTGGATTTTTGGCATGGTGATCGCTCTGGTGAGCTGCCATGAAGGTTTTAATGTTACCGGCGGAGCAGTGGGGGTGGGTCGCGCGACTACGCGTTCAGTGGTTTTTAGTTTCCTGATGATTATTGCCGCGGACTGTTTGTTCACGGCTTTGTTTTATTTTATTTTCCCTTAAAAATCATGATTGAGATACAGAAGGTAAGTAAAAGATTTAATAATAATTTAGTGTTGCATGAATTAAGTTTAAATGTGCAAGCCGGCCAGACCTGCGTAATTATCGGCCGCAGCGGCTGCGGTAAGTCGGTTTTACTTAAACATATCGTAGGTTTATTAGTTCCGGATAGCGGTAAGGTTTTAGTCCAGGGTAAGGATGTCGCGAGTTTAGGAGAATTAGAGTTGGCGGCTTTGCGGGCAAAAATTAGTATGGTTTTCCAGGGCGGGGCGCTTTTTGATTCCATGGATGTGAGTGACAACGTCGGTTTTAGCCTGCTGGAACACACCCGGATGAGCAAAAAAGAGATGTGCGCGCGCGTTGAGGAGTCTTTAGCTTTAGTCGGCTTAGGCGGTATTGGTAATCTTTTGCCGTCAGAATTAAGTGGGGGGATGCGCAAGCGCGTAGCTTTAGCGCGGGCAATTTGCATAAAACCGCAGATTATTCTTTATGATGAACCGACGACGGGAATTGACCCGATATCCGCGGATAATATTAATGAGCTGATTCGTTCATTGCATGATAAATTGAAAGTTACTTCTTTGGTGGTGACGCATGATATGAAAAGCGCTTATCGCATTGCCGATAAGATTGCCATGATGTATAAGGGCAAGATAATTTCAGAAGGCACTCCCGAGCAAATTCAGCAGACGCGTGATCCGGTAGTGCATCAATTTATTAACGGGCTTTCTAAAGGGCCGATCACTGAAGCAACGGATACTTTTAAATAAACGGAGGTTAGCATGATTTTTGGCAAAACTAAATTAGAGTTGAAGGTAGGAACTTTTGTTTTTATCGGTTTAATTATTTTGGCTATTTTTATCTTATCGATCGGCGGGATTAAAACCTGGAGTTCCGGCTACCGGATTAATCTGGATTTTAACTTTATTAACGGAGTAAAGATCGGAGCACCCGTGCGTTTTGCCGGAGTGGATGTGGGAGAGGTAAAGAAGATCAAGTTGGAGTTTGTTCCCGATCAAAACCGCTCGAATGTGCGCCTGGTAGTTTGGGTGAGAGATATTATTAAGATTCCCGCGGATTCTTCGGTCTGGGTGAATACTTTGGGATTATTAGGAGAGAAATATATCGAAATCATGCCGGGCAAGGATTATGTCAATTTTCTTAAAAACGATCAGTCTTTAACCGGAGTTGATCCCCTGCCGATCCATGAGATATTCAAACGGGCAGAAAACATCTTACATAATTTAGATGACGGGATTACTAAAATAAAAAATAAAGAAGGTTCTTTAGGTAAATTAATTTATGACGATAAAGTTTATAATGAATTAGAAGCTTTGGTTACGGATGTGCGCAAAAATCCCTGGAAATTATTTTTTAAGGCTAAAGAAAAGAAATAATGAAAGCCAGATCAGTATTTAACTGCTCAAGCTGCGGTTATCAATCTCCGAAATGGTTAGGCCGCTGTCCGGATTGTAATAGTTGGAATTCTTTTAGTGAAGAAGATTACACTCCGGTCTCAACCGGCTCTAAAGAGAGAGTCAGCCTGTATAAAGACGGCCCGGTTCTTTTAAAAGACGTGGTGGCCAAGGATCAGGACCGGTTAAAAACTAATATTGTGGAGCTGGACCGGGTTTTAGGCGGGGGGATTGTTAAGGGATCGGTAATTTTAATCGGCGGGGATCCCGGAGTAGGCAAATCTACCATTTCTTTGCAGGTTTCTAATCACTTGACTAAGCAAGGGATCGGCGTGCTTTATGTCAGCGGTGAAGAATCCGTAGCTCAAACTAAGTTACGCGCAAAACGTCTAGGCGAATCCGGTTCGGATAATTTATATATCGTTAACCAGACAGATTTATCTTTAATTATTGAATATATAATAAAATTAAAGCCTCAGGTAGTGGTGATTGATTCCATCCAGGTAATTTTCGATCCTGGTATTAGCTCTTCTTGCGGCAGTGTCAGCCAGGTCAGGGAATGCGCCGGAGCCCTTACACAGTTAGCCAAAACTACGGAAACTTCTATTTTTATTATCGGCCATGTTACTAAGGAAGGAACATTGGCGGGCCCGCGCGTTTTAGAGCACATCGTGGATACCGTGCTGTATTTTGAAGGCGATCGTTTCGCGATCTATAGAATACTACGGGCGGTAAAAAACAGGTTTGGCTCGACCAATGAAATCGGGGTCTTTGAAATGGCTGCGGCAGGTTTAGTGGAAGTTAAGAATCCTTCGGAGATTTTTCTTTCTGAGCGGCCAAGCAATGTTTCCGGCACCATTGTTACTTCGGTCCTGGAAGGAACGCGCCCTCTTTTGGTGGAGATTCAATCGCTGGTTTCCCGCAGTAGTTTTGGTTATGCCCGCCGGCGGGCGCAAGGTTTCGATTTTAACCGGCTTTCTTTACTGGTGGCGGTTTTAGAGAAGCGCATGGGGTTGGCGCTGGAGGCAGAAGATATTTTTATTAATGTCGCCGGCGGCATAAAAATCGAAGATCCGGCCGCGGATTTAGCGGTGTGCGCAGTGATTGCTTCCAGTTTCCGGGACCAGGTGGTACTCCCCAAGGCGGTGGTTTTAGGCGAGGTGGGCTTAAGCGGCGAGATCCGGAGTATTTCATCGGTGCTTACGCGTATAAACGAAGCAGAGAAGCTGGGTTTTAAGCATTGTATTTTGCCAAAAAATAGCATTAAGAACCTTAAATTTAAAAAATCAGAGATGGAGATTATCGCGGTTTCTACTTTGAAAGAAGCTTTAGATATCATACTAGGATCAGCAATTAAACCGCATTCGGAGGTAAGAGAATGAATTTATTATTAGCGCGGCTTTTATTTGTTTTAGGCAGTATGTTCATCGGTTATCAGGCAGTGCCGGGAAACGGCGGTTTTATCGGTATATCTATTGGAGCAGCCGCGGCGATCATTATGATTCTGATTGAAGTAGGTTTGCGTAAGGTTTCGGTAAGCGGTTTATCTAGCGCGGTATTCGGATTAATCTTAGGTTTAATTATGGCCAAACTGGTGGGAGATGCTTTTAGCCTGGCTCCCCTGGATGCCAGCTCACTGTCCAGGATCAGGGTAGGGTTAACATTAATTTTTTGCTATCTGGGAATGGTGATGGCTTTACGCGGGAAAGACGAATTCAATATTATTATTCCTTATGTGCGTTTACGCCGGCAGGATCAAACGCAGGACGTTGTTCTTCTGGATACCAGCGTGATTATTGACGGAAGAATTGTGGATATCTGTAAAACGCGTTTTTTAGGGGGCAAGGTGATTATCCCTAAATTTGTGCTTAGAGAATTACAGCAGATTGCCGATTCTACTGACCCGATTAAACGCCAGCGCGGCCGGCGGGGTTTAGAGATACTCAACACGATTCAAAATGAGCCGGGGATGGACATTATGATTCATGAGCAGGATTTTTCGGAGACCTCGGAAGTTGATGCGAAATTAGTTTTATTAGCCAAATTGCTGGAAGCTAAGATTCTTACGGTTGATTTTAATTTAAACCGGGTCGCCAGTATTCAGGGGATCAAGGTTTTAAATATCAATGAATTAGCCAATGCCCTTAAGCCGGTAGTTTTTCCCGGCGAAGAAATGCATCTTAAATTGATCAAGGAAGGCAAGGAGCATAATCAGGCTATTGGTTATTTAGACGATGGCACGATGGTGGTGGTTGAGGATGCGCGCCGGCTAATCGGCCAGGATGTTAAAGTGGTGGTCACTTCCGTCTTGCAAACCCAGGCCGGGCGGATGATTTTTACCAGGATTGAGAAATAAATGCTGTGCGCAATTATTCTGGCCGCCGGACAGGGCCGGCGCTTAAAAGCAGCTCGGCCTAAACCTTTAGTAAGAATAGGCGCAAAGCCGGCGATAATTTATTCTTTGAGCGTTTTGAATAAACATCCGCAGATCGATGAAATTGTCGTGGTTTTAAACGCCGGGAATTATCAGCAAACAATTAAAGCGATAAAAAGTTGTTCTTTTAAAAAGATCAAGAGTTTTATTTTAGGCGGCCGGCGCCGGCAGGATTCCGTATATTGCGGCCTGAAAGTTGTCAGCGCAAATACCAATTGGGTATTAATTCATGATTCTGCGCGGCCGTTTATTGATCATGAGTCGATCACCAAGGTTATCTTGGCGGCCAAAAAAACCGGCGCCGCCATATTAGGGGTACCGGTTAAAGCGACGATTAAAAGTATTAAATCTCAAGGTGTCGTTGAGCGGACCATTGATCGAACTAATTTGTGGGAGATTCAGACTCCCCAGGTTTTTAAAAAAGAGCTTATCCTGCGGGCATATAAAGCATATTCCAAAAAGAATGTAACCGATGATGCCGCGTTGGTTGAGAAGTTAGGAAAAAAAGTCAAGATTGTTTTAGGCAGTTATAAAAATATTAAAATTACCACTCCGGAAGATCTTTCGCTGGCAGAAGTAATTGCTAAAAGGAATCGCTGATGCAGTATAAAGTTGGCATAGGTTATGATATTCATCGTCTGGTTGAAGGAAGAAAGCTGTTTTTAGGCGCGGTAGAAATTCCCTACATTAAAGGCCTCCTGGGCCATTCTGACGGTGATGCGTTGATTCATGCGCTTTGCGATGCTTTATTGGGGGCTTTAGCGTTGGGGGATATCGGTGAACATTTCCCGGATACGGATCCTCAATATCAGGACATTGCCGGCAGCCGCCTGCTGAAAATGACAAAAGAGCTTTTGGATCAGAGCGGCTATAAAATTAATAATCTGGACATGATTGTTATTGCTCAAGAACCAAAGCTTTTGCCTTTTAAGAAACAAATAAAAGAAAAGATCTGTTCACTTTTAGATATTGGGGAAGAGGCTCTAAACATTAAAGCCAAAACTAATGAAGGCTTAGATGCGCTGGGGCGTTCGGAAGCGATTGCTTGTTATGTGACTGCTTTTTTAATCAAGGGAGATTAACATGGTTTATCTGATTGATATTTTAATTATATTACTGGTGATTTTTGTGATTAAGCTGGCGCTGATTTGGATATTTTTTTATGCGGATATCCGGGCAGCGCAAAAAAGAGATCCGGCGGCAAAGAGTTTTCTGGAAATAATCTTACTTTATCCCGGCCTGCACGCGTTAGTTTATTACCGCATCGCGCATGCTTTGTATGTCATAAAGTTATTCTTTTTGGCGCGGCTATTATCTCAAGTGGGCAGATTTTTTACTGCGATTGAGATTCATCCGGGGGCCAGAATTGGCAGGCGTTTTTTTATTGACCATGGATTTGGCGTGGTGATCGGAGAAACGGCGATGGTGGGAGATGATGTTTTACTTTATCAGGGGGTGACCTTAGGCGGCACCGGGATTGTGCAGGGCAAGCGCCATCCGACAATCGGTAATAATGTGGTGATCGGCGCCGGAGCTAAAGTTTTGGGGAATATTATTATTGGAGATAACTCTTATATTGGTGCAAATGCGGTAGTGGTTAAAGATGTCCCTCCCAACTCCACGGTCGTCGGTGTTCCCGGCAGGATTACCAAGCAGGATGGCAAGAAGATGGATATCAGCTTAGATCATGCGCGGATGCTGGACCCGATTATGCAGTCGATCGAAGAACTGCAGGAGAGAATTAAGGAATTAGAGAAGAATAAGTAAGCTGTGAGCGCTAAGTTGTAAGCTTAATGCTTACGGCTTATGGCTTAGAACATAATCATGCCAATCTTTATATATAATTCCCTTACCAGAAAAAAAGAAGAATTCATCCCCTTAAACAATCCTCGGGTGAATATCTATACTTGCGGTGTAACCGTCTATGACGACAGCCATATCGGACATGCCCGCAGCCTTTACATCTTTGATCTGATCAGGAGATATCTGAAATACCGGGGTTTTACGGTTAATTTTGTGCGCAATATCACTGATGTCGACGATAAAATTATCAACCGCGCCAATGAGCTTAAAATTCACTGGCGGGATCTGGTGGAAAAATATATCGGCAGGTATGATGAGGATTTAAAAGCGCTGGGTATTGAAAAAGGCGATTTTGAGCCGCGGGCAACCGAAAACATCGCGGAGATGGTTAAATATATCCAAACATTGGTTGATAAAGGCTATGCTTATCAAGCCGGCGGCGATGTGTATTTTAATGTGAGAAAATTTTCAGGCTACGGTAAATTATCCGGGCAAAGTATTGATCAGATGGAGACGGGAGTAAGGATCTGCCTGTCGGAGTTAAAACACGATCCGTTAGATTTCGCGTTATGGAAAAAATCAAAAGAAAATGAACCTTCTTGGCCGAGCCCCTTTGGGCCGGGCCGTCCGGGCTGGCATATCGAGTGCTCGGTAATGTCGCAAAAATTTCTCAAAACCGAGACTTTGGATATTCACGCCGGAGGGAGGGATTTAATTTTTCCTCACCATGAAAATGAAATCGCGCAGGCAGAAGCGCTAACCGGCAAGCAATTCGCTAAATACTGGATACATCACGGCCTGCTTACGATTAATGCGCAAAAGATGTCCAAGTCACTGGGGAATTTCATCACGATTCAAGATTTTATCGCTAAATATCATAATCCCGCGTTGCTTAAACTATTCTTTTTGTCCGCGCACTATGCCCATCCCATAGATTACAGCGGCGCAAAAATCGAGGAGGCGAAACAGGCCTTGCAAAGAATCAGTATTTTCATGGCTAAGGCTAATTCCGCTAAACCCGGCTTAGCGGTAACCTTGTTCAAGCGGTATCCGCAAGAGGTGGCTGAGTTAAAAAATAAATTTATCGCTTCTTTGGATGATGATTTTAATACCCCGGAGGCATTAGCCTGCGTTTTTGACTTAGTGAACCTGGCGAATAAAAATATAGATAAATCAAATTTCGTTTTCAGCGCCAAGGTAGTATTAAATGAAATGCTTAAGATTTTAGGGCTTAGTTTTAAAACTGTTAAAGTTGATACGGAAATTAACGAAGATGAGATTAAATTAAAAATTCAGAGCAGGTCAGATGCCAAGCAAGCCAAGGATTACGCGTTGGCAGATAAAATTAGAAAAGAGCTCGAAGATCAAGGCGTGATCTTAGAAGATACTAAAGAAGGCGTAACCTGGAGAAGGAAATTATAGCGGGTGGCTGCCAAGACGAAG
>Ga0172375_10006759_pt1 | contig 15930 bp, 11 predicted proteins | sample LakKiv1m_FD_114537 | JGI IMG/M metagenome (GOLD analysis project Ga0172375, IMG submission 114537) | Freshwater microbial communities from Kabuno Bay, South-Kivu, Congo - kab_092012_11.1m | ecosystem: Environmental > Aquatic > Freshwater > Lake | place: Democratic Republic of the Congo...
AATAGCAATATCAGCAGCCCTGATATTTCTTTCTTCATACCCCTCGGGAAGGACAATACGCATATTGTGTTTTCTGGCATTTAACTTTATTCGATCTATTAATTCCATTGTATTTCAATAATTTAAAATTTATATTATCAGGCTCTAAATGTAAGAAAAAAAAGTCCGATTTATGGCCTGTTATTATCATATATATTTGCACAATTGATTTTTCGAATAAAAAAAAGAAGTCCATAGCTGCCGGATTGACCGGAACAAAAAATCATTTCATAAATTAGGGGCTTCAAAAAAACATTTACTGATGGATCCTTTCCTTATAAGGCTTGACGAGCTTAAAAATGAAATTGAAGGTGATCTCAAATATGATCTGATCACAAAGACAATATATTCAACAGATGCTTCCGATTATAAGGAAGAACCTCTGGCTGTGATATGGCCCAGAAACAAGGAAGATATTAAAAAAATCATTGCCTTTGCCGGGGCTGAGAAGAAAGGAATAACAATAAGGGCAGCAGGGACATCGCTTGCAGGGCAGGTCGTAACTCATGGAATAATAGTTGACATCTCAAGGCATATGAATAAAATCCTTGAAGTTAATGAGAAGGAGAAATGGGTAAGGGTTGAACCAGGCGTTGTATTGGATGAACTGAACATGCATCTGAAGCCATATGGCCTTTTTTTCGGTCCGGAAACATCTACCTCGAACAGGTGCAACCTGGGTGGTATGGTAGGAAACAATTCATGCGGTTCACACTCGCTTGTTTACGGATCTACACGCGATCACACCATTGAACTTCACACTGTCCTGAGTGACGGAAGCGAAGCAACATTCGGACCGGTTGACAGAATGGGATTCGAAGAAAGATGCAAAAAGCAAAACCTTGAAGGCGAAATTTACAGAACCATCAGGAAGATACTTGAAGATCCTGAAAATCAAAAGAATATTAAAGAAGGCTATCCCGATCCTGCCATACCCAGGAGAAATACAGGTTATGCACTCGACCTTCTGCTCGATTCCGTCATATTCGAACCTGGTTCTGACAAGAAATTCAACTTCTGCAAGCTCCTGGCCGGCTCTGAAGGTACTCTTGCCGTGATAACTGAAATAAAGCTCAATCTTGTGCCACTTCCCCCGGCCTTCAAAACACTTGTTTGTATCCACCACAAGGACAGGGATGAGGCCTTCAGGGCAAACCTGGTGGCACTGAAGTTCAGGCCTTCTGCAGTTGAACTTACAGATGACAGGATACTGGAACTTACCAAAGACAACCTGAGCCAGAGAAATAACAGATTCTTTGTAGATGGCGATCCCGGGGCAATAACAATGGTTGAATTTGCCAGGGATAGCGAAGAGGAGGTTGAAGCAGTAACGATTGATCTGATAAATGCACTCAAAAAGGAAGGATACGGTTATTCCTATCCCGTTGTCAGAGGCAAAGACATGTCCAAGGTCTGGGATCTCAGAAAGGCAGGTCTTGGTGTCCTTGGAAACATGAAAGGAGACAGAAGAACAGTTTCGCTTGTTGAGGATACTGCTGTTAAAGTTGAGGATCTTCCTGCATATATGGATGATTTTGCCAGACTGCTTGCAAAGTACGGTAAAGACTCTGTTTATCATGCACATATAGGAACCGGTGAACTGCATATACGACCTGTACTTAATCTTAAGGATCCTGCTGATGTAGAGTTGTTCCGGACTATTGGACTTGAAACCGCAAAACTTGTTAAAAAATACCGTGGTTCATTGAGCGGCGAACATGGTGATGGAAGACTGAGAGGTGAGTTCATCCCGCTGATACTGGGAGAATACAATTACGAATTGCTTAAAAAAGTCAAGGCAGCATGGGATCCTGATAATATACTTAATCCGGGTAAAATAGTTGATACCCCCCTAATGAATACCTCATTGAGGTATGTGCCAGGAACAATTACCCCTCAGATTGAGACCATCTATGATTTTTCATCCACCGATGGTATTAAAAGAGCCACTGAAAAGTGCAATGGATCAGGCGACTGCAGAAAATCTATAAGGATCGGAGGAACAATGTGCCCAACCTTTATGGCCACCATGGATGAAGACAAATCTACCCGGGCACGAGCAAATATCCTCAGGGAATTCCTGGGCAGAGACGGATCAGATACATGGGATCACAAGGAAATATATGATATCCTCGATCTCTGTGTTGGCTGCAAAGGATGCAAATCGGAATGTCCATCAGGTGTCGACATAGCAAAAATGAAATCCGAATTTCTGCAGCATTGGTACGACAGGCATGGTATCCCGCTGAGAACATTACTTATTGCTTATATATCAACATTTAATCATCTCGGATCGTTTATTCCACACATCTATAATTACTTTCTGAAGAACAGGTTATTTTCAGGATTACTTAAAAGGATAATAGGTTTTGCAACTGAAAGATCCATACCTCTTGTCTATCATACAAGTCTGAGAAGGTGGATAAAAAGAAACCTTGAGGCAATAAATCCGGAATATCCTATAGGATCAGTATATCTTTTTATTGACGAATTTACCGATTATAACGATACAGAAGCAGGTATAGCTGCAATCAGACTTCTGACCACACTGGGATATGAAATAAAAGTTGCTCCCCACGATCTGAGCGCCCGCACTTTTATTTCAAAAGGATTACTTAGAAAAGCCAGGAAAATAGCGACAAACAATATCAATTCACTTGGGGATCTTGTCGACGCGACAACTCCTCTAGTGGGTATTGAACCTTCAGCAATACTGGGATTCAGGGATGAATTTCCTGATCTTGCCGATGCCGGGATCAGGGAAAAGTCAAAAAAACTGGCAGAAAACAGCTATCTTATAGATGAGTTCATTTCAAGGGAATTCAGAGAGGGAAGGATCAAAAGGGAATCTTTCACAGAAGAAAAACTGAATATACTTTTGCACGCACATTGCCAGCAAAAGGCAGTTGCTTCCTCTGCCTGTTCAATAGAGATGCTATCTATACCTGCAAATTACAATGTCAGTGAAATACCTTCAGGGTGCTGCGGTATGGCCGGATCGTTCGGATATGAAAAGGAACATTTCGAACTTTCAAACAAGATAGGTGAAATGATTCTTTTTCCCGAAATAAGGGATTCCGGAAATGATGTGGCAATTGCAGCTCCAGGGACAAGCTGCAGGCATCACATCAAGGATGGAACGGGAAGAATTGCCAAACCACCTGTTGTTATTCTTTTCGAGGCCCTGAAAAAGTGATCAGATATTAATTACAAAATCATCTCCATCGTTCAGTACCGAGAACTTCCTGCGAAAATCTGCAAGTTCTCCCGGATCAATATCGCCTGATATTATACATTCACTATTGCCGATTCCGGAAGCAATCATATTACCTTTAGGCCCCAGGATAACGGAGCCGCCAATATAATTTATACCTGCACCGTCGATTCCGGTTCTGTTGATTCCTGCAACGTAGCACTGATTCTCAATGGCTCTTGCCTTCAGAAGGGTTCTCCACACATCCTGACGCGGAGCCGGCCAGTTGGCAGAGTATATAAGCAGATCATAATCATTTCTGTTCCTGCTCCACACCGGGAAACGGAGGTCATAACAGATATTTGGACAAATCCTCAGACCTTTATATTTAAAAACAACCCTCTTGTTTCCTCTGGTAAAAAGCCTGTCCTCGCCTCCCGGGCTGAAAAGGTGTCGCTTGTCATATATATGTGATTCATTTTCAGGGGAAACAAAGAACCAGCGGTTGTAATACTTACTATCCTCTTCAACAATATAACTGCCACAGATCGCAGTATTTTTTTCTTTTGCAATTCTTTTCATCCAGTAATATGTCTCATCCTCCGGCTTTTCACAAAGCCCGGCCGGATTCATTGAAAATCCCGTATTGAACATCTCAGGCATTACTATAAGTTCGGTATCCTCAGGACATAACGATATCATGGATTCAGCTTTTCTAAGGTTACCTGATTTGTTTTCCCAGGTAATATCGAATTGTACAAGAGCTAATTTCATTTATTATATCTTTCAGGAGCTGCAGGTAAAGATACAAAGAAGCCATAACAACAAACAAAAAGAGGGTGTCATAAAATGACACCCCCCTGATTTAGCTGAACTAAACGGCTTTTATCTGGAATTCAAGGTTGCATAATATTCGTTAAATATTGAATTTAGCAATGGCTTGTAATACAGCCAGAAAAATCTTCTGGGATCGTCCGGTTTGTCTGAATAAAGAAAGAGTTTGAGCTTATCAAATCCTTTAATCCTTGAAGAACAGTAAATCACCTTGTTTGCAGCAAAGTCGCCCGAGAAATAATAAGTCCTTCTGTTTATCGGATCCAAAACTACAGCGGGAAAGACACTTTTCAGCATCTGGCTGCCAAGAAGCGTGTCTCCGATCGATGTCGTTTCAAGCTCAAACTTCGAGACAACTTCGTTTGCAACCGGGTCGATAATATCGAACCAGTTTGTGAATGCCACAGACGATGGAACCCCGTATCTCTGACAATTGGCAGTATCTGTAATTATATGGGGCATTGCGTTTTTCAAATGAGTTCCTTCTTCCAGAACTATAATATTCTTGTCACTTAACAGAACTATTCCTGGTTTTGTAAATTTCCATGGCTGCTTATACTCCTTTCTGTACATGGATGTCATCCATACAGGAAAACCCTTTGCTGTTGTATCAAGTTTTTCAAAATACTTTCCTGTCCAGCCTGAAAACGTAATCCCCAGTTTTTCCTGGGTCCTGTAAGATTCGAAAGCAGGTGTGGGGTAATCGAAGGTATTATATTCAACTATAACAAGCTTGTTCCGGTTTTTCATCTCATTAAGAAGGAGATAATCTGTATTTGTAAGTCCCCCGTAAATCTTTCTTGATCTGCGGCTCTTATTAACACCAGCATACCAGTCGTTGAAAAAGACTCCATACGTATCAGCAAAATACAGAGCGTCTATTTTTTCAGGCAAATCCATCATTTCTCCGAGATGATATTCCATCCTGACACTACCTCTGTCTTTAAGGGGCCGTGTAGGCGCGAATCCGTAATAATCCTTCTTGTACGAATAGCTGTTTTTCTTCTCTTTTTTAACAAAACGGGAATTGGTAAGAATCCATGTAATTGATTTATGATTAAGACGATCAAGTGTTGGAACCGTCTTGTCGAGAATAGCAATATCGAATGGTTTTTTATCCTGAAATGTCCAGCTCAGATAAAAAATAAACGGAACGGCAAGGATCAGCAATATTACAATGATTGTTTTCAGCAGGGGCTTTTTCATAACTGAATAAATATCTGAAAGTATTCAAATACTATATTTATATGCATTTATAGACAGTTAAATAACTGATAAATGTATCATTTATTTTCTTCAGACAAAATAATTTTACCACAAATTCGTAAAACGGAGGCGTGAATCCGGTCAATAGCCATGTGCTGAATTATCGCCTCTTATATCTCCTACTCCCCATTTCTTTTTTCCCGGAAGGATCATGACTGCATTGACTCTGCCAATTGATGAGCGCGACTGAAGATGATGCCCGATATCCTCCAGTCCTCTTATCACTGACTGTTCCAGGGAATTGTTCTCATAACTGATCATATCGGGCAGCCACTGGTGATGAAACCTCCCTGTATCGACAGCCTGGCGGATATCCATACCATAATCAATGACGTTAATAAGCATCTGGAGCACAGTTGTAGGGATTGTCGAACCTCCGGGAGAACCTCCTGTGAGGATTAATGAGCCATCCTTTTCAACAATTACCGGAGTCATTGAACTTAGCATTCTCTTGCCAGCCTGTATTGAATTTGCTTCCGATCCAATTAAACCATACATATTAGGGAATCCTGGCTTTACAGAAAAATCATCCATCTGGTTGTTCAGCAGGAATCCTGCACTATCGACAACTATGGCTGATCCGAATGTATTATTCAATGTAGTTGTGGCAGCAACCGCGTTCCCATCCGAATCGACCACTGTATAATGAGTTGTCTCCTCGCTTTCAGCCCTAATTAATGATCCGTGTGATAATGTGGATGATGGTGTTGAAGAACCGGCATTGAAGCTGCTCATTCTTGAATGCAGATAACCAGTATCAAGCATCTCTTTTATAGGTACCGCTACAAAATCAGGATCTCCCAGAAATTCAGCTCTATCGGCAAATGCCCTTTTTTCGGCTTCTGCAATGAGGTGAACCGACCCGGCAGTATGAAAGCCAAGCTTCTTAATGTCATATGGTTCAATCATTCCAAGGATCTGGAGCAGTATTATTCCTCCACCCGAAGGAGGGGAGGCCGAAATTACCCTGTATCCCCGATAATAGCCTGAAACAGGATCCCTGAACACAGAATTATATTCTGCAAGATCATTCAGGGTTATGATTCCATTTCCTTCGGCCATTTCTCTTACAATCAGCTTTGCAGTTCTCCCCGAATAAAATCCGTCCCGGCCATGATCGCGGATCAGTTCAAGAGTCCTTGCCAGATCGGATTGTCGGAGAGTATCTCCCGCTAACCATGGAATATCTTTTACAAATGCCACTCTGGTGTCATTCATCTTCAAAAAACGTTCACGGTTGTTGTTCAGATCCTCAGCCTGTCGCTCAGTGACAGGAAATCCCTTCATTGCCAGATCGATTGCAGGCTGGATTACTTCTCTGAATGAAAGGTTGCCATATTTTGAATGGATATTCAGCATTCCGTCGACCGTCCCGGGTACGCCCGATGCCATATGAGAATCAGTACTCAGGCCATCTCTAACGTTATCGTCCTGATCAAGATACATACCCGCAAAAGAACCCAGAGGTGCTTTCTCCCTGTAGTCAATGAGGTCGGCCCTTCCGTCAGCTTCCCTGACAAGCATAAAGCCCCCCCCTCCTATATTGCCAGCTTCCGGATAGCATACGGCAAGGGCAAACTCGACTGCCACAGCCGCATCAACGGCATTTCCACCTTTTTTCAGGATTTTAATTCCGATCCGCGAGCTTTCGGGATGAGCTGAAACGACCATCCCACTGTCTGAAATTATACTATGTCCTTCAACCTGAACCGGTTTTTCAGGAACTGAGGTTGTATTGCATGCAGCCAGCATTAAAAATGCAGCCAGAAATAAATTCACATTTCTGATCATGATAGTCAGAATAATAATATTGTTTGCAATGATAATAATAAAATCCGTCAGCTAATCCCATATTATAAAAGGTAAGAGCGATAATTGTTTTTGCTATTTTTGCATAAATATTTCAAAATGCTTGCAAATCAACCGCTGGCTGACAGATTAAGGCCCAGAAACCTTAATGAATTTGTTGGTCAGGAACATCTTGTCGGGAAGAATGCTGTTCTCAGGAAAATGATTGAATCGGGGAACATTCCATCCTTCATTCTCTGGGGACCACCAGGAGTCGGAAAAACGACTCTCGCATCTATTATTGCAAATACGTTAAAACGGCCGTTCTTTCATTTAAGTGCTGTTCATTCAGGTGTTAAGGATGTCAGGGATACAATCGACAAAGCAAAAAAACAACAATTCTTCGACCAGCCAAATCCTGTACTATTCATTGATGAAATTCACCGGTTTAACAAATCACAACAGGATTCACTACTGGGTTCAGTCGAACAGGGGATTATAACCCTTATAGGAGCTACAACCGAAAATCCCTCATTTGAAGTGATCTCTCCCCTGCTTTCGCGGTGCCAGGTATATGTTATGAATCCTCTGGATGAAAAAGAACTTGCCACCCTGCTTGAAAAAGCAATCAGAAAAGACATTTATCTATCAAAGTACGATATCTTAATAAAAGAGAATGAAGCCCTTCTCAGGATATCGGGAGGTGATGCAAGAAAGCTTTATAACGCTCTGGAACTCGTTGTCTCCTCAATGATTAACGAGACCCGATCGGAAAAAATAACAATAGACAATGAGAAAGTCCTGGAATATGTCCAGAAGAACCTGGCCCTTTATGATAAGAACGGAGAACAGCATTATGATATAATCTCTGCTTTTATTAAATCGATGAGAGGAAGCGATCCGAATGCCACTGTTTACTGGCTTGCAAGAATGGTTGAAGGTGGCGAGGATCCGAAGTTCATTGCGAGGAGAATGCTAATCCTTGCTGCTGAAGACATTGGACTGGCCAATCCCAATGCACTGTTGCTTGCCAGAGCATGCTTTGAGGCAGTAAATGTTATTGGCTGGCCCGAATCAAGGATAATTTTATCTGAAGCAGCAATATACCTGGCAATATCACCTAAGAGCAATGCTTCATATATGGCCATCGAGAATGCGCAGACCGTTGTAAGGGAAAAGGGCGATCTGTCGGTCCCTCTCCATATCCGCAATGCCCCAACGAAATTGATGAAGGATCTTGATTATCATAAAGATTATAAATATGCCCACAATTTTGAGGGAAATTTCATCAAGGACAATTTCCTTCCCGGGGAAATAAAAGGGATGAAATTCTATGAGCCCGGGAAAAATTCAAAGGAAGAAGAAATAAGAAAAAGACTTGATAACATGTGGAAAGGCATTTATGATTATGATATTTAGTACTATATTTACGCCTGAATGAATAAAAATAAACCAGATATTCCAGGGCTGAGGCATTCAGATTCAGGTAATTTTCTTCTTATCGCCGGCCCGTGTGTAGTTGAGGGCGAGGCTATGGTCTTTGAGATCGCCGAACGTCTGACTGAACTGTCTGACCGGTACAGTATACCACTAATCTTCAAAGCTTCATACAAAAAGGCGAACAGGTCAAGGGGAGATTCTTTTACGGGTATAGGAGATCTAAAGGCCCTTAAAATACTTAAAAAGGTAAGGACTCACTTTTCTGTTCCGGTAATAACTGACATCCATAATCCTAATGAAGCAGAAATTGCTGCCAGTTACGTTGATGTCCTGCAGATCCCTGCCTTCCTATGCCGCCAGACAGATCTTCTTACAGCTGCTGCAGCAACAGGGAAATGGGTAAACATAAAGAAAGGACAGTTCCTTTCAGGTGCGTCAATGAAATTTGCTGTCGAAAAAGTAAGGGAAGCGGGTAACAATAATATAATGCTCACCGACCGCGGCAATATGTTCGGATACCAGGATCTTATTGTAGACTTCAGGAACATTCCCGTTATGAAGGAGAACGGAGTTCCCGTCATTATGGATATTACTCATTCCCTTCAGCAGCCGAACCAGGAAAAGGGTGTTTCGGGAGGGAATCCCGCAATGATAGAAACAATTGGTAAAGCAGCAATAAGCACAGGTGCCGACGGAATATTTCTGGAGACACATCCTGATCCGTCATCTGCAAAGTCGGATGGCGCAAATATGCTCCAGCTTTCAAAATTGGAACGGCTTTTGATAATGCTAACAGCATTACGTAATACAGTTAACACTTTTAATAATTTTTAAATCAGAAAATTTTTATGAAAAAACTATTACTTTCCATTACACTTCTTCTTGCAGTGATAATTGTCAATGCACAATCTCTTGAGGATATTATAGGAAAATATACGGTGGCAAATAAGCTTGACAAGATCGGCAATTTTAAGACTATCAAAATATCGGCAAAAACATCCGTTATGGGAATGGACATGCCGATGGAAATGTGGATGAAAAACCCCAATAAATTTAAGAGTGTCACCAGTTTTAACGGACAGAACATCATTCAGGTATTTGACGGTGAAAAAGGTTATATGGTAAATCCGATGGCCGGATCAACTGATCCTGTTGAAATGACCGGTGACCAGCTAAGGGAAATCAGCAGAAACAACATATTCAACAACTATATGGCACAGTTTCTTAAAGATGGGAAACTGGCTCTTGCAGGAGAGGAATCAGTTAACGGCAAACCGGCCTTCAAAATAAAGGCCGATCTGGGTAATAGAAATTCTGCCGTCATGTTTATTGACAAATCCTCGTATCTCCTTACAAAGACCGTTGCTGATGTCAACCAGGGAGGGATGGCAATAACTGTTGAATCATATCCTTCCGATTATTCCGACACCTATGGTATAATGCTTCCGATGAAGACCACCACCAGTACCAGCGGAATGGATATCGTTACCACATTCACAAAGGTCGAGGTTGATGTTCCGATGGAAGACAGCGTTTTTAAAATAAAATAAGGACATGCAATGGCATGTCCTTATAATAAAAAAAGGGTAATGCCTCACGGCATTACCCTTTTTGCAGCCGGCCTGTAAGCCGGATTCTGTGACGTTTCATTCATCTTCAAGAGAAATCTGAAACGTTTTCCATCATTTATCTTGTCCAGTCATCACTGAAAGGATCCAGCGACCTACCCCCCGGCAACGGACGAGCAGCCCTTTATGCCGGTATACATGGTCTTACAACCCATGAGGTGTACGGCTCCGGGTGTTGCCACCAGGACCGGTGAGCTCTTACCTCGCCTTTTCACCCTTATCCCGCGTAAGGCGGGACGGTTATTTTCTGTTACACTTCAATACCCTCGCGGGTATCTTCCCGTTAGGAAGCATGGTGCTCTGTGTTGTCCGGACTTTCCTTCCCGTATAATCGGGACGATGGAACAGCCTGCTGCAGTGCAAAGATACAAAATAGAGAGAATCATTTAAAATATTACATTTGGAACCTGTATTTTATTGTTGTCTCTAATGACAGATATTAAGATAGACGATTTCGACTATGAACTTCCTGTAGAGAGAATTGCCCAGTTTCCTGCTGAAGAAAGGGATGGCTCAAGAATTCTTCTCTTCAACGGAAGTACCATTAATTCTGACATTTTCAGGAATATCGGAAATTATATCAGCAAGCGATCGCTTCTGGTTTTCAACGACACAAGGGTAATAAGAGCAAGGCTTGTGTTCCATAAAAAATCGGGGGCGCGCATTGAAATTTTCTGTCTGGAACCCATTGACCCGCCCGGATATGATGCTTCATTTTCTTCTTTCGGTCCGGTGGAATGGAAATGTATAATCGGCAATTTAAAGAAATGGAAAACCGAAGAAATTGTTATGAAATTTCATTCCGGAGGTACGGAATCCGAACTCAGGGCACAAAAGGCTGGTGAAGAAGGAGAAGCCTGGAGGATAAGATTTTCATGGAACTGCAATCTGAGTTTCGGTGAAGTGATAGAGGCTGCCGGCCATATACCGCTGCCACCGTATATAACCAGGGAAGATGTTAAGGAGGATAATGACAGATACCAGACAGTTTATTCTGCTGTAAAGGGATCAGTAGCCGCACCGACTGCAGGACTCCACTTTACAGACGCTGTTCTGGACAGCTTATCAGTTAAAGGCATTGACAGGGTCAATGTAACACTTCATGTAGGTGCAGGAACTTTCAAGCCAGTACGAAGCGCGACAATCTCCGGCCATACAATGCATACAGAACATTTTTTTGTAACAATTGATACAATTTCGAAACTGATGGCCTGTGAAGGGAAAATCATTGCTGTCGGAACAACATCAGTAAGAACCATTGAAAGTATTTACTGGCTAGGGGCAAGAGTAACCATGAATCCGGAGATAAATATTGAAAGTATGAAAGTGGAACAATGGGAACCATACGAAAGAAACATGGAAATAAGTCCGCACTCGGCACTGGAAGCACTTCTGGCTGCAATGAAAAGGAAAGGGTTTAAAACAATATCCGCTTCCACACAGATAATTATAATTCCGGGATACAGGTTCAGGATCACAAACGGGATAATTACAAATTTCCATCAGCCCCGGAGCACTCTTTTACTGCTTATAGCTGCCTTTACGGGCAAGGCCTGGAAAGAAATTTACAGCTATGCACTTGAGAACGGATTCAGATTTTTAAGTTATGGAGATAGTTCTTTCCTCTATTGCCAGAAAGAATAAAGGTTAATTTTGAATAATTTTAACGAGAAATACAAAAATCCGGAAATAATTTTTGATTGTAGCTTAATTAGTTGTTATTTTGTTAACTAAAAGATTCGGCATGAATGATAATAAGATAATGCAGCAGATAACTGCAATTTTCAGTGTTTTTATGGTCTTTTTTTATTTAGGGGTGGGGATTTACATGATTTTCTATTTAAAGAATACAATAATGGACAGGTCAGTTCTGGTCATTTTTGGCTCAGTCATGATTTTCTATGGCGTTTACAGGGCTTACAGGGCCTATGTAAGCATAGTAAACCTCTTTTTCAGGAAGGATAGTGAGGATAGTGAGGATAATGACTGACAATCGCTTTAAATGATGATTTTGAGGGTTGGCATGTACTTTGCAGTATGTTAGTCAGGAAATATTTAAATAAGTGCGAAATATATTAGTAAAAATATGATTACGGAATTTAATCAAAAATTTATTATTATTGCGTTCCGGTCTTTTTCATCACAGACCATTAAGATATTGAGAATGATACAAAGCTTTTTTTCAAAATCAGAAATTCATTTTCTGGTTGTAGGGATGATATTACTGATCACTTCATGCAATCAGGGTGGTACGAAAGAACCCCGCGAAACACCTACAAGCGGTAATATTAAGATCGCTGTAGATGAATCTTTTCAACCACTCGTTGACACTGAAGTATTTACATTTACATCTTTGTATACAAGGGCTAAGATCTCTCCTGAATATAAACCCGAGTATGATATAGTGAACGATTTCATGCATGATTCAGTGAGAGTCATGGTTACCAGCAGAAAGCTTACTGACGATCAGGTTCAGTACCTCCGTGACACCCTTGTAGTTGCAAGGACCATTACTTTTGCATACGATGCCCTCGCTCTTATCACAAACAGGGAAAACAAGGATACGCTCATGAATTATGAGACTGTGAGGGATATCTTTACTGGTAAAATAACAAGATGGAATCAGGTAAATCCAAAATCAAAGCTTGGTGAGATCGGAATAATCTTCGACAATAACAAATCGGGGAACATACGGTATTTCAGGGAATATTTTGAATTAAAGGATACACTCGGGAAGAATTTCTATGCCGTCAGTAATAATGCCGAAGTCATTGATTTTGTTTCAAGGAACCCCGATGCATTGGGAATAATAAGTGCCAACTGGATAAGTGACAAAGACGATTCCCTAAGCATCAGCTTTATAAGGAAAATTAACGTTCTGGCAATATCACAGCCTTTTATTAATGACGGTACATATTACAGACCATACCAGGCCTCTATATATGACAGGACTTATCCTTTTGTCAGGGAAGTATATCTTATTTCAAGGGAAACCTTCTCGGGACTAGGATCGGGGTTCATTCAGTGGGCTACCGGGGAACAGGGTCAGCGTATTGTGCTTAAGGCAGGTCTTGTTCCGGCAACAATGCCTATCAGGCTGGTACAAATAAAGAAAGAATAATATGCTATTTAAAATTTAAATAATAAATCCCTATGGCTAGGGAAGCAAGAGCAGAAAAGCAATATAAAAAGTAACAATAATTGACTACAAAACAAAAAGCTATGAAAATTTCGATGTTAAAAAGGGGCATTTTGCTGACAGGAGCCTGCTCGGTTCTTCTGGCATTCAGTCTTCAGGCTCAGGATTTGAACAGTGCGATCCAGTTGACAAAAAGCGAATCGTACGACAAGGCTGCAGAAATATATAAGGCACTTGTTCAGAAAGAACCGGGGAACAGCAAGAATTATTTTTATTATGGGGAAAATTATCTTCTGGAGTATTACTCAGATACAATTTCCAATTCTCTGGCAGCAGCCACCAAAGCCGCCAAAGAAATGTATGACAAAGGTGTAAGTGCAAATCCAGGCGATCCTCTCAATTATGTCGGACTTGCAAAAGTTGCATATTATCTCGGCGATGATGCAAAGGCAAATGAACTGAGGGCCAAGGCAAAGAGTTTTCTGCTTCCTTATAAGAACCTTAAGAAGATAAGCCCTCCGGCCAAAGATTATGCATTTGCACTTGCTAAAATTGCTGAGTCATATTCAAAGGACGGAGTTGTTGATACATCTATTGCTCTTCCTCTTATAAGGCAGGCCCTTAAGATCGATACAAAAAATGCAGAGATATATCTCATAGCCGGCGATCTTTATATGATGGTTAACGACGGATCAAACGCAATAAAGAATTACAATCTTGCACAGTTTGCGGATCCGCAGTCGCCAACCGCAGCCATGAAAATCGGTTATGTGTATGTCAAAGGTCGTGCACTGCAACAGGCCATTCCTAATTTTGAGGAAGCCATCAGCCTCAATCCCAACTATGCCCCTGCCTACCGTGAACTTGGCCAGCTATACTGGCGTGCAGGCCGTCTTGAGCAGTCAAAAGAAAACTTCAAGAAATATCTAGACCTCACAGCAGGCAATATCCCTGCCAAGACCAGGTATGTGAACTCACTCTTCTATGCTGGTGATTATGAGGAAGTTATCAAGAACGTTGAAGACATTCTTGCAGTCGACAAATCAAGGGGCTATATGAACCGTCTGGCCGGCTATTCATATTTTGAGAAAGAAAATCCTGATTATGAAAAGGCTCTCAGCTATATGGAAACGCTCTTCAAAACAGTCGATCCGGGTCTTATTCTTCAGAAAGACCACCATTATATGGCAAGAATACTCCTGAAGAAAAACCAGAACTATACAAAGCTGGTCGAAGAACTCAACAGCCTGAAACCACAGTTTGACAGGGAAAAATCGAGGCTTGCCACTGCTACAGCACCAAATAAACCAAAATTCCAGGCAAGCGTCGATGAACTCACCGGGAAAATCTCAAATCTTGAGAAAAGCATAGCCCAGGCAAACAAGGAAATCGACAAAGCTTTTGACGAGTATAATAAAGCATTCAATTTCAAGAGAACTGATCCGAATGCGCCCATGACATCACAGGAGAGATCACTTCTGAATGAAATTGCTGTAAACTATTACTCCTTCAGAAGGTACGATAGTGCAGCCAAAACCTGGGCCAGACTCATTGATCCTTCCAAAGAAAACAATCTGTCTGAATATATGCAGGTTGGAAGAGCTTTCTACAATGGTGAAAAATACAAATCGGCAGATTCTGTATTTAATATAATATTAAAGAAATCACCTGATTATCTCCCGGCACATGTTTATATTGCCCGTACCTACTCAAGGATGGATCCTGATACCAAGCTGGGCCTTGCAAGACCAAAGTTCGAGAAGATGCTTGATGTTGCTGCAAAAGACAGCCTAAAGAACGAAGGTGAAATGGCAGAAGCCCTTACCTATCTGGGGTATTACAACATGGAAAACGGCAATTATACCAAAGCAAAGGACATTTATAACAGGATGATAAACCTGAATCCGCAGAACAGGGAGAATAAAATAAGAGGCTATAACGGAATCGGAAGTCTTGAGACAAGGGCCGCCGGTCAGGAAAAAACTCTGGAAGGTAAGCTTGGCTTCCTCGCCAGATCAGCAGAAGCCTATCAGAAAATACTTGAACTTGATGCCTCAAATTCTTCAGCAAAAAGCAACCTGAAATGGGTTCAGGATTATCAGGCCTCAGTTAAAAAAGGTATAAACCCGAATGAAATCAAGGGTGTTGTTACCAATATGGCCGGACAACCGATACCATACGCATCCGTGAGGGTTAAGGATACCGCAGCTGAAAATCTGACTAATGCAAAAGGTGAATATAAATTTGAGATACCGCAGGAATCCGAATTCCTTGTAATAAGTGCAAAAGGCTATAAAACACAGGAAGTTGCAATAACAAAGTCAAGGGTTTACAACGTAAAACTTGAACAATAGAAATTAACTTTCTAAATATAAAGTGAAAAACATTAACCGCAAAGGACACCAGGTTAGATGCAAAGGGCACCAGGGATAGATTAAGTTAAAAGTCACTTTGCGCCCTTTGCTAACTCTTTGCGTCGCCTTTGCGGTTATTCAGGATTGAAAAAGAATATTTCCTAAAAAAGATTAGTTTTTTGACAGGGTGCAGTACTTAACAAAGGTCTTTAATAAGAGAAATAAACTTGATTTATTCTTTGTTAAAGG
>Ga0172375_10006760_pt1 | contig 15929 bp, 7 predicted proteins | sample LakKiv1m_FD_114537 | JGI IMG/M metagenome (GOLD analysis project Ga0172375, IMG submission 114537) | Freshwater microbial communities from Kabuno Bay, South-Kivu, Congo - kab_092012_11.1m | ecosystem: Environmental > Aquatic > Freshwater > Lake | place: Democratic Republic of the Congo...
AGGCGCGCTTGAGCCGGCGCTGCAGCAATGCTGGCCAGCGCCGGGCCGGCGCCAGGGCCGCGCACGCGGTCATGGAATCGCCAAAGGCCACCATGCGGAACCGTTCTGCCATATCACGCTCCCCCAAGCAGGTTCGCCAGTGCCTGTGCCAGCCAGCCATCGGCGTGTCGCCGCTGCGGCCGGGGGCCCAGGAGGTCCTCGATGTCTTCAGCCGGCCCGAGGACCGCCGCGCTCACTTCCCCGTAGCCACTTCCGGGCCGGGCCGTTCCTCGCGCAACTGGTAGTCCGGCCAAAGAGGGCAGTTGAGGTCGATCCAGCACTTGAGCGCGTGCCACTCGTCGGGGCTCAGTTGGACCTGGTTGTGCCCGGCCTCGAGCACCTTCACCAGGCGGCTCTGCAGGACGCCGAAGGTCAACGGCTCCCGCTTCTCGTTGCCGCCGGCGTTGTACTGGTAGTCGAGGTGGTGCACGAGGCCTGCCCGGATCAGCGTCTTGTACGAGGCGGGGATGCGGTCGGCATCCAGGACCCCGGTAAGGTCCAGTGACTTGGGGTGCTGGGCATCGTGGCAGCGGGTGCAGTGCCGGTCCAGCACCGGCTGGACCACTTGCTCATAGGCGAAGGGCACCGCCCCCCACGGCGGCGGCTGCGGCGCATCCGCCGCGCGCCGCAGGGCCGTCTTGCGGGCGACCACGGGGGCGGTGCGGCGGTCCTCGTGGCAACCGATGCAGGAGCGTTTCTCGCCGGGCTGCAACTGCACCACCGAACGCATGCGCTGCAGTTCGTTCAGGTCCTTGTCGAGGGCCTGCAGGTAGACCACCTTCCTGGCCGGCACCAGGAAGTGCGCCGAGCCATCCGCGTCCACCGGCACCAACCCCAGGCTGGCCTTGGCCACGTACGATGGCCAGCCGTAGGGGCCCGCCACTTTGTCCACCGGCCCGGCGTACCAGTGCATGAAGGGCTCGTGGTCCTGCCGGTAGCTGCCGTCCGGGAGCTGCGTCAGACCCGCGCGGACCTCGCAGGCGAGGCGCAGGTAGGCCACCCGGCCGCGCTCGACGGCGGGGCTGATGCCAGCATACACATCCGCTACCGTCATCTCGCCGAAGGCGTCGTCGCCCTGGCTCACCTCCACCTCCGGCAGGCGTGGCGCTTCGCCGTGCGGCCGCAGGGGCGTCGGGCACAGGCTGTCAATGGCGCGGTCCAGGTGCAGCAGCTCGCGGTTCCCGTAGCGGTCAATGACGTAGAGCCCGAACTGGTCTCGCGGCGCATGGGCGCAGAGGACCAGGTCGCGGCTGATAGGAAGCGGGTCGCGGAAGCACTCGCACTCCGGCCACATGCCAGGCCAGGGCACCTCCGGCGTCAGGGAGGTGATGGCGTCGCGGGTGAAGCGGCCCTTGTCCAGGTCGATCAGGGCGATGGGGCCATTGAGGTCACCGAAGTGCGAGATCAGGGTACAGGTGACCTCGTGGGTCCCTGGGACTTGCCGGCCATTGGCGTAGCCATTGGGCTGGATGATGGTGTTGCCGAAGACGAGTTCCGGGTGCGTTCCGTCCGGGCGGATCGCCCACAGCGTGTGGCTGAAGTCCGCGCCCTTGTCCACGTACTCGGAACGGGTCCAGAGGATGCGTCCGTCGCGCATCAGTCCCGGAGCCCACTCGCTGAGGTTGGCGTATGACAGGGGGCGCATGTCGGAGGCGTCGGCGGCCATCCGGAACAGCACGTAGGCCTGCGGGCGCCAGCACAGGAACCTGGCCCGGCAGCGCGTACTGACGAAGGCCAGGTCACCAGCGGGCAACGGGCAGGGGTAGACATCGTTGTAGGGGCCGTCACCCAGAGTGACCACACCGGTCCCGTCCGCCTTCATCCGGGTGATGCGGAAGTATCCATCCTGGGACGCCCGGTGGCTGAAGTAGATATGATCCCCGTCCGCCGTGGCCATCGGGTCCCGCGCCACCCCGGTGCCGGCGTCGAAGAGTGTGGTCACCACGCCCTTCTCCGGGACCAGTCGCTGACCTTCCCAGGGGATATCGAGCCGGCAGACAGCCCCGCCCGGGCGCCAGGTAGAGTCCAGGAAGTCGCTGTAGTTATGGGACGGATGGAAGGGATGACGCTTGACCAGCAGCACGCTGCGCAGGGCCTCCAGGTCAGGGTCCCGGAGGAAGGCTTCGCGCTTCAGCTCCCGCACCGCGAAGAACAGGTCACGGTCCCCGGCTGCCTCGACGCCACGGGTGTCCCGGGCCGTACGGCAGGCCGCCACGCGTTCGGCCAGGTCCGCGACGGCCACCCCGCGGGCCGCCAGGCGGCCCAGCAGCGCGTCCAGGTCGCGCAGGACCCGGCTGCCCGGGTCGTAGCGGAACAGGTGCAGGCGGAAGACCGGCAGACCCTCCGCCGAGATCTCCACATCCCGGAATGGCCCGGCGGGGCCCACGTCCCCCGGGACCGCCGCCGTCGCCACGCCCTCCCGCCAGACCACCGGCACGGGCCCAGCGCCCGCCCAGTTCAGGCTCAGCCCCGAGATGGCGGCGGGGGCTTCGAGGCGCACCGCAAAGTCACCCGCCGCAGTGGCTGGCCCTTCGGCCAGCGCCAGCGGCGCCCGCAGGAAAACGACCGCGCGGCCCTCTGCGGGGGTATGCCGGCCCCCCATGCCGAGCCCGACGCGGATGCCGGTGTTCTCCCAGCCCGGGAACCAGCTCAGCGGCAGGACGGCCTCCAGGACTCCACGCTTGCGGTCCAGGAGGCCCTTGACCGGCTCGGCGCCATCGGCCTCCACGCGCTCGCCATCCCGGCGGAAGCGCCGGAATTCCAGCGCCCCGGGGATCACGGTGATCGCCCCGCAGCCCTCGCCGTCTCCGGCCGACACGACCGCCAGGTGCGCACTGAGCAACCGGTTCGTCTCCACCGCCAGGCACAGTTGGTTCCCGGCCGTCCCGGCCCGGACCGCCGACACCACCAGGGGTCCCCCCTCGAACTCGTACGGCCAGGCCACTCGAGCCACGCCGCGGGAGGCGTGTGTCCAGCAGGCATCGTCCAGGCCGCCGTCCACGGCCGGGGTCCCGGGCAGTTCAGGCAGCGGCACCACATCCTCCCCCGCATGCCGGGGGTGGTCTCTGACCCGACCGTTGTAGGGCACCAGTCGCGAACTCAGGTCCGCGTGACCGGCTACCTTCAGCCAGGCATGCTCCTCGCCCAGGAAGGCGTAGCGCAGGTCCTCGGCGACCGGGTCCGCTGTCCGGTCCACCTCCGCGAGGGGCCCGACCTTGTCCGCGGGGATGGGATCGGCACTGCCGAACACCTCCAGTTCATCGATCCGCGGCAGGTCCCCGCCAGCGCTGGCGTCGATGGCCACACGCAACCAGCGCACCTGGACGGGCTTCACGTGGATCTCGACACGGTCCGTCACGGCGGGCCGCGCCCCATGCCGGTAGAGGGTCGTCCAGGCGTCCGTGCCGGAGTCGGCTTGGTAGCGCACCGCTCCGAGGAGGCGGAAGGCCAAGGGGGCCCGGTCCTGGAAGCGCAGGCTCTGGTCGCTACCGAAGGCCACGTGGCTGACCCAGAAGGTCGCCCCCAGGTCGATCTCTGCCCAGGCCGGCATAGCCCCGGCGATCCAACTGTGGTCATTGCCGGTCTTGCCATCGTTGAGATGCTCGGTTCGGTGGATGGCGTACCCCTCCAGGCAGGACGCTGCCGCCGGCTTGCTGCCGGCGGCCAACGCCAGGTTGGCCAGGCCGAACTCGTTGGCCCGGCGGGCCTCCCCCGGCGGCGTCGCGGCGCCAGCCGCCGCCTGTGCCGGCGGCAGCGGGGGGGCTGCCGCCACCACCCCGCGGAAGGTCCCTGGCTGTCCCGCCATGGTCGCGCGGCCCTTGACCTCAGCGACCTTCCGCCACTGGGCAGCATCCTGGCTCACCAGCACCGCGAACTGCGTCGGGATCCGGTCTGCGAACTGGCCTTCCCGGTCGCGGGAGATGACCACGCGGGCCACGGTCTGCACCTGTCCCAGGTCGATCTGGGCCCACTCGCCGCTGGCCTTGGCCGGGATCCAACTGGCGGCATTGCCATAGGCCCCGTCGTTGAGGTGCTCGACGGCGTGCGCGACATAGCCTGCCAGGCACGACGACGCCGAGGCCACGGCGCCCTTGGCCCGGGCCAGGTTGGCGTCTGCCGTCGGGGCATAGACCTCGAACTCGTCGATGCAGGGCTCCGCGCTGGAGGAGGCGGCGATTTCCAGCCGCACGTAGCGCGCGGCGACCGGCTCGAAGCGGATCGCGTTCGGGCGGTCTCCGTAGATGACCGTCTCCGCTGCCACGGCCCACCCGGCCAGGCCGGCCAGCGCCAACGCCCAGAGCCCTCGGACTCCCTGCCGCGCGATCATGATACCCGTTCTCCATCCGTGGTCGAACCATGGCCTGCAGCGACCCCGCAGTCTGTCCCGGCTTCCGGCCCGACGTGGAGCGCCCACGGTCCCCGGGCCGCGGGAGCACTGGCCGCGGGGGCGGTTGCCCCTGTGGCCGCGGCCGCACCAGCAACACTCCATGGTCGCTGTGCAGGCAGCATCGGTCCTACTCCAGCACCACCTCGTAGAGCATGCGTGCACCGGCATCACCCTTGACCGCCAGGTCAAGCACCAGGCGGTCCCCGGCCAGGCGCACCGGCACGGCCGTGAGACGCCGTCCGCCCGTGCTCAGGACCCACGCATCCGCCTTGCGCGCCGTACGTTTGAGCGTGACGGTCGCCGCGCCGTCCCGCACCAGGTGCGGCGGCTTGCCCCAGGCCAGCAGCGTCGTCCGGCCACCGTCGGCGTACTGGACGTCGGTGTTCTGCAGATCGGTGAGGTGGGTCACCAGCAGTCGCCCGCTCGAGACCACCGGCCGGCCGTCCAGGCTCGACACCCAGACGGTGGCATCCGTGTCGCGGATCTCGATGGCGGCCGAGGCCATCTCCACCGTGCGGCCTGCCGGGGCGTAGCAGCCGACCGTGCAGGGGGTGTCCAGGACCATGGTGTCAGCCGGTCCGTCCAGGATGAACTGGCCGCTGGCGCTCTGCGCCCGCCGCGCCCCCAGGTCCGTGCGGTTGCCCTGGCCGAGCCAGCCGCGTTCCGACAGCGCCTTGACGAGCGCGGGGCCCGTCCCGTCCGCGTAGGGCGATCCCTCCAGCCGGGTACTCCCCACCGGCGAGGAGGCCGTCACCGGGAGGGCCAGGTCAGCCGGCACCGCCGCGTCCCGCCCGCCCAGGAAATGGCCCACCTTGGCCACCGTCACCAACCCTGACCACGGTGGCACGATGCCACCCTGCCGCCCCTGCCGGCGCCCCAGTTCCGCCGGGTCCATCGTGATCGCCAGCGTCCGCCCGGCCGGCGACAGGTCCCCACGCAGAAACAGACACAGCGAGGCCCGCTCGGCCGCCTGGTTCAGCGGGTCCGTGGCCACATCGAAGTAGCCCGCGCCAGAGACCTTGAACAGGTTGTCGCGGCTGTGGCTGTAGGCAAAGCGCCAGACGCCGGACCAGTCCTGCAGGGCCGCCATGCAGCCGGTCAGGATGCCACCGACACCCCGGTAGCGCCCAGGGCCGGAATAGTTGTACTCGGTGATGGTAAACGGTTTGTCCAGCAGTCGCGTGAAGGCCGTGTTCCGCCCGCCCGGGGCCCCGACCGCCACCGGGCTGGTGTTCGGACACCGCGAGGGCAGGCGCCAGGGCTGTTCCAGGAAGTGCGGGTGGTCGACGTAGAAGTGGTCGTCGACGTAGTCATACTCGAGGCGCACGCGCTGGGACTGGGGCGTGTTGGTCCAGGAATTCATGTTGGTCAGGAGCGCCTGGCACTTGAGCTCGTCGCGGACCAGGGCCTTGGCACGGCGGAAAAAGGCCAGCTCGGTGTCCGCCAGGAACCCGGCGAAGTCCCGGGCCGGCACCGAGTCGTCATTGAAGCTCCGGGGGAACCCCGCGCTGCCGGCGGCCAGGTCACCTTCCAGGGGCTTCCCCCAGGCCGCAGCCACCGCCGCGGCCGTCCCGTAAGCCTGCACCAGCCAGGCGCTCCAGGCGCGCTGCCAGTCTGCCCGGGTCCGCTCGCTCAGACCGTAGATGAAGTTGCCGGCATTGCCCTCGTTGACGAGGCTCACCCAGGCCAGCCCGGGCTCGTCGGCAAAGCGCATCCCGGTGTAGGGGTTCACGTGTCCCAGGAAGGTCCGCGTCCAGGCGGCGAAGTTCTCAAAGGCCTTCTCGTTGACCTGGACGAGCATCTTGAACTCGTCCATGGCGACATTCCCCTCCGCTCCGGGCCAGACCTCGGCCGCATACACCTGCCGCGAGACGTAGAGGTCCGTGGTCATGTAGACGCCGCGCTGCTTCAAGGCCGCCACCAGGTGATCGAGCTGGTCGAAGGCCTCAGCCCGCGCCTGTGTCGAGGTGCCGCCGGACCGGTCCGCCAAGACCGACTCGTGGTGGTGGAAGCGGACGGCGTTATACCCCAGCCGCATCAGGCGCTCGGCCAGGGCCTCCGCCTGAGCCGCTTCCAGGTACTGCGCGGTGAAACAGAGGTTGACCCCGTAGAAGCGTCGCGGCACGGCCGGGGAATCCGCAAAAGCGAAGTGGCCCTCGGGGGTCGCGATGACCCGGCCATGGCGCCCGGCGGGCATGTCCGTCGGGCGCATGGCCGAGAAGTCGAGGGCCGACCCTGCGGCGATATCCATCTCGGCCGCCAGCGGCAACCACTCCGGGCCCTCCTTCAGGGTCACGGGCTCATCGATGGTCAGGCCCAGGCCCCCGGCCGCCGACAGGGCGACCTCCACGGCGAACGCCTCTCCAGCCGGCCAGTTCCGTGCCGGGGTCATCTGGGGGCCGACGCGGACGCTGAAGCTGGGGCCCCACTGCCGGTTGTCCTGCACCAGCACCGGCGCCGGCTCCGCAAAGGCCAGTTCCAGCCGCCCGCCATCCGGCCAGCGCAGGCCCAGGGCCCGGGTCGCCGCAGAGCCGTACAGGTGCGTGTCACCCCGCTGCGCCGGGAAGGCCTGTTCCCTGCCGTCCGCGACGAAGACGGCCCCACTGAGCCTCGGCTCGGCGAACTCGATGCTGACGTGCAGGCTGTTGAGGTCCAGGGCCTGCCGTGGCGTCAGCCGGTAGCTCAGGACGACGCTCTCCCCGGCCGCGGTAGCGCGCAGTTCGCAGTCGACCTCCTGGTCATCCGGGGCCTTGACCACCGTCCGCCGCGGTTCCGTTGCCGGAGCCGGCCTCGGCGCACCCGGCCCGGCACCGCGCCACTCCTTCTGGAACAGGCCCGGCGCGACCGTCGCCACTTCCTGGCTGCCGCGTGACAGCACCACCGTGCAGTCAGGCCGCACGAAGGCTGTCCACTCCGCCCCGGAGACCCCGGCCCCCACCGCCGCCGTGACCAGCACCGAGTACATCGCCCGCATCTGGACCTCCTGGAGCCGCCGAATGCAAAGCCGTCAACGGAACGCGCGCAGGGAACCCCGCAACGGCCACTTTAGCCGACCCGACGCGCCGGCGCAATGTGGCGGTATAGTTAGCTCAACGGCGACAGGAACAGGGCCACGTGCGGCAGACGTGTGCCGGACCGCCGGAGGGTCCCCGCCATGCCTGGCAAACGGGTATGGGTGATCGGCGATATCCATGGCATGTTCGACCCCCTGAACCGCCTCCTGCGCCGCATTCGGCTCGTGCAGCAGGAACGGCCGGCTCGGGAGACCCGGCTTGTCTTCATCGGCGACTACATCGACTACGGTCCCTCCTCCCGTGAGGTCCTGGACGCGCTGATTCGCCTCCGCGACGAGTACGAGTGCGTGTTCCTAGCCGGCAACCACGAGGACCTGCTGCAGCAGTTTCTGCGCCGGGACGACCTCTACCGCCGTTTCGGCAACGTCTGGTTCCGCCTGAATGATGGTGTGGAGACCGTCGCTTCCCTGGTGGACGATCCGGCCCGGCTGGGCGAGTTCTACGCCGAGGGGGCCGCCGCGGCCGTCACCCCGGAGAACCTCGGCATCCCCGGGCGCTACCTGGCATTCTTCAACGACCTCGCCTACGCCCACCGCGAGCAGTTCAGCAGTGGGCATAGGACCCTCGACTTCGCCTTCTGCCACGGGCTGCTCGAACGGAATGACGAGGCCCCCGACGACACCATCGTGGAGGGCATCTCCGCGGTTGAGGAACAGCTCTCCCTACGGACCTACGAGCAGTTCCACCGGTACCGTCGTGACCGTCGGAAGTGGATTGAGGACCTGCATCTGTGGAACCGCGACGCGACGCTGGGGAGGTATGGCAACTACATTCTCGTCCATGGGCATACGCCGACGGTCCTGCTGAACCGGTTCCAACCGAACCTCGGCGACTATGACTGTGACTCCGGGCTCCCCTTTCTGGGCTTCGCGGGCCAGCCGCCGGCGGTGCGCGTCTCCGGGGGCTTCCACATCAACGTCGACGCGACCCTCGATACCCTGGCCACCGTCGACATCGACACGGGGGCTGTCTACGGCAAGAGCCTCACGGCACTGCTCCTGGACGAACAGGACCTCCTCAACGACTTCACCATCTCGGCCTTCCAGGTGCGCCTGGACCGGCCCCATCGGCATGGCCAGGACCTGGTTCACGTCGAGTTCAGCTTCCTGCCGTAGCCTGGCCTGGGCGGCTCGCGAGGGGCTCGTACCCCCTGCACACCAACCAACCCGGCTGTGCGGACCCGCGCCTTCAGCGCTGCGGACCTACTCATACCACTTGGACGTCAGCCGTAGAGCATTGCTGAAGCGGCCGCGGCACCAGGGGCGAACGCCCCCGCGGCCATCCTACTGTCCAGTAGGACCGCGGTCGCGGGACCGTGGGTGCTCCGTGCGGGCCCCGGAGCCGGACCAGCCCGCGGGGTAGATGCGGGCCATGGCTCCAGCACGGACGCAGAACGGGCATCAGTCCCCGCCGTGCGACCGCCATCACTCCTCGATGGCGACGCGGAAACCCACGTTGAAGACGGGCTGCCAGGCGGGATAGGCGCACCGGTAGCCTGAACGGGCTCGGCAGGGCCGGTCGTGCCAGGATCCCCCCCGCACCACCCGCTTCTCGCCGCGGTCCGCAGAGTCGTTGCGGCCATCGTCATCACCGTAGGGGTAGGGCCGGTACATGGACCGGGTCCATTCCGCCACGTTGCCATGCATGTCGTGAAGCCCCCAGGCATTGGCCGCATAGGTGGCCGGCTTGGCCAGGTGCAGGACCTTGTCGTCCACGGACATCGCCGCCGGCAGGTAGCAGGCCAGTGGATCGGGATTGCCGACCGGCTGCGGGTCTACGCCCACCACCACCAGCTTCTTGGTGGTCACGTCGGCGAGGTTGGCCCACGCGGCGAAATCGGCGGTCAGGGCGCCGTAGTTCAGGGGCGTCGGGGTACCGGCCCGGCAGGCCCATTCCCACTGGGCCTCCGTCGGCAGCGCGACCCGCCGGCCGGTCTTCGCCGCCAGCCAGGCACAGAAGCGCATGGCATCCACCCAGGTCACCCGGATCACAGGCAACTCGGGCTGGTCCACGAAGTAGCCGCGGCGGGTCTGGTCCTTCCAGCGCTGGTCGTAGACCCCGTTGTCGTGCTGCGGATCGAACTGGGTATACTGCTGCACGCTGACCTCCGTGCGTCCCAGCCAGAAGGCCTTGGCGACCGCCACCGGCGCCACGGGCTGCTCGTCCAGGTCTCCCTCGGCATCGCCCATGAGGAAGGAGCCTGCCGGGACCCGGACGAACTCCATGGTGACGCCGTTGCCGAGGTCGACGGAGACCGCTGGCTCAGCCCCCTGCACCTGCCGCGCCTGGTCGGCGGTCAGGGGCCAGCCCTGGGGGGCCGGCGCCGGTGCCGGTCGGGCCGGTTCGGGCGCCGGGGCCTCGACGGCCGCGTCTCCGGCATAAGCATTGGTGACCGCCTCGCTGTCCTCTTCGACGCTGGCGTACTTGCGGCGGCTCTCGGCTCGTGCCGTCACCTGCTCGGCGCCGATGTTGGGGGCCGCTTCGCGCCAGGTCCCGTAGAAAGGCACGTTCAGGTCGATCCAGGTGATGAGCCGATCCCAGGTCTCGGCATCCAGGCGGACGCCGTGGTGGCCTTTCTGCAGGCGCTGCACCAGTTCGCTGGTGTCGGCATGGAACTCCATGGGCGTCAGCGTGTGGTAGTCGCCCTCAGGACCGTTTCGGCGGACATAGCGCATCAGGGCCAGGTAGGACTTCGAGTAGCGGTTCTGCGCGGTGTCGAAGGAGACCCACTTGCCGTCGTCGACGAACGAAGGGACGTCCTCCCGCTTGCCCGAGTGACAGCCCACGCAGTGCCGGTCCAGGACCGGCTGGACCTCCCGCTGGAAACTGAAGCCGCGCGCCGGTCCATACCAGGGCTTCAGAGGCGCCGCCAGGGACTGCGCCGCCAGGGAGGTGCGCGAGGGCGGCACGGAGTTCTGCGCCTCATGGCAGCCGACGCAGGAGACGACCTCGCCCGGCATGGCCACGAACCAGCTCCGCATCAGGGCCAGGGCCTTGCCCTCGGCGTCCAGGGGCTGCACGGCCAGCGGCGTGTTGGCGGGGACCTTGAACACCGCCGAGCCGTCTGCCAGGACAGGCGTTGTGCCCAGGACCCGGTGCACGTCCCAAGGCCCCTCGTAGCCGATGACGTTGTGGCCGCCGGTGTTGCGATAGGCATACTCATACTGGTAGACGCGCAGGCTCTTCACCACGCCGCGGGGCAGGTTGCGGAGCCCGCGGCCGACACTGACGTCCTGGATGTAGACGGTGGCCTCTTTCTCGCCCGGACGGATGCGGTCGGGCAGTGCCTGGGGGCAGGGCGTGGGCCGCAGCGGCACCGGCTCCATACAGTGGACCCCAGGGATCACCTTGAGGGGCACCATGTTGTCGAAGATGTCCACCAGGTAGATGCCCCACGGGGAGGAGGGGGTCAGCTTGCCGGACACCAGGAAGTGCGCCTCACTCAGGGGGTAGGGGTGCAGGAACTTCGGCCACACGGCCCCCACCAGGTCGTCCTTGGTCACCGCCTCGACCGTCTTGCCGTAGCCGGGGATCCTCTGGAGCGCGCCGCTGGCCTCATGGCGGCCCCGGGCGGCATCGAACAGCACCAGCTCACCCATGCGGGCCGGCCCATGGTGTCCGGAGACGATGGCCACGAACTTCGTCGAGCTCCCGGGAAGCGGGCGCGCATAGAACATCGAGTTCGGCCAATAGGAGTTGCTGCCGTAGAACTCGACCTGGTTGGTGCCGTCCGGGTTCATGTGCATGAGGACACGGGCGAAATAGTGCGCCGAGTCGGTGTACTCCCAGCGCGTATACAGGACCCGCCCGTTGGCCAGCACCGCCGGGTTCCAGTTGTTGTCCTGGTCAAAGCACAGACGCCGGATACCGGTGCCATCGGCTTCGCAGACATGGAGGTTGCCCACGTAGTCAGCCCCGCCCACGCAGGGCACCGCATGGTAGTTGCAGTTCGAGACGAACAGGATGCGGCCGCTGGGCAGGTAGCAGGGGTCGTAGCTCGAGACCTCCGTCACGACCTGGCGGAAACCCGTGCCATCGGCGCGAACCTCGCAGACGGTGCCATTGGTCGAGAACAACATCCGCTCGCCGTCGAAGTTCAGGTCCACATCCCCGACGAAGATGGGCTCTTCGGGACGGTAGACCCGTTCCTCGGGCGCCTCCTGTTGGCGGATGCGGAAGGTGGTGATCTCATTGTCGAAGCCGCGGCCGTGGAGCGGGTCATTGCCCTGCCAGTTCTGGGTCAGGCCCTCCGAGCCCTTGCGGCGGATGAAGAGGACTTTCTCGAAGTCGATGAGGGGGTTGGCCAGAAGCAGTTCCCGGCGCAGGTCGTCCCAGCGGTTGCGCAGGCTGGGCAGCGCCTTGAGGGCTTCCGGATCGCGCGCCGCCGCGGCGGTGCACAGGCGGTCCGCTTCCCTCTCGAAGGCCTCCAGGCGGGCGAGGTTGGCCGGTCCGGGGTACCGGTCCGGGAAGCGTCGGGCCAGGTCCTGGACCGCCAGGCGGACGCTGGCGACCTGGATCTCGCGCCGGACCGCCTCGGCCTTCTCGCACCACTTGGAGGTGTAGTAGGACTGGCGCACGGCCTGCAGATCCGCCTCGGTCTTGCAGGCCGCCGCCCCGGCCTTGGCCTTCTCGGCGAACTCCGGCACCGCGCAGAGCTCGGCGTAGCGGCGGCCCAGGGCGGCCAGGTCGCCGGCCGGCCACGGCGGGTCCCAGACGCCGTCCTCGCGTTCCCAGCCGATCTCGCGCTGGGCATCCTCGGACGCGAAGTCGGCAACCAGGCGAGCCCAGATCCCATTGAGGGCCGCCGCGCGCGCCGAGCCGGGCGTCTGGTTGGTGGAGAAGTAGTAGTAGTGGCCGCCCTGGTTGTTGTAGATCATCAGGAGCAGCTCGTTGTCGCCGGCCTTCAGCGCCAACGGGGCCTGGTCCTGGTTCGGTGCCGGTCCCCGGTTGGCCGGGTTGGCCAGGATGCGCTCGCGGTTCAGCCAGACCCCCAGACCATCGTCGCTGCCGAAGTAGGCCGGGATCGTGACCGGCGCCGCCGCCGTGACCACCCGGTACAGGAAGGTGGCCGCCTGCCCCGGGGCCGACAGCTCGATGACCTCTCCGTCCTCATAGGCGCCCTTGCGCTGCCACGGTTTGTCGCCGCACGGTTTCGTCAGGTCGACCCCGAGCAACGGCGGGAACTCCGTCTCGAAGCCCTTCTTGGGGTCCGCCCCGAACGGGCCGGCCTGGTACCACGGTCCGAGGGTGACGCCCTGTGGCCCGGCGCTGGTCCCCTCTGGCAGTGTCGCAGCCAGTTTCTCCAGCGCGAGCCGGAGCGTCTCCTGCCAGGTCTCCCGCCGGGCGTAGGGGTCGTCCGCGCCCCGTAGCGTCGGGAGGATGGACACACAGGCCACCAGGCTTGCGGCCGCCAGGCGGAAGGGCAGGGGAGAGGTATGCATGACGCACCGTTGGGTCGGGGAACAACGTCGTCGGCATGGCCCCTACGCGCGGGGCCATGCCGACGGCCGTCCGACTCTCGTTAACTTTTCGCCTGGAGATCCTTATACATCTCGAAGGCGGCCTCCGGCGTGAGGCCATCGTGGACCACGGCCCGCACCGCCTTGATCATGGCCCGCGGCGCTTCGGCCTGGAAGATGTTCCGGCCCATGTCCACGCCGGCGGCGCCCTGGTCAATGGCCTTGCGCGCCATGGCCAGCGCCTCCTTCTCGGGCAGCTTCTTGCCCCCGGCAATGATGATCGGCACGGGGCAGGCTGCAGTCACTTTCTCGAAGTCCGGCTCGCAGAAGTAGGTCTTGACGAACTGGGCCCCATTCTCGGCGATGACCCGGCAGGCCAGGCCGAGGTAACGCGCGTCGCGGGTCAGTTCCTTGCCGACCGCGCAGACGCCGAGGGTCGGGATGCCATAGCGGTTCCCGGTTTCTACCAGCAGGCAGAGGTTCTTGATAGTGAGGGCCTCGAACTGGCTGCCGATGGCGACCATGGCCGCCATGGCCGACGCGTTGAGGCGGATGGCATCCTCGATCTCGACGCCGATCACCTCGTTGTTCAGTTCGGTCAGGACCGTGCTGCCCGCCGAGCAGCGCAGGGCGACCGGCTTGTTCATCGTCGGGGGGATGCAGGCCCGCAGGGCCCCGCGGGTGCACATCAGGCAGTCCGCCAGGTCGCCGATGGGCAGGATGCTCAGGTCGATGCGCTCCAGGCCGCTGGTGGGGCCCATGATGTAGCCATGATCGAAGGCCAGCATCACGGTCCGGGTGGACCTGGCGTCGAAGATGCGCGCCAGCCGGTCCTTCATCCCCCAGTCATAGTTGTTGGCCCCTTTGAGGGGAAAGGCCGGGTTGGCCACCGGCACCCCGATCCCGTAGTCCTTGTCGGCAACGGCATTCCTGTCTGCGTCCGGCATGGTTCGGTCCTTTCTTGGGCGCTCGGAGCCCGGGGCTCGGAGCATGGATCGTCTACCCGGAGGCACCCTACCGGAGGCGCACTCCGTCGCGGCGCCACGGCCCTCCGGGCCAACCGGGCCCGCAGTGTGGGAGGCGCGCTCCGTCGCGGCGCCACGGCCCTCCGGGCCAACCGGGCCCGCAGTGTGGGAGGCGCGCTCCGTCGCGGCGACTCTGGTTGGCTGCGCTTTCTCCTGAGGCATGCCACTACTGCCTACTGGGCCATACCCTCGAAGAGCAGGGCGATGGAGGTCGCCCCGGGGTCGAGGTGACCGATCGTGCGGTCGCCCAGGTTGCGGGCCCTGCCGAAGGCCGCCCGCATGGGCCGCGTGGCCTCGGCTCCGGTGGCCGCTGCCTGGGCCGCGGCGCCCAGGGCGGCCTCGGGTCCCAGGCCCGCCTCGGCAGCCCGCCCCAAGGCTTCGACCGCCGGCACCAGGGCGTCGAGCAGGGTCTTGTCCCCAGGCTTCGCCGGCGTCTGGCGACAGAGGTTCTCCAGGCCTGCCGCGAAGGCCGCATGGAGCCCTCTCGTCGTCAGGGGTCCCGGCGTCGTCAGGGCGTCTCCCATGCCCGTGAAGAACGAACCCAGCAAGGGGCTCGTCGAACCCCCATCGGTACACATCACCGCCCAGCCGATGGCCCCACAGAGCGCCCCCGGCTCGGCTCCGGCCTGCTCGTTCAGCGTGGCCAGGATCGCCGCGCAGACGCGGCCCATGGTGGCGCCATGGTCGCCGTCGCCTACGGCAGCGTCCAACTGCGACAGCCGTTCGACCTGCGCCTGGATGTGGGTCGCGGCCTGCCCCATCCGGGCGGCGAACCCGGCGTTGTCCAGCGTCTCCGACATCAGATCATCGGGCTCCTCACTTCGGACCCGTCGGGCGGCTCAGCCGGTCTGGGCGATCCGACCGATCCGACGGATCGGGCCGATCAGACGGGCCGGCCCAGGCCGATGGCTCAGTCGCCTCACCGGACCGTCATGTAGGGCGTGTCACAGGGCGCGTCCCACAGCCGCGTCAGCTCGGGGTCGAGCTTGGCCACCATCATCTGGAAGCCGGCCATCTCCTGCACCGTGAGCAGTTCGTCGACGACCGCTCGAGCCAGGCGGATGCCCTTGCTGTCGAGGTACTTCTTCACCCCCGTGATGACGATGAAGAGCTCCATCAGGGTCGTGGCGCCGGCGCCATTGAGGACCACCAGCAGCTCGTCTCCGGCCTTGGCCTTCACCGCGGCCACGAGCCGGTCGATCATGACTTGTGCGGTCTGGTCTGCGGTCATGAGCTTCTGGGAGCCGGTGCCGCCCTCGCCGTGCTGGCCCATGCCGATTTCCATCTCGTCGTCCGCCAGGTCGAAGATCATGCCGCCCGTCGCCGGGTGGGAGGCGCCCCGCATGGCGACCGCCAGCGTGGCCATGTTCTGGTTGAAGCGTTCGGCGATGGCCCAAACCTCCTCCAGCGACTTGCCCTCCTCGGCCGCCGCACCCGCGACCTTGAACAGGGGCACGCAGCCGACCAGGCCACGGCGCTCGCTGGCCGGGGCGTTGGCCCCAGGGGCAATGTCCTCGTGGGTCAGGACCTTGCGCAGCTTCAGTTTCTGCCGTTCGGCCATCTGCAGGGCCAGGTTGCCGTTGAGCACGTCCCCGGCATGGTTGAGGATGATGAAGAGCGTCCCGGCGGCATCATCGGCCAGCTTCAGCGCCTCGAAGACCTTCGGCGCGCCCGGGGCAGCGAAGATGTCCCCCACCACGCTGTAGTCCAGCATGCCCGCGCCCACGAAGCCGCTGAGGGCAGGCTCGTGCCCGGCGCCACCCAGGGTCACCAGCCGCACCTTGCCGGGGGCCTTGGGGGTCGCCCGGGCCACGATCTTCTCCGGGAGCACCCGGATCTTGTTGCCATAGGCGATCTCGTAGCCCGCCAACAGCTCGCGGGTCAGGTTCGCCGGATCATTGATGAACTTCTTCATCGGCATCGTGCGTCCCTCCAGACCTCATGG
>Ga0172375_10006763_pt1 | contig 15923 bp, 10 predicted proteins | sample LakKiv1m_FD_114537 | JGI IMG/M metagenome (GOLD analysis project Ga0172375, IMG submission 114537) | Freshwater microbial communities from Kabuno Bay, South-Kivu, Congo - kab_092012_11.1m | ecosystem: Environmental > Aquatic > Freshwater > Lake | place: Democratic Republic of the Congo...
CAAAGGAGAATAGATCATGCCCCACTGCCCTCACTGCGGCAATCAGCTGACGGGAACCGAGGAGCATTGCCCCGCCTGCGGCCAGCCCACCCAGGCGTCCACGCCGCGCCCCGAGCCGTCCCCAATCCCCGGGCTGCAAACCTTGCCCCTGGGTCATTATATAAAAATCGGCTGGGATGTATTCAAACAATATCCCGGCGGGTTTATCGCTTTCACCTTGATCAACATTGCCGTTCACCTGGTCCTGGAGAGGATCCCCGTCGTGGGCTGGCTGGCGGTTTTTGCCATCAGCACCCCTCTGATTATGGGAAATTTTTTCGTCAGCGCCAAGCTGTTGCAGAAGCAAACCCCGGTCTTCTGGGACTTCTTCTCGGGATTTTCCTTCTTTTTTCCCCTCCTGTTGCTGTCCGTGGTTACCACCATATTTATCTGCGTCGGCCTGGCCCTGTTAATTATCCCGGGCATATACCTCATCGTGGCCTATCTATTCGCCTCGTGCCTGGTGATTGATCGCCAAATGGATTTCTGGCCGGCCATGGAGTTGAGCCGCCGCACGGTGCAGCCGTTGTGGTTCGGGTTTTTAGCCTTCACCCTGATCTTGACTGCGATTAATTTGGCCGGGGTCCTCTGCCTGATCGTGGGTCTCCTGGTTACCATTCCTTGGAGCTTCGCGGCCTTGACCGCGGCGTATGCCGACCTCTTCGGGTTCCAGTCCGATTACTCCCAGGGGGTTCGCCGTTGGACCAATTCCTGAAGGCGCACCCATGGCGGTGACCGAAGCCGCGCCGGCCTCCCCCGCCCTGTGGGAGGTGGCGGTGGCCCTGCCCCTGGCCCACACCCTGACCTATCGCCTGCCGTCCGCCCTGGCCGCCGCGGCCCGGGTGGGCAGTCTGGTCCGGGCGCCGGTAGGGCGCCGCCAGGTGACCGGATACCTCCTGGGCCCGACCCGGGAGGCGCCCCCGGCCGCCCTCCGGGACATCCGGGAGGTGCTTGATCCCATCCCCCGGTTCGGCCCCGAGCTGGTGCCCCTGTTCCGCTGGGTGGCGGATTACTATCAATATCCCTTGGGGGAGGCCCTGAGCTTTATAATTCCCGACGGCGCCCCGGCCGCCCGGCCCCGCCGGGAACTCTGGGCCTGTCCGGCCAAACCCCGGGAGGCCGCAGCCGCCCTCCGCCGCCTGGGTCCCAAATCCCAGGCCCTCCTGACTTTCCTGCAGGAAGCCGGCCCCACCCCGGTGACAGACCTGAAGCCCCGCTTTCCCGCCTGCCACGACCAATTGCGGCGTTTGGCCGCCCGGGGCCTCATCGTCCTGGAAGACCGCACCCGCCTCCGGACCCTCGAGGATGATGCGTCCTTCGAGCTCGCCGAAAATACCGAAACCCTCACCCTGGCGCCCGACCAGGAAGAGGCCCTGACGGCCGTCATCCAGGGCATCGACGGGGGCGGGTTTGCGCCTTTCCTGTTGCACGGCGTCACCGCCAGCGGCAAAACCGAGGTCTATCTCAACGCCGCCGCCCACACCCTGGCCCAGGGCCGCCAGATCCTGGTCCTCCTCCCCGAGATCGCCCTAACCCACCCGGTGGCCCGGGCTTTCCAACAACGCTTCGGTCCCCGGGTCGCCCTGCTCCACAGCGGCTTATCCCAGGCCTTCCGGGTGGATCAATGGCGCCGCCTCATGGTGGGCGAAGCCGATATTGTGGTGGGGGCCCGCTCCGCAGTGTTTGCCCCCCTGCCCCGCCTGGGGCTGGTGGTGGTGGATGAAGAACACGACCCCTCCTACAAACAGGAGGGCGGCCTCCTCTACCAGGCCCGGGATGTGGCCCTGTACCGCGGCAAACTGGCGGGCGCCGCGGTGGTTCTGGTGTCCGCCACCCCCCAGGTGACCACCTGCTTCCAGGCCCGGGAAGGGAAATATCGCTATCTGAAACTCAGCCGCCGGGTCACCCCCCAGGCCCTGCCCGATATTCACCTGGTTGATCTTAGGACCCAGCGGGGGGGGCCGGGGCTCCGGGTGATCTCCCGCCCCCTATTGCAAGCCTTGGAGGACGTGCTCCGCCGGGGGGAACAGGCCCTGCTGTTTCTCAATCGCCGGGGGTATGCCCGGGCGGTGTTCTGCCTCTTTTGCGGCCGGGTGTTCCAGTGCCGCCACTGCAGCGTCGCCCTGACCCACCACCAGGCCCGGAACCTCCTGGTTTGCCATTACTGCGGCTATACCGAAGCCGTGCCGGGGCGCTGCCCGCACTGCCAGTCCGCCGCCATCAAGCGCTACGGGGTGGGCACCGAAAAGGTGGAGACCGAGGTCCGGCGGCTGCTGCCCCAGGCCCGGGTGGCCCGCCTGGACCGGGACACCGCCCCCCACAGCGGCCGGGCCCTCAAGGTTTTGCAAGACTTCGCCGCCGGGGAGCTGGACATCCTGGTGGGCACCCAGATGATCAGCAAGGGCCACCATTTCCCCCAGGTCACCCTGGTGGGGGTCATCGCCGCGGACCTGAGTCTCTTTTTCCCGGAGTATCACGCCGGGGAACGCACCTTTCAGCTCCTGTCCCAGGTGGCCGGGAGGGCCGGCCGGGGCGCCGCCAAAGGCACGGTTATCATCCAGACCTACCAGCCGGACCATTATGTCTTCCAGGCGGTGCAGTCCCAGGATTACGACGGCTTTTTCCAGCGGGAACTGGAGAGCCGGCGGCAACTGGGTTATCCGCCTTTTTCCCGCCTGGCCCTGGTGCGCCTGAGCGGCCCGGCGGAGGAGCCGGTGGCCCGGGAAGCCCGCCGCCTGGCCGCGGCCCTGGAAGACTTCCGGGCCCGGCAGCCCGACCTCCGCACCCGGCTGCGCATCCTCGGTCCGGCCCCCGCGGGCCTCGCCCGCCTCCAAGGCCGCTTCCGCTGGCAAATCCTGCTCAAAAGCTACGGCCGCCCTCCCCTGCTGCGCCTCCTTGACCACCTGCGCCAGACCTGGACCCCCGCCCCCCGCGCCCGCCTCAGCCTCACCCTGGATATCGATCCCTCCACCCTGTTTTAGGGCCAAACTTTCTTGCACCATCTGCCCTTTATATCGTTTTCCAAAAGAGCCTCTTGCAATAATCTATCAAATACGACTCAGAGAGGAACATTAGGTTACCTAGCCTCATACGGACCTATTTAAAATCCCCCTAAATCCCCCTTTAGTAAAGGGGGACTTTAAAAGCAATTAATGTTACTTACCCCCCTTTTCTAAAGGGGGGCAGGGGGGATTTTCACAACTTAGGCAACTTTGTAGACTGCGCCCACTCAAAAATTTTGCAAGCGGCCCAAAAGTTTCTTCCTCTTATACCATTTTCGTTTTGTGGCGGGTTTGAAACCCGACCCTTCGGAAAATTTTCTCTCATCTGCGGTTGACCTGAACCGGACTTCAGCACACAATAGGGGAAAATCGTCGAATTCAGCGGTCGGCGAATCACCGCGCCTTTGTCTCGGGAGGAATATGGCTTCTTCTTTTTTAAAAACCCTGGCCCGGGCCCGGCCCGATCCCGGCGGCGGGGCCGCCGCAGCCCATGGCGCCGCCCTGGGAATGGCCCTGCTGGAGAAAATCGTCCGGCTGGAGCAAACCAGACCAGCCTCGAAGGGGAATCCGGGAAATCCCTGGGATGGTCTCCTGAGACGGGTGCGCCGGGTGGCCGATGCCCTTCGGCGCTTGCAGGATGAGGATGTTCGGGCCTATAGGCAGTTCACCTATGCCCGAAACCAAGGGGACCCCCAGGCGTTGGCGGCGGCCTTGGAAGAAACCGTGTCCTGCCCCTTAAGGATTATGCAGCAGTCGCAGGAGGGCCTGTGCCTGCTTGCCCGAACCGGGGCCCGGTGTCGACTCCACCTGGTAGCCGATCTGCTGGTGGCCGTCGAGCTGCTGGGCGCCGCCTTCCGGGGCGCATTCCATATCGCCCAGGCCAACCTGCCCCTCATGGATCATGACGGCCGGCGGGCCGTCTGGGATGCTGACCTGACCCATACCCTGGGGACGCTGGAAGTGGAATTGCAGCAGGTGCGGAAAGATCTGATGGAACGGGAATCATGCCCCTGACCATTGCGGCGGATAACCTGGAACCCTTGAAGCCCGTGGTGGCCCAGGCCCTGGAGGCCCTGGACCCCCGGCCCCTCCAGGACCTGGCCCGCCGGTGCGAGCAGGCCGGGGCCCGCCTCATCGACATCAACCCCGGTTATCTACCTCCCCGGCGCCATGACCGCATGGCCTTCATGGTGGAGGCGGTGCAGCAGGTCACCGGGCTGCGCCTCATCCTGGACAGCCCCAGCGCCCCGGTCCTGGCCCGGGGGCTGGCGGTCTCTGCCGCGCCCCCCATCCTCAACGCCTGCACCCTGGAAGCCGCCAAGCTCCAGGAGATTCTCCCCCTGGCCGCAACCCACCGCGCCCACCTGGTGCTCCTGCTGCTGGACGCCCACTCCCGCCCGGCGCCCACCCTGGAGGCGAAAATCTCCCTGGCTTTGGAGCTTCGGGAACATGCCTTGGCCGCGGGGCTCAGGGATGAGCAGTTGATTTTCGACCCGGTGCTCCCCCACCTTTCCTGGCCCGACGCCTGGGAGCAGACCCGGGAGGTCGTGAAGACCGTGCGGCTCCTGGCCGGGGGCCAGGTCTGGGGCAACCCGGCCCGGACCATGGCGGGCCTCTCCAACCTGCGCAGCGGCCTTAGGCGCACCTACCCGGTGGGGGTGGAGGAGGCCGTCCTGGGCCTCCTGGCCGGTGCGGGCCTCGAGATCGCCCTCATGGATGTCCTGCAACCCGGCCTGATGGACACGGTCCGGGTCATTAACCGGGTGGGTTAATTATCTTTTCTCGTTCCCAAGCTGAGCCTGGGAACCCTTCGAGAACCGCCAAGCTAAGCTTGGCAAATATTTTCGTTCCCAAGCGCAACTTGGGAACGAGTTTATAGCGATTGCCAAAAGTTTTTTCCGATATGACCATGCGCATAGCATCCAAATCCCCCCCACCCCCCTTGGCCAAAGGGGAGAACTTATTGAAATTCCTTTGAAAGTCCCCCTTTGATAAAGGGGGATTTAGAGCCCGTAGGGCGGGAAAGCTGAGCGCCTCCCGCCTCTTTGCCGCCCGGCAGAAAATCTCGTCTTCTTTGCACCCATGGTAAAATAATTCCCGCCTCCCTATCAAATTCTTTCCCGATTCTAACCCCGTTCGCCCTTGCCCCTTTTCGCCCCGATTCCTCTTATGGTATGATGAAATAAAGGATTACATCAGGCTTCAGATGAATCGGGAAAAGCTGCTCAAAAAACTGGCCCAAGGTGACTTACGCAATGTAGCTTTTACGGATATGGTTGCCCTAGTCAAGGCATTCGGGTTCACTCTCATGCGCACTCGGGGTAGCCATCATATTTTTGTTCATGCTGATATCCCGGAGCTGCTTAATCTCCAAGAAGTCGCCGGAGAGGCCAAGCCTTATCAAATCAGGCAGTTTCTCCGTCTTATAGAAAGGTATAATATTAGTATGGGAGACTAGAAATGGCCGACTACCACATCAATATCTTTTACAGCGATGCAGACGGCGGCTATATTGCGGATATTCCCGACCTGGATTCCTGCTCGGCTTTCGGAAACACCCCGGAACAAGCCCTGGCCGAAGTGGAGCAGGCCAAGCAGGCCTGGCTCGAGGCGGCCCGGGCCGCCGGCAAGCCCATCCCGCCGCCCCGCTACCGCCCCATCATTTATCAGGTGGCTCGGCAGCCCTAAGACTGGAAAACGCCGCGGCCCCCGCCTTTGCGGTTTCTCATCCTCGTTCCCAAGCTCTTATCCTCGTCCCCAAGCTGCCGCTTGGCAACGACCCTTATCCTCCTCTCGTTCCCAAGTTGTACTTGGGAACGCAAAATTTTAGCCCAAGCTCTGCTTGGGCTCCTCTTCCCCCCCTTACCCCCCTTTCCCAAAGGGGGGGATTTTAAGAAGTTTTCGGATGGAAACAAGATAATTTTTTAAGCAGAGGGATTCGACAAGTGCGGGGGCGCACTGGTACACGCCCCCGCGGTTTCAGGGTTCCTCAAGATTTTTGTTGCAGCCCTAGCAGGCGAACCGGCAGACCCCGGCCCGGCATTTCTTTTCCCGGATGTGTTCCTCAATCTCCGGGCGGAAATTTTTCAAGGCGCTCATCAACGGCACCCCGGCGGATTGCCCCAGGGGACAGAAGGAGGCGTCCATCAGGGTGACGGACAGCCGCTGGAGAAAATCCAGGTCCTCCATCTTGCCCTGACCCCGGCAGATGCGGGTGATGGTCTGGACCAGGCGGGGCGTCCCTTCCCGGCACGGGGTGCACTGGCCGCAGGATTCGTGTTCGAAGAAGATGGCCACCGACCGCAGGAAATCCACCACGCAGGCGGTCTCGTCCATCACCAGCATGGTGCCGGACCCCAGGGCGCCCCCGGCCTTGGACAGGGAGCCGAAGTCCATGGGGACATCCAGGGCGTCGGCGGTCACCAGGCCGGCGGAGGCGCCCCCGGTCTGGCACATCTTGAAGCTGCGGCCGGGCCGCAGGCCGCCGCCGTACGTGTCGATCAATTCCCTCAGGGTCATGCCTACCGGGGCCTCCACGATCTGGGGCGTCTGCACGTGCCCGATGATCTGGTAGATCTTGACGCCGGTGGTGTCTTCGGTGCCCAGGCCCTTATACCACGCCCCGCCCCGGTTGATGATGGCCGGGACGCTGGCCAGGGTCTCCACGTTGTTGACGATGGTGGGTTGCTTCCAGAGACCCGCCACCCCCGGGAAAGGCGGCTTCAGCCGGGGATAGCCCCGTTTGCCTTCCACCGATTCGATGAGCGCGGTCTCTTCCCCGCAGATATAGCAGCCGAAACCCGAGCGCAGCTCCACCGTAAAGGAAAAATCGGCGCCGAACAGCTTTTCTCCCAGGAAACCCCGCTCAGTGGCCTGGTGGATGGCATGTTGCAGGCGGTGCTGGGACAGGTAGTATTCCCCCCGGCAGTAGATAAACCCCTTGCTGGCCCCCACCGCGTAACCGGCGATGGCCATGCCCTCCAGGACCTTGTGGGGGTCCCCCTCCATCAGGTAGCGGTCTTTGATGGTGCCCGGCTCCCCTTCGTCGGCATTGCAGACGATATACTTGGGGGTAACCTTCAGGGGCCGAGTGAAGGACCACTTCAGGCCGGCGGGGAACCCCGCCCCGCCCCGGCCCCGGATGCCCGCGGTCTTGACCTCTTCCACTACGGCTTCCGGGGTCATGGTGGTCACGGCCTTCTTCAGGGCTTCATAGCCGCCCCGGACCAGGTAATCCTGGATATTCATGGGATCGATCAGACCCACGTTATCCATGAGCACCGGCTCGGCCGGGCTGTGCTTGTATTTTTGATAATCCCCGGTGGAGTAAGGCAACTGCCGGAAATCCGGCGCCTTCCCCGCCCGGTAGTCGGCCAGGACCTGCCGAATCTTCTCCCTGGTCAGGTTGCCATGCACCACCTCATTGATCTGCATGGCCGGGGCCACTTCACAGACCCCCAGGCAGGCGGACAACTCCAGGGTGAACAACCCGTCGGCGCTGGTTTCCCCCACCTTCAGGCCCAGTTCCTCCTGCAGGGCCTGGAGCATGTTCTCGCTGCCGTTCACGTGGCACGGCGGCGACTGGCACATCCGGATGATGAATTTTCCCTTGGGTTTCCAGGTGAACATGGAATAGAAACTCATGGCGCCGAAGACGTCGCTCCCCCGCACTTTGAGCTCCGAGGCAATGACCTCCTGCATGGGCGCCGGCACATACCCCATGATCCCCTGGGCTTGCTGGAGGACCGGCAGCAGGTTGCCGGGGGTGGCCCGATGGCTGTCGATGACGGCTTCCAGCCGGTCCACAATTTCCGGTTTGAGTTTTTCGTTCGGGACAACGACACTGGGTCCGATATTGGTTGTCATGGGAGCCTCCATGTAGCGGATCACGCCTTCTCGAGGTGCACGGCGCACACTTTATATTCCGGGATTTTGGCCACCGGGTCCAGGGCGGCGATGGTCAGCTTGTTGGCCGACGCCTCAAAGTAGTGGAACGGGATAAAGATGGTCCCCGCCACCGCTTTGGTCGACACCTGGGCCCGGGCGACGATCTCGCCCCGGCGGGTCCGCAGCCGCACCGCCTCGCCATCCCCGATGCCATATGCCAGTGCATCTTCGGGGGCGATTTCCACCCGGCATTCCGGGGCCTTTTCCTCCAGACCCGGCGCCCGGCGGCTCATGGTGCCGGTATGGTACTGGTAGAGGTACCGCCCGGTGGTCAGGATCAGGGGATAATCAGCGTCGGGCATCTCCGCCGGGTCCTTATGGTCAATGGCGAAGAACGCCCCCTTGCCCCGACCGAACTGACCCTTGTGGAGATAGACGGTGCCGGGATGATCCGTCGTCGGGCAGGGCCACTGCAGCCCACCCTCTTCCAGGCGGGCGTAAGTGATGCCGGCGTACGACGGGGTGACTTTCCGGACCTCCTCAAAGATGGCTTCCGGGTCGGCATAGTCCATGGCGTAACCCATCCGCCGGGACAGGTCAGCCATAATCTGCCAATCCGGCCGGCAGTCCCCCAGGGGCTCAATCACCTGCCGCACCCGGGCCACCCGCCGCTCCGTATTGCTGAAGGTCCCCTCTTTCTCCGCAAAGGAGGCCGCGGGCAGGACCACGTCGGCCAATCTGCCGGTTTCCGTAAGGAAGATGTCTTGCACCACCAGAAAATCCAGCTTCTGGAAGGCCTTGATGAGGTGATCGTTATCGGGATCGGACACCACCGGGTTTTCCCCGACGATATACAGGGCCTTGATTTTGCCCTCAGGGATAGCCGGAACCATATCGGTCATGGTCAGGCCCACCCAATCCGGCAGGTTCTGGACCCCCCAGGCCGCCTCCATCTTGGCCCGGGCGTTGGGGTCGGTGACTGCCTGATAACCCGAAAAGACGTTGGGCAGGCCCCCCATGTCGCAGGCCCCCTGGACGTTGTTCTGGCCCCGCAGGGGGTTGACCCCGCCCCCTTCAATCCCCACGTTGCCGCAGAGCATGGACAGATTGGCCAGGGTCTTGACGTTGTCCGTGCCCACGGTGTGCTGGGTGATCCCCATGGCATAGACAATGGAAGCGGCCTTGGCCTGGCCGTAGAGGCGGGCGGCCCGGCGCAGGTCGGCGGCGGGCACCCCGCTGATCTGCTCCACGTATTCCGGGGTGTATTTGGCCACCGTGGCCTTGAGGGCCTCGAAGTTCTCGGTGCGCGCGGCGATATAGTCCTGAGCGTGCAGGTTTTCCTGAATAATCAGGTTCATCATGCCGTTGACCACCGCGATGTCAGTGCCGGGACGCTGCCGCAGCCACAGGGTGGCGTAGCGCACCAAGTCCAGGCGGCGCGGATCGATCACAATAAGCGTCTTGTTTTTCAGGGCCGCGGCCCGCTTGATGAAGGTCGCGATCACCGGATGGGTCTCCGTGGTGTTGGAGCCCGTCACCAGGATGCAATCAGTGTTCTCCAGTTCAGCGATGGAATTGGTCATCGCGCCGGAGCCGAAGGAGGCGGCCAGCCCGGCCACCGTGGAGCTGTGTCAGAGACGGGCGCAGTGATCCACGTTATTGGTGCCGATCACTGCGCGCATGAATTTTTGCAGCAGGTAATTTTCTTCATTGGTCACCCGGGCCGAGCACCAGCCGCCCATGGTCTTGGGGCCCTCTTTATCCCGGATTTCTTTAAACCGGGCCGCCACCAGGTCCAGGGCCTCGTCCCAGGAAGCCTCCCGGAACTCGCCCTTCTCCTTGATCAACGGGGTGGTCAGCCGATCGGGGTGCTCCACGAAGCGCCAGCCGAACCGCCCCTTGACGCACAGCCTTCCCCGGTTGGGAATAGCGTCGACCCCGGTGACCTTCACGATGTGGCCGTCTTTGACGTGCACATCTATCTGGCACCCCACCCCGCAATAGGAGCAGGTGGTGCGCACCTGGGTCCGCTCCCAGGGCCGCCCCCGGCCTCTGGCGTGCTTATCCAGCAGCGCCCCCACCGGACAGGCCTGGACACACTCCCCGCAGAACACGCAATCGGAGTTGCTGTATGGAAAATCACTCCGGGCCACGATCTTGTTGTGCGATCCCCGGTAGCCGATGGAAATGGCCTCGTTCACCTGCCGCTCTTTGCAGGCCCGGACGCACCGGCCGCACATGACGCACTTGGAAAAATCCCGCACGATCATGCTGTTGTCGTCTTCATAGTAGTACGCCGTATCCGGGGGATTGGCGAAGCTGGGAGTGGGCGTTTGGTAGCGATAGGCCAGGGCCTGGAGCTCGCACTCGCCGTTGGCCTCGCACACCAGGCAGTTGTGGTTGCCCGAGGCCAGCAGGAGTTCGATGACCATCTTCCGGGCCGCCACCACCTTGGGGGATTCGGTCTGGACCACCATCCCCGGGGCCGCCTGAGTGGCGCAGGCCGGCAGCAAGGTGCGGGCCCCCCCCACTTCCACCACGCAGACCCGGCAGGATCCCGTGGGATTCGTGTCTTTATAATCACATAAAGTCGGCACCGCAATGCCGGCGCCCCGGGCGACTTCCAGAATAGTCTGCCCTGCCTCGAAGTTGAGCGTCTCGCCGTTGATCGTTAGAGTCGACGGAGGCATAGGTCCCTTACCCTCCACTTTTTAGGTTCGCCATTAAACCCTATCTGCTGCGGCCCTGGGCGTTCGCCCCGCCAGAACGGCCTGGCGCCGCCGCCCAGGAGTCCACCCAGCCTGTGAATTTTGTTTCAATCTACCAGGATTATTAACTGAAAATCAAGAAGGAAATGCCGCCATTTCTAAATAGTTGTCTTAAGTGCAAAAACATCAGGCCGAGGGCGGCTGTCCCACATTTACATAAGGAACTTTTCATAACAGTCTGGGAACAAAAAATCAGACCGGCCGGGAATGGCCTCAGGAAGGAATTAAAGACCGGCCTTAACCCGCCTCCAGCAAGGAGACCACCGGCGCCGCCGTTTGGCCTTCCCCTGGTGCGTCCGCCTCTCCGGCGGCCATCACCCGGTCCCGCCCGGCCTGTTTGGCCCGGTAAAGGGCGCGGTCGGCCGCCTGGATGATCTCCAGTCCCCGGTCGCCATGGCCCGGATATCCCGCCACCCCCAGGGACAGGGTGATGGGCTTCAGGCTCCGATAACGCAGGTGCATCTCTTTGACGGCCTGGCGCAAGATTTCGGCCCGCTCTCGGGTGACCTGCAGGGAACTCCCCGGCAGGATGAGCAAAAATTCTTCCCCCCCATACCGGCAGGCGATGTCCTCTTCCCGAATCTGGCTCTTCAGCAGACCGCCCAACGCGCTCAACAGGTCATCCCCCGCACTGTGGCCATAGGTGTCGTTGTATTGTTTAAAATGGTCCAGGTCCAACATGATCACCCCCAGGAGCCCCTTCTGGCGTTTGACCCGGGTCAGTTCCCGTTCCAAGGTCTCTTCCATGTAGCGGCGGTTGAACAAGCCGGTGAGGGGATCCCGAATCGCCTGACTGCGCAAGGTCTCCCGGAGCCTCAAATTGGCCAGGGCCAGGGCCATATCTTCCGCCACCATCAGGACCAGCTGTTCCTTGTTCTCATCCAGCTCGGAGGTCCCTGGTTCCTTCTGGGTCCCCAATCGGAGGTGAAGCACCCCCAGGGTCTCTCCCTGGGCAATCAGGGGCACACACAAGTAGCCCCCGGCAACAGATTCGGTGACATGGCGGCAGGACAAGGCCTCCCGAGGATTGTCCACCCGGTGCAGCCGGCCCCGCCGCACCGACCAGCATTCATCCGGAGCGAAACTTGACGACCAGTCCGCCCCCCGGCTCCAACCGGCCACCGCTTCAAAGAGATTCCGGGAGTTATTGAGCATATACAGGACCACGGCGTCTTTTGGGAAAAACCGGGGCAGGAATTGGGAAATGGCTTTGTAGGCCTCTTCCGACGTCTGGCAGGATTGCAGGATATCCGCCATTTCATTGGCCAGGGTCATGGTGCGGTTGCGCGCCTCCACCTGGAGAACCAGGGCCTGGAGCTTGGCATTGGCGGCATGAACCGCCACCTCCGCCTGTTTGCGCTCGGTGATGTCCTCATACACCCCCAGGACCCCAAAGACCTCTCCGTCAAAGTTTTGCATGGGAACTTTGCTGGTATTCAGCCAGATCTTATCCCCCCTCGGGGTGGTTTGCGGCTCGACAATGTTTAATTTGGGTCGGCGGGACTCCATGACCTGGCGGTCATCAGCCCGGTAGAGGTCCGCCTGTTCCATCCAGCCCATGCCATAGTCGTCTTTGCCCAAAAGCTGCTGCGGTTGACTGAACCCGGCATCCCGGGCGAACAGGGTGTTGCAGCCCATATACCGGAGCTCCTGGTCCTTCCAAAAAACCCGGACGGGCACCGATTCGATCACCATCTGCAACATGTTCCGGGATTGCTCCAGCCGCGCCATCGTCTCCTGCAACTCCTGATAATTCTTGGATAAGGCTTCCTCCGAGAGCTTGCGCTCGCTGATATCCACAAAACTCTCCAGGAGGTGGGTTTTGCCGTGCAGGGTCACCGGCGCCACCGTCTGGATAACCCAAAAACTGGTCCCATCGGGGCGCAGTATCCGTCTTTCGGCATTACTCACCGTCTCATGCAAATCGGTGACCGGACACCGGCCCGGCGCCGCCCCACAGATAAACTGGTGGCAAGGAGACCCGACGATGTGCTCTTCGGCCACGCCGACCATCTGGAGGGCCTTCGGATTGGCGCCCACGATGATATGGCTTTCGGGGTCAATGATCAGCACCCCGGTCTGGACGTTATCCAGGATGGCCTGGAGGCTGCTCTCACTTTCCCGCAAAGTCACATCTATCCGCTGCCGATGGATGGCCAGGGCATAGAGCCGGGCCAGGCGTTCGGAGACCTCCTGGTCCCGGGGGGTGTAGTCCCGGTCGGCATTGGCCAGGGCGACGATCCCCACCAGTTCATCCCCAATAATGGCCGGGACCGAAAGAAAACGCTCAATGGGCAGGTGTCCCGGCGGGGTCCCGGCGGAGCGGGGGTCGGCCGGGAGGTCGTTGACCAGGAGCGGCTGGGCGTGTTGTAAAACCCAACCCCAAAGGCCGCCGAATTCGGAGAACTCGGTTTTTTTATCCTTGATCTGGCAGGCCTCCCAGACCTCCCCCGTCAGGGTCGGCACCACCAGGGTCCCGGTCTGGGGGTTGAGATAACCGCAGAAAGCCAGCTTGCTATCGGTGAGACTCCGGGCATGCTCATAAACTAACGAGGCCATTTCATCCAGGTTTAAAGACGACATCAAGGCCCGGGATAATTCCGCCATGGAGGCGTTGACCCGGGCGTCCCAGGCCAGGGCGGCCTCGACCCGCTGCCGCCCCGCGATTTCTTCTTGCAGCTTTTGATTGACCGCGGCCAGGTCATCCATCGTCTTCTTGATCTCACTGCGGTTCCGGGCCACGCACACACTGCCCATCACCTCCTGGCGCCGGTCATAGAGAAGGCTGATGGACAACGCAAACAGTTCAATGAGGCCGTCCTTCTTTCTCAAATGAATTTCATATCGGTGGACCGAACCCTCCCGGCGCAACTGGCTCACCATTTTTTGCAGTTCATCCTGGTCGGCGTAGAACTCCGAGAAAGATTTACCCGCCAACTCAGCCCGGGAATACCCGAAGGTGGTGACCGCAGCTTTATTCCAGCCAACGATTCTCCCCTGTCGATCCACGATGCCGATGGGATCGGCGGAGTTTTCCAGGACATTTTCCAGGTGTTCCTTAGCCTGCCGGAGTTCATCTTCGGCCTGCTTGCGCTGGGTGACGTCCCGGACAAACACGATCTCCCGGATGAGATCTCCGTGTAAAATCCGGGCGGCGGTCAGTTCCACGTCCACCAGGGCGCCGTCTTGGCGGCGGAAACGCCGGCACGGCCCGCCGGCCAGAACTCCCCCGCCCCTGCTCTCGGCCGCCTCCCGGTCCGGCGCCGCCTCCGGCTCCAGGACCACGTCGATCTCCAGGTTGACGAGTCCTGTCGGCTCGTAGCCCAGCCATTGGGCCATAAAGGGATTAGCCTCCAAAATCCTCCGGGTCTTCGGGTCAAAGACAAACACCGCCTCGGGAGCCGCATCAAACATGGCCCGGAACCGGGCCTCAAACCTCAGGGTGCGGTTGGCCCCCTCCCGCACCGACAGGTTGGAGCCGGCCGCAATCAGGGAAAAGACCACCAGGAGGAAGGCCGTCCCGATCCCAAAAAACCGATATATCACCACCTGGTGGGAGGGGAGCAGCAGCGTCAGGGTCCAGCCCGCCGCCGCCGAAGATGTAATAACTTCCTGGGAAACCAGATATACCCCGTCCCCAAATTTCACCTCCCGCCCATCCAGGAGGGGCTGGGGAAATATGGGGGAGACGTCGCCGGCGCCATATCTGTCTCTGAACTGGCTTTGATCGACGGCCGGCATGCCCGACAGACTGTGAAAATCCAGGGGGGGGCGGCTCGACACTATCACCATATTCTGGGTATCCACCAGAAAGGCTGGATCGAATTTGCCAAGATATTCCTGAAAGTTATCCAGGTTGATCTTAAGAACCGCCACCCCCGCGATCCTTCCCTTGGGGTCCAACACCGGGTGGGCCGCATAAAATCCCCATTTTCCCGAAGAGACCCCCACCCCGAAGTAGCTGGCCAGGTAGCCGCTCCGGGCCTCCTGAAAGTAAGGCCGGGAGGCAGAGGAGCGGCCGACAAAACTGTCCGGGGCCTCCCGGTTGGAGGAGGCGATGGTGACCCCCGAAGCATCCAAGAGATAGGCCACTTCGGCCCCGAAGTGTTTCTGATACCGGTTCAGCACCTCATTGGCCTGGGCCTGGGTCTGAGGGGACCGGGACCACAAGGCCGGGCCGATCCCGGGAGAATAGGACAGGCTGATCACCGCATTCTCCGCCCCACTTAGATCAGCGGTGAATTTCTGGATGATCAGTTTGGCATGATAGTCATTGAATTGGTGCAACTCTTCCCGGGCCAGGTTGCCCAGAAATTGGGTCAATCCCCAGCCTGAGACCAGGATGAGCGCCAACGCCGCGCCCATTGCGTAGATAAAGCGCACTTGGGGCCGGCGGTCCCCTCCGGAAATCCCGCCCCGCAAGCCCTGGAAATAGCCCCCGCACGTGGCGGCAATCCACCCCGCCAGCACCCCCCCCACCAAGTGAATGGGCAGACCCGTCAGGCTCGTGAATCTCTGATAGTTCAGCATCCCGGCCGGGAAGAACCCGGCTTGGGGGACCATTAAGACGACGGCTGGACCGTAGAGCAGGAAACCCGCCCCGCCGGCCCGCAGCCAGGCGCGGCTTCCGGGGGGCGCCTGCCTCCCTTCGGTCCATAAGGCCCACCCGGCCCCCAGGCTCCCCGCCAGGCCAAGGGTATAACGGGTGGCGGCGTTCAAGCCGTCCCAACCGACCAAAGCCCCCAGGCCCGCAACCAGGGTCAGAACCGCCACCACCCAACTGCCGGGTCCCCGCCCCCTCTGGCGGATCAGGCTGACACGGCCGAATTCCGCCAACAACAGGAAAGACCCGGTCATGACGCCCCAACGCAGGGCCGCGAACCACACCCCGTCCGGCCAGGCCAGGGCCACCAGGCTTAACCACTCGCTCAACCCCTGGCTGATGCCGAAATACGCCAGCCACACCCAGGGCAGCCGCTGATGGTCTTCCCGGGAGAGAATATACGAGACCACCCCCAGGCCGGTACAGGCCAGTCCGGAAAAAAAGAAGATATAGTCCGTCTGCCCCAGGAAAAAGTTGCTCATAGATTCAGCCTGCTCCCCGGAAACTGCCGGATGCGGCCATGGTGATCCCGGCCCGGGCTCTTTACCATTCCGCCTCCTTACCGCTTAACATGCTTAAGAATCACTCCGGCGTAAATCCGCATATCTACTGAAAAGCAACGGC
>Ga0172375_10006766_pt1 | contig 15922 bp, 13 predicted proteins | sample LakKiv1m_FD_114537 | JGI IMG/M metagenome (GOLD analysis project Ga0172375, IMG submission 114537) | Freshwater microbial communities from Kabuno Bay, South-Kivu, Congo - kab_092012_11.1m | ecosystem: Environmental > Aquatic > Freshwater > Lake | place: Democratic Republic of the Congo...
ATACAGGAAGGGTTGAGATAACTTCGCAGAACCATAATTACTGCGTTGATATTCAGAGCGTAAAGGAGCAGGCAAGGTTGACGCACAAAAATCTTTTTGACGGCTCTGAAGAGGGCATGGAGCATGTGGAGCTTCCGATATTCTCTGTCCAGCACCATCCTGAGGCAGGCCCCGGCCCCAATGACTCAGCGCATCTTTTCAAAAGATTCAGGGAGATGATAAAGGGGTGCGGATAGATGAGAGAAAAGAAAAAAAGAAAGGGATTTTCGTATACCTTAACCGATGAGCAAATCGAGGAATACAGAAAATGGCCGATAGAGCGCAGGCTTAAATGGCTCTTTGACGCAAATAAGATGCGGAAAGGTCTTCCTAAGAAGACAAATGAGATTCAGGAATTGTTCAGGGAAGGGAAGATATAAGTTTTATGTAACGAAACATTGAAAGGACGGAATGAAAAAGGAACTTATTATAGAATTGTTCAGAAAATTTGAGGAAGCCTGCTACCTGTTTAACAATCTTGAGTGCTGGAGCGCGCGCGAATTGCAGGAGATATTGGGCTATGCCGAATGGCGGAATTTTTTAAAGGTAGTGGATAAGGCAAAAATTGCCTGTGAAAACACGGGGATTGCAGTAGCCGATCATTTTGTTGACGTCAACAAAATGATTGAAATCGGCAAAGGTGGTCAAAGAGAAATAGATGATATTGCCCTTACGCGCTACGCCTGCTATTTAATCGCACAAAACGGCGATTCTACCAAAAGCGAAATAGCTTTTGCTCAAACATATTTTGCTGTTCAAACGCGCAAACAGGAAATTATAGAACAACGTCTTCTGGATGTGGACAGAGTCTCAGCACGCGACAAACTATCCAAATCGGAGAAGAAACTATCAGGCATTATTTATGAACGCGGCGTTGACGATAGAGGTTTTGCCGTTATTCGTTCAAAAGGCGATCAGGCTTTATTTGGTGGATATTCCACTAATGAAATGAAGCGCAAATTGATGATTCCCGGTAGCAGACCATTAGCCGATTTTCTACCGACATTAACGGTCAAAGCCAAGGATTTTGCAACTGAACTCACAAGTCACAACGTTATCGAAAAAGATTTGGCGGGAGAAATACAGATATCAAATGAGCATGTTGATAATAATAGAGCAGTCCGTAAAATGTTGATCGAGCGCGGCGTAAAGCCGGAAGCATTACCGCCTGCCGATGATATAAAGAAGTTGCAACGCAAGTTGGAAGGCGATGAAAAGAAATTGCTTAACGATGTAAGGAAGAAAAAGGGTAAGGCATGAGGTTGAATTGCGCAAGAGTAGATAGTGGTTTTTCAGTTCGAACTGAAAAACGATAGGAGTATTATATGCAAGCAAAAGAAACTAAACTACAAGACATAATTGAAGGGACAAAACAATATGTCATCCCGCTTTTCCAGCGAACCTATAGCTGGACAAACAAGGAGTGGGATATTTTATGGGAAGACCTTCTTGAATTATGCGAATCTGAAAACCCCCGGACTCATTTTATTGGATCACTTGTTAATATGCCGACTGTTTCAGTACCTGAAGGCGTCGCAAAATGTTTACTGATTGATGGACAGCAACGCTTGACAACCATTTTTGTCTTGTTGACCCTCTTGCGTAACAAGGCACGGGAGGCACAAAAACAAGATTTTGCCGAGGAAATCAACAATACGTTACTTGTTAATCCATACAAAAAAGACAATGACTTTTTTAAATTAATGCCAACGCAGGTTGATAGAGCCGCATATAATAATTTCATTAACGGCAAAGCAAACGATACTGAAAGTCAGCTTACGAGAGCATACAATTTTTTTGAAAAAAAGCTTCGACAAGTATCATTTGAACATGAGAAACTAAAGAAAATAATTACAAGCTATCTTTCTGTTGTCAGTATTGTTCTCGATACCGATGATAATCCATATCTTGTGTTTGAAAGTCTCAATGCAAAAGGACGGCCCCTAACACAGGCCGACCTTATTCGTAATTATTTCTTCATGCGCATTCACATTGACAATCAAGATGAAGTTTACAACAACTATTGGCATCCAATGCAGACAGCATTAAATGATAGTTTAACCGAATATATCAGACACTTTCTAATGCGGGACGGAAGCATTATAAAACAAAATGACGTTTATTATGCACTCAAGGAAAGAGTATCTCCAACAAATGCAATTGATTATTTAAAAGAGCTTCAAAAGTATTCTGTTTTCTATCAGCGCTTGATTTATCCTGAACTTGAGCCAGAGGACGACTTGCAGAAATATTTTCGCAGGTTAAACAGAATAGAGGTTACCACAGCCTATCCTTTGCTGTTGAATTTCTATGGTGATTATATTGCTAATACTATAAGCAAAGCTGATTTTATTACAATTCTTAAAACTCTCGAAAATTATCTCATTCGTCGGTTTGTCTGTAATATACCTACAAACCAGTTGAATAAAATCTTTCCTGCTGTTTATCCCCTCCTAAACAGTAGGCATCAAAACAATTATGTGGAGGGTGTTAAAACTATATTACAAAGCAGAGGCTATCCAAAGGACAACGAGTTTTACGCACGTTTCAGAGAAACGAAATTTTACGGTGCCGGAGATAGGCAGATAAAAACCAAGCTCATTTTAGAAACTATTGAAGAAAGCTATGCTCACAAAGAGGTTGTGCCATTTGATAATTTATCAATCGAGCATGTCATGCCGCAGACTTTGTCGGAGTGGTGGCAAACTCATATCGGTGACGCATGGGAGGAGACGCACGAATTATTTTTACACACAATCGGCAATTTAACTTTAACGGCTTATAATACAGAGATGTCAAACGATGATTTTAATGCCAAGAAAAGAATATATGCCGACAGTCATTTGGAATTAAATAAATATTTTTCCTCCATTTTATCTTGGACACGCACTGAAATTGAAAAGCGGGCTGAGGTTTTAGCAAAACAAGCTCTTACGATTTGGAGTTATTTTGGGCAGGAAATCTCTGCTTCCGCTGACCTAAAGGAAGTTACTGGAACTTCGCCGGCGAGTCTTAAAATTTTAGGGCAGCAGTTTCAAGTTCAAACGTGGCGCGATGTTTTAGAACAGACACTGAATACAGTTGCGGATCTTGAGCCGGAAAAGTTTGAAATTATAGCGCATAATTTCCCGCGCTATTTAGGCAAAGACAAAAATAAATTTAGAGCAGTGCGACAACTGCAAAATGGCTACTTTATCGAGGTAAACTTGTCTGCTCAGAGCATTCAAAAGTTTTGTTATCAAGCGATGGAGACGATTGAACTGACATCAGAAGACTGGAACGTATCAATAAATTGAAGTTCATATGCTAAAACAGATTAAAACCGACATATATCATCTTCTTCATCCAAAGATGGCTTTCCTTCTCACAAGCATATCAAAGAAGGGAAAACCGAATGTGATGACATGCGCGTGGGCAACGCCTGTGAGCGAAGAGCCGCCGATTGTGATTGTCTGCGTTGCAAAAGAGGCTTATACGGCAGAGTTGATAAAACAGACAAAGGAATTTGCGATAAATATCCCGACTGAAAAATTCTTAAAGGCCTTGTGGATTTGCGGAAAGGCCTCGGGGAAGGACACTGATAAATTCAAGAAAGCAGGACTAAAGATTAAGAAGGCAAAGAAAATAAAAGCGCCTGTTATTGACGGCTGCGCCGGTTTTATTGAATGCAAGCTATTGAAGGCCGTTGATGCGGGAGAATGCTACGCATTTTTCGGAAGCGTTGTATCCGCTTATGCAGAAGAGAAATATATGAAAAATGGCCTTTGGGATAAAAAGACAGGAATACCGTTACACCTCGGAGGCACAAAAGTAGTATATTTCAGGTAAATTCGTCATTCCGCACTTGGTGCGGAATCCAGTTTCTTTATGTAGAGAAAAATCAGTCTGGATTCCCGCCTTCGCGGGAATGACAAGAAAGGTAATTATAAAGTTTAAAAGTTATGCCAAAAAGAAATGACATTAAAAAAATATTACTTATCGGTTCCGGGCCTATCGTCATAGGCCAGGCTTGCGAGTTTGATTATTCTGGGACTCAGGCATGCAAGGCCTTGTGCGAAGAAGGCTATAAGGTGGTTCTTATCAATTCCAATCCGGCAACAATCATGACAGACCCCGAGATTGCCGATGCAACATACATAGAGCCGTTAACAGCAGACATTGTCGAATTAATCATAAAAAAAGAAAAGCCCGACGCGCTCCTTCCGACAATGGGAGGACAAACCGCTCTCAATCTTGCGGTTGAACTCGCTGAAAAGGGCGTGCTTGAGAAATACGGCGTTGAGCTTATAGGCGCAAAACTTCACGCGATAAAAAAGGCTGAAGACAGAGAGCTTTTCAAAGAGGCGATGAGCAGCATCGGTCTTGAGGTGCCTAAGAGCGCGAATATCGGGGGCATGAAAGAAGGGCTCGATGCCATTGAAAGTATCGGGTTCCCCACAATCCTCAGGCCTTCATTCACGCTCGGAGGAACAGGCGGCGGCATTGCATATAACATAGAAGAATATACGGAACTTCTCGATAAAGGGCTAAAGCTCAGCCCTGTTCATCAGGTGCTTGTTGAGGAGTCAGTTATCGGATGGAAAGAGTATGAGCTTGAGGTAATGCGTGACACCAAAGACAATGTTGTAATAATCTGCTCTATAGAAAACTTTGACCCTATGGGAGTGCATACAGGGGATTCAATTACAGTCGCGCCTGCGCAGACCCTGACGGACAAGGAATATCAGAGGATGCGCGATGCGTCTATTGCGATAATCAGGGAAATCGGTGTTGATACAGGCGGTTCAAATATTCAGTTTGCGTTGAGCCCAAAAGATGGCAGGATGGTTGTAATAGAGATGAACCCGAGAGTTTCAAGAAGTTCTGCGCTTGCGTCAAAGGCAACAGGGTTTCCAATAGCAAAGATTGCCGCAAAGCTCGCGGTTGGGCTTGCGCTCGATGAGATTCCCAATGACATAACAAAAGAAACTCCCGCGTCATTTGAACCGACAATAGATTATGTTGTGACGAAGATCCCAAGATTTGCATTTGAAAAATTCAGAGAAGCAGATACGACGCTCACAACACAGATGAAATCTGTCGGCGAGGTGATGTCTATCGGAAGGACATTTAAAGAGTCTTTGCAGAAGGCATTGAGAAGCCTTGAGATTGGAAGTTATGGTTTTGAGGAAATGAACGTAACGCCGTCAGAGCTTAAGGCGAAACTCCAGATACCGAATGCGGAAAGGCTATGGTATATCGCGCAGGCAATGAGAGACGGAATGCCTGCGGATGAGATCTATAAGATTACATGGGTTGACCCCTGGTTTTTGAATAATATGAAACAGATAATGGAGATGGAAGAAAAGATAAAAAGTATCAAAGTATCAAAGGGTCAAAGTGTCAAAGAAAAAAACTCTGATACTCTGACCCTCTGCCACTCTGACACTGCTCTTTTGCGTAATGCAAAACAGTATGGTTTCTCCGACAGGCGGTTAGCGGCGCTTATTGGAAAGACAGAGGTAGAGATAAGAAGGCTGAGGAATGAATTAGGGATAAAGCCTGTTTATAAAATTGTGGATACCTGCGCAGCGGAATTTGCGGCGCATACTCCTTATATGTATTCAACGTATGAAGTCCCTTTTTATAGTGTCAAAGTATCAAAGGATCAAAGGGTCAAAGAAAAAAACTCTGATACTCTGACCCTCTGCCACTCTGACACTTCAGTTGTGGAATCCGAGGCCAATCCTACTGATAAGAAAAAAGTGGTGATTCTCGGTTCGGGGCCAAACAGGATCGGGCAGGGAATTGAGTTTGATTATTGCTGTGTCCATGCAGTTTTTGCATTGAAAGAATTAGGCTATGAGACAATAATGATCAATTGTAATCCCGAAACAGTGAGCACTGATTATGACACTGCTGACAGGCTGTATTTTGAGCCTTTGACAATAGAGGATGTCTTAAGCATCATCGAGGTTGAAAAACCGGAAGGCCTGATAGTTCAGTTCGGAGGGCAGACCCCGCTGAAGCTTGCAGTGCCGCTTGAAAGAGAAGGCGTGAAGATTTTGGGCACCACGCCTGACTCGATAGACCGCGCAGAGGACAGAAGAAGATTTAAGCAGCTTTTGCATAAACTGAATTTGAAGCAGGCAGAGAGCGATACTGTTATGTCCCCTGAAGAGGCGGTGACCGCTGCAAAGAAAATCGGGTATCCTGTTATGGTGAGGCCCTCTTATGTGCTCGGAGGCAGGGCCATGGAAATCGTATATGATGAGGGTTCTCTGCTTGACTATATGGAAAGGGCAGTGAAGGCATCTTCGAAGCATCCCGTGTTAGTGGACAAATATCTCGAGGGAGCCATAGAAGTTGATGTTGATGCGATTTCAGACGGCATTGATGTAATCATCGGCGGTGTTATGGAACATATAGAAGAAGCGGGCATCCACTCAGGAGATTCTGCCTGTTCATTGCCGCCTTATTCTCTGGATAAAAAGATCGTTGCAGAGATAAAAAAGCAGACAAAGGCTCTGGCAAAAGAACTTAATGTCATCGGTTTGATGAATATCCAGTTTGCGGTTAAAGGAAGTGAGATTTATATCCTTGAAGTGAACCCGAGGGCCTCGAGGACAATCCCTTATGTGAGCAAAGCGACAGGCATGCCTCTGGCAAAGCTTGCCGCTAAAGTTATGTTAGGCAGAACATTGAAGGAGCTTGGGATCACAGGGGAAAAGCAAATAAAGCATGTCGCCGTAAAAGAAGCGGTATTCCCGTTTGACAGGTTCAGCGGCGTTGACACGATCCTCGGGCCTGAGATGAAATCAACAGGCGAGGTCATGGGAATAGATGAGGATTTTGGGACTGCTTACGCAAAGGCGCAGCTTTCCTGCAATAACAAAATACCAATATCAGGGAAGATCGTTATAAGCGTCAGGGATGAGGATAAGAACGGAATATGCGACATTGTAAAGCAGCTTCATAATATGGGTTTTGATGTCATTGCTACCCGCGGCACAGCGCAGCATCTGAAAAATAAAGGCATAGAGGTTGAGATTATCAATAAGGTAAACGAGGGAAGGCCGCATATCGTGGATCTAATAAAAAACAGAGAAGTAAATTTTATCATCAACACGGTGAGCGATGCTCAGGCGCAGAAGGACTCTTTTTCCATCAGGAGGAGCGCGCTTCAATACAGGGTGCCTTATACCACAACGGTTTCAGGGGCAAGGGCAGTTGTCAATGCAATAGAGATGCTGCTTAAAAAGGAAATGAGCATAAAATCCATTCAAGAATACCATAAGTCATAGGGGGGCTGATAGACCCGTGAATCTTGCCTCAACTCAGTAATAGCCTCCCTGTTCAAACTTTTTAAGCCCCTAAAATATGCCCAATTTAACGTATTATTTATGGTAAAATATAATGCTTTTCCAAAGGGTGTTCAATCTATCTTAAGAGGAGAGAAATGGCTAAGGTTCCAGTAAGCATTGAAGAAGAAATGAAGGTTTCCTATCTCGATTACGCTATGAGCGTAATAATCGGGAGAGCCCTGCCTGACATTAGAGACGGGCTTAAACCCGTCCAGAGAAGAATACTCTATGCGATGTTCAGGGAAGGGCTTCTCTCGAATAAAAAATACTCAAAATGCGCCGGTGTTGTCGGAGAGGTTTTAAAGAAATATCATCCGCACGGCGACACAGCCGTATACGATGCATTGGTAAGGCTTGCTCAGGATTTCAACATGCGTTATCCGTTGATAGACGGGCAGGGAAATTTCGGCTCTATAGACGGAGACCCTGCTGCAGCATACCGTTATACTGAGGCAAGGCTTGCAAAGATTGCAGAAGACCTCCTGTCTGATATTGATAAAGAAACGGTTGAATTTATATCCAATTTTGACGAGACAACAGAAGAGCCTCTGGTTCTTCCGTCGAGGGTGCCGAACCTTATAATAAACGGCTCTGCAGGCATCGCAGTCGGGATGGCGACCAATATCCCGCCCCATAATCTCGGCGAGGTTATTGATGGGCTTGTGCTGCTGCTTGAGAATCCCGACATTGAGACCAAGGAACTTATGAATGTGATAAAAGGCCCTGATTTCCCGACAGGAGGCGTTATCTACGGCATAGACGGAATTGGCGAGGCATATAACTCGGGACGCGGGCTTATAAAGGTCAGGGCAAAGGCGAGGATAGAGCAGGAATACCGCGGCGGGGAAAATATCATCATCACAGAACTCCCGTATCAGGTGAATAAGGCAAGGCTCATAGAAAAGATTGCCGAACTTGTAAGAGAGAAAAAGATAGAAGGCATATCCGAGATAAGAGACGAGTCAGACAGGGAAGGCATAAGGGTTGTGCTGGATCTGAAGAGAGGCGAGATGGCAGAGGTGGTTCTTAATAACCTTTACAAACACACGCAGATGGAATCCACATTCGGAATCATAATGCTTGCGCTTGTAAGCGGACAGCCTCAGGTTCTGCCTTTAAAGAAGATACTCGGCTATTTCCTGCAGCACAGGCATGATGTCGTAATAAGAAGGACAAGGTTTGAACTCAGGAAGGCAGAGGAAAGGGCGCATATATTAGAGGGATTGAACATTGCCCTTAACAACCTTGATGCGATTATTGCTTTGATAAAAAAATCAAAGAACCCTGAGGACGCAAGGCAGGGTTTAATCAAGAATTATAAGTTGTCCGAGATTCAGGCGCAGGCAATACTCGATATGAAACTCCAGCGCCTTACAGGGCTTGAACGCGAAAAAATAGTTAAGGAATATACTGACACCTTGAAAGAAATAGAAAGGCTTAAGGCTATACTGGCGAGCGATGCCTTAGTCTCAAAAATAATCAAAGATGAACTTGTCGAGATAAAGGATAAATACGCTAATGAAAGAAGAACAGAGATTGCCGGCGAGATGAAAGAGATTACTATTGAAGACCTTATAACAGAAGAGGATATGGTAATAACTCTCTCACATCAGGGCTATATAAAGAGGAATCCGTTGTCTGCATACAGGAGCCAGAGGAGAGGCGGAAAAGGCCTTATCGGCATGGAGACAAAGGAAGAGGATTTCGTTGAACAGCTTTTCATCGGCTCTACGCATGATTACATGCTTTTCTTTTCCAATCTCGGAAGATTATACTGGCTGAAGGTATATCAAATCCCCGAGGCCGGCCGCGCTGCAAAAGGCAAGGCGCTTGTAAATCTCCTCCAGCTCTCTGAAGGCGAAAGGATTACGACAGCGCTCCCTGTGAGGGATTTTAAAGAGGCATTCCTTGTTATGTTCACAAAGGACGGCACAGTTAAAAAGACTGCGCTTGAAGAATACGGCAACCCGAGAGGCAAAGGCATTATAGCCATCACAATCGAAAAAGGCGATGAACTCATTGCGGTTAAAAAGACAGACGGCAAGAGTGATCTGATTATCGGCACAAAGGACGGCCTTTCGATACGTTTTAATGAAGAGGACGTCCGCGATATGGGACGCACGGCAAAAGGGGTTATAGGCATACGCCTTCTGAAAGGCGATGAGGTTGTATCCGCGGAGGTTGCCGAAGAAAGAACATATCTCCTTACAGTTACGGAAAAAGGCCTTGGCAAACGGACTAAGGTAGAAGAGTATCGTATTCAGGGCAGAGGCGGAAAAGGCGTTATATCCATAAAGATTACCGACAAGGGCGGAAAGGCTGTAGGCCTGATGCAGGTGCGTGATGAGGATGAGATAATTATGATCACTAATGCCGGGAAGCTCATAAGGACAACGGCAGATAGCATATCTTTGCAGGGAAGGAATACGCAAGGGGTCAAACTTATGGATGTTGACCCTGAGGATAAGATTGTCGGCATAAGCAAGGTGGCGGAAAAGGATTAGCCCGATAAAGCAGGCCGCTTGGGGCGGATCAAAAATAAACTGTTCAAATACGACATCCTGTCTGATAGAATTTTTATTTAGATAAAAGAAGTTCAGGAGAGAAATTTTTGTGGAAAAAAGCAAGTAAGCTGATAAAAATCCCGATCTATTTTCTAGGCTTTGCGGTGCTTGGGTTTATATTCGCTTATTTCACGTTCAAGTTAATGAGTTTCAGCAGGACCGTGGATGTCCCCGACCTTTCAGGCAGAAGCCTTGTGGAGGCCACCGAGATCCTAAATAAGGCAGGACTAAACCTGAAGATAGAGGCGGAAGATTATGATTCAGAGGCGCCTGCGGGTTATGTCCTCAGGCAGGATGTGCCGGCAGGCAGCAAGGTCAAAGAGCAGCGCGGGATAAAGGTGATATTGAGCAAGGGGCCGAAAGCCCAATCAGTTCCGTCTGTGATTGGAGAGACTGTGGATAAGGCGGAATCTATTCTTTTACAAAGGGGTTTAAGAATATCGAATGTTATTCCTGTGCATTCAAATTCAGTGGAAAAGAACAGGGTTATTGCGCAAAGACCGGCTCCTGATGAAAGGATTACGGAAAAGATTACGCTCATCGTAAGCGCAGGGAAATATGATGCGGTTTACTACTGCCCTGATTTTAAGGGCATGACGCAGGAAGAGGCTTGGCAGCTTGCGGAAAAACTCGGGCTTAAGCTGAGGGTCGCGGGCTATGAAGGAATTGTAAAATCACAAAAGCCTAAACCCGGAAGCCGGATAAAAGCAGGGGATACGATAGAGATACAATTGGGGGAAGCATACTTATTTGAGTAGCACAGGCATTGCTCATAACATCTGTTTAATGAGAACAAGTTAATTTTAGGAGGCGTTATGGTTAAGATTGCTCCATCAATACTTTCTGCTGATTTTTTGAGGCTTGGCGAAGAGATAAAGGCAGCGGAAGCCGCAGGCATTGATATGTTTCACATAGACATAATGGACGGCCATTTCGTGCCTAATATCACAATCGGGCCTGCAATTGTTGAGGCTATTAAAAAAATAACCTCTGTGCCTCTGGATGTGCATTTGATGATAGAAGAACCGGATAAGTATATAGGAGATTTTATAAAGGCGGGAGCTGATTATTTAACGGTGCACGTTGAAACTTCGGTGCATCTGCATAGGACACTGCAAAGGATAAAAGACAGCGGAATAAAGGCGGGGGTTTCGCTCAATCCCGCAACTTCCATAAGCAGTCTCGACAGTATTCTTCAGGACGCTGACTTTGTTCTTGTTATGACGGTGAATCCAGGTTTTGGCGGCCAGAATTTTATTCCGCAGACAATAGACAAGATAAAGATCCTAAAAAAGACGATTACGGATAAGAAACTCCCGACACTTATCGAAGTTGACGGAGGCGTAAAGCCTGATAATGTCAGGATGGTCGCAGACGCGGGCGCAGACATAGTCGTAATGGGGTCGGCATTTTTTAGCTCGAAGGATTACGCCTCTTTGACAAAGAGACTGCGGGAAATACTTAACTAATGATCAATAACGCGGACGGATTTTTTTCAAAGGCAGAGCAGTTAAAGGCTGAGGCAAGATATAATGATTCTCTGAGCTTTTGCGGAAAGGCTCTTAAGGCATATAAAAGGGATAATAATATAGAAGGCATGCTTCACTGCTTCATGTCTATGGGGGATGTATGCCGCATGACAGGGGAGTTCATGCTTGCCTCAAAAAGTTACTCTCAGGCAATAAAATTAAGCAAAAAGATAAATGATAGCGTGTCGCTAACAGACGCAGAGGTCGGGCTTGGCCTCTCAATGAGGGCGCTCGGCATGTGGAAAGATGCGCTGAGACTTTTTGCCTCGGCAGAAAGGTCCTATAGAAAAAATAGCGATAAAGAGGGCATGGCATTTGTTCTCTGGGCTAAAGGCGGAGCGCTTCGGATTAAAGGCGATATAACCGGCGCAATAATGTTATTTAAGGAATCGCTCAGGCTTTTCAGGACGCTGAAGGATAAACGCGGTATCGGATACAGTTTGTGCGGGCTTGGAGGCACGAGCAGGGTCGCGGGATTATTTAAGGATTCCCTTAAATATTACAACGCTGCCAATAAGATATTTTCGGGACTTAAGGATACGTTTGGGATTGCATATTCCCACTGCGGTATTGGAAACGCATTGAGGATGGCGAATGATTATGAAAACGCGCAAAAACATTTCAGCAAGGCAACAAAACAGTATAAAAAGATTGGCGACATTGTGAGCTATGCGTATACGCTATGGAGTCTCGGAAAGACTTATTCCATGACAGGCAAATACGATACGGCAATGGATTATTTTACGCAGTCAAGCCGGTTTTTCAAAAAAACAAAAGACCCGAGAGGAATGATATACTGCAAGCTCGGCAAGGGCGAGGTTGAGTTTTTGAAGGGGCGTGTGTCTTCCGCGCGCAGGAGTTTTGAATCCGCGTTCAGGGATTCACGGATGAACGGTTTTTCAATAGAAGGATGCCATGCGGCTGCATTGTTATCCTTCATAAGTGGAAAGACGGAAAATCAATGTTATAATAAAATTGGGGTGAAATTGAAGTTCCAGTCCATACCGTTTAATATTCCATGAATTAATACTTATGGTGAATAGGTGAAGGGGTGAATAGGTTTTTCCGATTTACCGATTCGCCGGAAAGCGATTCACCGTAATTACGAGGGGAAATGTGGGGGTTCTAAATCTTCCGAACACACTGACTATAGCGCGGATAGTTCTAATTCCCGTTTTCATAGTTGCAGTCATATATAAGCGGTATGACTATGCGCTGTATCTTTTCGCCGTTGCCGCTATTACCGATACGCTTGACGGGCTTTTCGCAAGGCTTACTAATCAGAAAACGGCTCTCGGCACATTTCTTGATCCGCTGGCGGATAAGTTTCTTCTTGTTACGTCTTTTATACTTTTTTCTCTTAACGGCTGGCTTCCGAAATGGCTGACAATAGCGGTGATAAGCAGAGATATTATTGTAGTGATAGGATGGTTTCTTATTTATCTCATAACACACGTCTCAAATGTTAAACCGACAAATACAGGCAAGGCTGCCATTGCCATGCAGCTTATGCTGTTGTGCTATGTGCTTCTGGAAAAAAATATTCCTTCATTGCCTGATATGCACGAAATGCCTATCAGGATAATTATATGGGTAACCGCTGCCCTGACGATCCTTTCAGGACTGCACTATATATACAGGGGTTTTAAGCTGACACATGCAGAATAAAAAAGGCGTTGAGATAGAAAAGGTAACGCGCGGCAGCATTGCGGAAGCAAAAGGGCTTCTTCCGGGAGATTCATTGCTTTCGCTGAACAACCGCAGCCTTAACGACAGCATTGACTTTATGTTTTATAAGAATGAGCCTGAACTCGATATTGCTGTTTCAAGAAAAGGGAAAAAAACGCTGGTAAGGCTTGCGCATAAAGAAGGGGAGGATATCGGCATTGCTCTAAAGCCGTTCAGGATAAAGAGATGCACCAATAACTGCGTCTTTTGCTTTGTATCCCAGCTTCCCAAAGGGTTGAGAAAGTCTCTTTACGTGAAAGACGAAGATTACAGGATGTCCTTTCTTTACGGGAATTATATTACTCTCACAAACCTGAGCGCTCAGGATAAAAAGAGAATAGCCCAGCAGCGTTTGAGCCCTCTTTACATATCGGTGCATTCGACCAATAAAGCTGTGCGCAACACATTGCTTGGCAACCAGAGGGCAGGCGATGTTATGAGGGAACTGAAGTTTTTCAAGGAAAACAGGATAAGGATACATGCCCAGATTGTGTTATGCCCCGGCTATAATGACGGCAGGGAGCTTCAAAGGACCATAAGAGATCTGGGCGGTTTTTATCCGTATGTATCGTCAATCGCCGTTGTGCCTGTGGGGCTCACGATGCACAGGAAACAGGCAATAAAGCCTGTTGAAAAAGAGGATGCGCTAAGCGCGATAGATATCGTTGACTCTTTTCAAAAAAGATTCAAGAAAAAACACGGCGACCCTGTTGTTTACAGCGCGGATGAACTATATATAAAGGCAGGGCTTCCCTTCCCGTCTCTGAGGGAATACGGCGAACTGCCCCAGATAGAAAACGGCGTGGGCCTGGCGCCGGTTTTTATATCACAGGCAAAGAAGGTCAGCAATCAGCTGTCAGCTCTTAGCTCTCAGCAAAAGAAGTTTATCACTTTCACGGGCATGTCGTTTTATCCATATCTTAAGAAGTTTGCGGACAGGCTTGAAAAAAATGGCATAAATATTAATGTTATTCCTGTTGAAAACACCTTTTTTGGCAAATCCATAACAGTTGCGGGACTGCTGACAGGAAGAGATGTGATAAGGGCATTGTCGGATAAGACGGATGGGCATGAGTGCCTGCTAATCCCTGATATTGTATTTAGAGACGGAGAAGACGTTTTTCTCGACGATATATCGAGAAAAGATGTTGAAAATGCCCTCGGCATAAATGTTAAGGTAATAGAGCCCACGCCTGAGGGAATATTAAAGGGGATGGAGGCAATAAATTGAGCATAAGCGGCAAGACAAGAGTAATGGGTTTGTTCGGTTATCCTGTCGAGCACAGCCTTTCGCCTGCGATGCATAACGCGGCATTTGAATCTCTCAAACTCGACTGTTGTTATGTTACATTCTCTGTTATGCCCGGGCTTTTAAAAGACGCTGTGAAAGCGATCAGGGCGCTTAACCTCGCAGGAGTTAATGTGACTATGCCGCATAAAGAGAATGTTATCCCTTTGCTTGATAAAGTAGATGCCGATGCATCTTTTATCGGAGCAGTTAATACGATAGTAAACCGTAACAGGAAGCTGACGGGATATAACACTGACGGAAAAGGATTTATGCAGTCATTGTCCGAGGCTCGCATATCTATAGCCAATAAAAATATTCTTATTCTCGGCGCGGGCGGAGCTTCGCGTGCCATAGGTTATCATCTCATTAAAAAAGCATCGGGTGTATTTATTTATGATATAGATAAAAATAAGGCAGGGAAACTTGTAAGGAATTTGAATAAGATTAAGGGAAATGTGTTTAGCGCTCAGCGTTTAGCGTTCAGCGTTCAGAATGAAGACATTGACATAATAATAAATGCGACTCCTCTCGGACTGAAGAAGGGCGACCCTTTGCCTATTGACGTGAAACTGATAGATCGCAGGCACATCGTTTGCGATTTGATTTACAAGAATACACCTTTGCTTCAGCAGGCTTCAAGGAAAGGGTGCAAGACCCTTAACGGCCTCGGGATGCTCCTGTGGCAAGGCATTTTCGCGTTTGAATTATGGACAGGCAAAAAACCGCCGGTTGAAGTGATGAGGAAGGCGCTGGTTAAGAATATTGGGTAATGCTTTGGTAAAAGAACGGCGCATTGTTGTCTGGTGTGTTTTGTTAGCCTGATTATTTTTTGGCATAAAGAGATTTTCCCTGACGCATATCAGAAGGAGAAAGTCTGGACCGATTTTCAAAAGCTAATTTATAAGCACTAACCGGCCATACCCAAGCTTCTTGAATTCTGTAGTTCGTGTCGTATAAAACCCAAATCAAGTAATCCCATTCATAGTTTTTTGCCTTTGGGACAAGGGTGACAGGGCTGCCGGGTTTGCCGCTTGGGCGATTTGCCTTAACTTGGTAACGATCGCCTTTAAAAATAAAGTCATAGCCTTTACCAACAGCCGTTCGGGTCTGCATCTGTTGGCAGTATTCATTTTCTGAGCACTGAACCAACATTGCTGCATCGTACTCTGCTATCGCAGCGGTAATATGAGGGGCAATACCGAATTTTGACTGCCATTCAAGCGCGACACTGACCAGTTTATCTCTTAGAGAAATTCCCATAAGTTGCCCAACAATTAATCTACCGTACTGATATTTTCTGCCTGCATGAGGGAATATAGCACATCAGGATGGAAGTATAAAAGGAAAAAATCGCTTGTTCTCATTCGCTGCGGAAGATCAATGTTTGAGGCTATTTCGTCTTTTATGGTAATATAAAACATGACAAAA
>Ga0172375_10006767_pt1 | contig 15920 bp, 14 predicted proteins | sample LakKiv1m_FD_114537 | JGI IMG/M metagenome (GOLD analysis project Ga0172375, IMG submission 114537) | Freshwater microbial communities from Kabuno Bay, South-Kivu, Congo - kab_092012_11.1m | ecosystem: Environmental > Aquatic > Freshwater > Lake | place: Democratic Republic of the Congo...
ATGATCGGTCGTGAGGGAGCAGCCCGTCTTGGCGAGCTCGGCCATCGCGAGCATGGAGGACCAATACACCGCCTCGGGGTCCAGGTGCTTCCATATTTCGTAGAGGTAGAGAAGCCAATCGAAAAGCTTGGCATTCTGCACGGCCGGCAGGTTTCTCGTGAGGGTTTGGTAGAAATGGTGGTGGGTGTTGACGAGCCCAGGGAGGACGACATGGCGCGACGCGTCGACGATATCGGCTCCAGCGGGGGCCTGGAGGTTTTTCCCGATCCGCGCTACGCGATTTTTGTCGATGAGAATGTCGACGCCCGATAGTTCGGCGTCGGCGGTCAGCACACTGAAGCAGTCCCTGAGCACTATCACCTGAGCACCTCCGCGTTGAATTCGTCGATGAGGGCGTCGAGAGCCTCGGCTTGGGCATGAAGGCCGCCCCAGTAATTGCGATAATCGTCCCACTGCGCCCTGAGTTCTGCCAGATCCTTGCCCTGCTGCTCAATCCAGGTGAAGTACTTGAGGTTGTGGATGCGGCGCTTGTCTACCTGGCTCAGCTCGAACACATGGTCGACGGAGATCCCGGCGAGCCTGTCCAGATCCCTGTCGGATTGGCGCTGATCGTAGGGGCCGCGCTCAGCGTTGAGTTCGTCGAGTCTGGACTGGTACATGGCCATGGAGTCGGTGAACATGGTGAAGACGAGGTCGTGCTCGTCCATCTCGTAGTATTTCGCCATCTTGATGGCACCGATGAGGTTGCCGACGCCGGAAATGCCGAGGAGGCCCAACTGGGCGACGGCCCCGGGGTCGGCTCCCGCGGCGACGAGGGCTTCGCGACCGGCCTTTTCGTTGAAGAGGCGGATAAATCGGATGGGCAGTTCGTCGTCGACGCCGATCGCCGCGTCGGTGTCACGCAGATTGTGGATCCAGGGAATGTGCTTGTCGCCGATGCCTTCGATGCGGTGGTCGCCGAACCCGTTCTCAAGGATGGTCGGGCATTGCAGGGCTTCGGCCACGGTGACCTTGGCGCCAGGGAAGTGGTCACGCAGGTAGGAGCCCGAGCCGAGGGTGCCGGCCGAGCCGGACGATAGTACCGCTCCCGAAACATGGTCGCCCGGCTTCGCCACCTTGGCGAAGACTTCGGCCATGGCCGGTCCCGTGACCTGATAATGCCAGAGGTTGTTGGGCAGCTGATCGAACTGGTTGAAAATGACGGCGTCGGGGCGCGTAGCCTCGAGTTCGATGCACTTGTCGAAGATTTCCTTGACATTGGATTCGCAGCCCGGCGTCGCGATCACTTCCTCGGCCATGGTCTTGAGCCAGTCGAAGCGCTCGCGGCTCATTCCCGCGGGGAGGATGGCGATGCTGGGGCAGGAGAGGAGCCTTGAGATATAGGCGCCGCCCCTGCAGTAGTTGCCGGTTGAGGGCCAGACGGCCTTCTTGGTCGTCGGATCGAACCGGCCGGTGACGAGTTCGGGCACCAGGCAGGAATAGGCGGCTCCGACCTTGTGCGCTCCCGTGGGGAACCATTTTCCGACAAGACCGATGATCCTCGCCTTTGTGCCCGTTATGGCGCGGGGAATTTCGAGAAAATTGACGCCGCCGAAGCCACCGCCCTTTCCCACCGGCGCGTTGTGCCAGTTCACGCGGAAGAGATTGCGGGGATGAACGTCCCAAAGCCCGATGCCGCTCAATTCTTTTTTCACCGACGCGGGGATCTTCCCCGGATCCCTCATCTGGGCGAAGGTGGGAAGGATAATGCCTTTTTCCTTGCATCGCTGGATATTTTTCTTTCGTTTGGCCTCATTCACGTTCAAATCGATCATCGTTTGCTCCTTGGTCGGCTGGTTGCGGCGGGGCGCCGATGGCGACGGCCCACAAACGCGGTCCAAACAGTATACGATGATATTCCATTTTTTTACAGCGGTAAGGTGCGGGCTTTATTTCATTGGCTCATAGCTGAAAATAGAAGGAATGCTGGTAGCCTGCCCTGTCGTAGGTTGGTCGTCGATACATATCTGTAAAAATTTCGCTTGACAGGTTCAGAAAGTGGGTTTAGCTTTTTATCAGTGTTAAGATGTCTGACAAGTTTATAATTCTTTCTATAACAAGGAAGGGTAAGATAGGTGATGATAGGCCGAATAAAGACGGAACGATTATCCGACAGAGTATCCGAAATAATCATAAGGCTCATCAACGAAGAAAAGTTTAAGCCAGGAGACAAATTTTACTCAGAGAATGTCCTTGTAAAGCGTCTGGGTGTAAGCAGGTCGTCGATACGCGAAGCGATGCGTTCGCTGGAGTCCACTGGATGGATTTCCGTGCAACAGGGGAAGGGTGTCTTTGTAAGCGAGGCTAATGACAGAAATCATGAGGGATTCGCCGACTGGCTCAGATCCAATCGCGACGGCATGTTGGAGCATTTTGAAGTGAGGTTGATGCTTGACCCTAAAGCGGCGGCATATGCGGCCCGCAATGCGACAGATGAAGAGATCGCGGAGCTGCGGGAAATTTGTAAAGAATTCAAAGCCAAGGCGCAGACCCAAGATATCGATTCCCTTATCCTGGTCGATGAAAAATTCCATTTTTCCGTTGCCAGATGCACAAAGAATAAAACGCTTTATGTTCTTATGCGAACGATGGCGAAGTCTCTTCCCGTTGGATGGATTTCCAGCCTCCATGTCCCGGGGCGCATCGAAAAAACCATTGGAGAACACTGTGCCGTTGTGTCCGCCATTGCGAGCCATGATGCCTCAGCCGCGGAAAATGCCATGATTGTTCACCTTCAAAACGCGATGGGGGAAATTGCCGATTTCCTGGAGAATACCTGAGTGAGTACGAGAATTACGACGTTGATCGAGAATACGCAGGGAGAGCATCTCGCGCTTCGCGCGGAGCATGGGATCTCATTCTATATCGAACATGACGGCGTCAATTTGCTGTTCGATGTGGGACAGAGCGGCGCGTTTTTGGATAATGCGGCCAAGATGGCCATTAAGCCCTCGGCTGCCGATTTTGTCGTTATAAGCCATGGCCATTATGATCATTCGGGCGGATTCAAGCCTTTGGTCGCGGCGGGTTACAGGGGAACGTTGTTGACCGGCAAAGGATTTTTTGACAGGAAATACGCTTTCGATGGAGTGTCCCTGGAGTACCTGGGCAACGATTTTGATGAGAGATTCCTGGATGAAAAGGGAATTCCCCACCGCATCATTGGAGGCGCGGTGGAAAAAATATCGGCTGGCCTTTTTATCCTTTCGGCGTTTCCGCGGATCCACGGCGCAGAAATTCCGAATAAGAGATTTTTAATCGAAAAGGACGGCGTTTTGGCTACGGACGATTTTGGCGATGAAATTTGCCTGGCGGTGGGTACCTCCCAAGGTTTCGTTCTTGTTTTAGGCTGTTCCCATCCTGGGCTAATGAACATTCTCGATGCCGCGCACGCTGTCCTGCCAGGACCTGTTTTTGCGGTTTTGGGCGGAACCCATCTGGTTGAAGCATCTCTGGCACGGCTTGCGATGGTGATCGAGTACCTAAAAGGATCGGCAATACAAGTGCTCGGCGTTTCTCACTGTACGGGTGGGCAGGCAGCATCCGAACTGGCCAAGATGGACAAAAAGTTCTTCAATAATTCGACAGGCCACTCTTTGCATATTGATGACTGAATCCCCAGGACCGATGCGACGGCGTCAGCCGTCGATTGAGTATATCGAATAGGAGGCGTCCGATGAAAATGAAGAGTCGAAAACTGATCGCTTTTATGGTGATCATGTTCGTCACGGTGTCATTCACGATGGCCCAAGCCAAGATCGTCTGGAAGTCCTCGGGACATGGCCCCGCCAGCGATCCTTCCCAGATCTTTCACGATGAGGTCTGCAAGGCTATAACCAAGGCTACGGGTGGGCGTCTCGAAGTGAAACCCTTCGTCGGCGGCTCTATCGTACCTGCCTACAAGGAAGTGGACGCCATCAACGATAACGTGCTCCAGATGGGCTATACCTGCCCGATGTACAACTTGGACAAGTGGCCGGCCGCGGGACTCATCTCCTCCAGACCTGGAGCCCTCGCCGGTGAAGTGCTGCGCTCTTGGTTCGACTACGCTGGCGGAGCTGACCTCATGAACAAGATGATGACAGGTTATAATGTCTTTACATTTCCCGGCGCTCTCTCCCCCCTGCCCGCGGAAGTGTTCTTTCACTCCAAGGTAAAGATCACCAAGGTATCCGACCTCAAAGGCCTGCGCGTCAGGTGCATGGGCGACGGTGGCGAAGTCATGAAGAAGCTGGGAGCCTCGGTCGTCATCATCAATGGCGGTGATCTCTATGAATCAATGCAGAGGAACGTTATCGACGCTTTCGAGTATTCGACCCTCGCGTCCAACTGGAACATGCATTTCAACGAAGTGGCGAAGTACGTGATCCTTTCTCCTGTAAGGGCACCGAGCGATCCCCAGGTATTCTTCATCAACAAGTCGGCCTGGGAGAAACTCCCTGATGACCTTCAGACCATCGTCCAGGAAGTAATCTCGTCCTACACCCAGAAACAGCATGAGTACCTGATCGCCGAGTCCATCAAAGCTCTGGACAAGTTCAAGGCGGCGGGATGCGAAGTGTATAGATTGCCTGTCGAAGTCGATGTCGCCGTCGCCAAGGCCGCCGATGAGTTTTATTCGACCAAGGCAGCCAAGGAAAAACCGATCTTCGCGGAAATTTACAATTCCATGAAAAGCTACGGAGAAGCCTACGAGCTGATGAAATAAGTCATCCCAATGATATGGAGGTTCCTATGGGGGCGTTGAAAAAAGCTATCGGGATAATTAATCGACTAAGCGAGGCAACAGGTCGGATAGGGAAGTGGACGGCTCTAGGACTTGTCCTTGTCGGTGCCTACGACGCCATAGCCAGGCATTTCTTCAGCGCCCCTTCGGACTGGGCATACGACATGATGTGTATGTTCGGTGGAGCTATGTATCTTTTAGGCGCTTCCTACGACATGCGGTACAACGCGCACACGAGGGTGGACATGTTCTTCAACATGCTCAAACCGAGAGCCAAGACGATCGTCAATCTTGTCGCATCTCTTCTCTTTTTCTTTCCCCTCGTCGGCATGATGCTATATGAGGGGATCAAGTATTCGATCAAGGCGATCCAGGTCAACGAGGTAATGTTCACCAGTTTCTGGTATCCGCCGGCCGCGCCTTACAGGATCGTTTTTTCAATCGGAATGCTGCTTCTCCTCCTCCAAGGCCTTGCGAATCTCGCCAAGGACGTACTCTTCCTGACAAGAGGTGAGAAAATTGATTGAACTAAGCGCTGAAATGATTACTCTCCTCATGTTGGGAGGATTATTTGTTCTGGTCCTCACAGGATATCCCATAGCCTTTGTCATAGGCTCGGTGGCACTAGGCACGGGGTTGCTTATATTTGGCCCCACGACGACGTTTCATATCTTGTATACACGATTCTATGACTTATCGCTCAACTATCCGTACCTAGCCGTTCCCCTCTTCACTTTCATGGGGGTGGTGCTCCAGCACTCGGGCGCGACCAAGGAACTCTACGACAATCTCTACGAGGCCTTGGGAAATCTCAAGGGTGGCTTAGCCATCGTTACGATCATTTTCGGTACCATCCTGGCCACTTGCCTCGGTGTCATAGCCGCCTCAGTGACCATTCTTACGATGATGGCTCTAGAACCGATGATCAAGCGTGGCTACGACAAGGGTATAGCCTCCGGGTCGATCGTCGCGGCTGGCACCCTAGGCATCCTCATCCCACCTTCCATCATGCTTGTCGTCTATGCTCCCCAGGCTGGGCTCTCGATTGGGCAGATGTTTATCGGCGCCTTCGTCCCCGGCCTGATGCTTTCTCTTTTCTATATCATCTATGTGGCGATACGCTGTAGGCGGAACCCTGGACTGGGGCCTTCGATCCCCCGCTCCGAGGTAAGCCCCTTCAACGCCATGAAAGCCCTTCGTCTGGCGAAGTCCCTTCTGCCTACGCTATTCCTCATCTTTGCGGTGCTTGGAACTATCTTCGCCGGTCTTGCCCCTCCCACCGAGGCGGCGGCCATAGGGTGCCTTGCATCCATCGTCCTCGCTATCATCTACAAGAAGTTCTCTTGGGAGCTTCTAAAAAAAGCGACACTGGAAACGCTGAAAGTTAGCGCTTTCGTGGTAATGATTGCTGCCATGTCTTATGCCTTCGTCGGCATCTTTATGAGCGCCGGTGCTGGCGATGTTGTCGCTAACCTCATTCTTTCAGTTCCAGGAGGCAAGTGGGTTTCTTTCTTTGTGATCATGTTGATCGTATTCCTTCTTGGGATGTTCATCGAGTGGATCGGCATTGTCTTTATCATAGTACCGGTTTTCTCTCCTATCTTCGTCAAACTGGGCTTTAACCCCCTATGGGCTGGTATGATGGTCTGCGTCAATCTCCAGATGGCCTTTATGACGCCGCCCATGGCCATGTCGATCTTCGTCCTCAAGGGGGCCGCAAAGCCCGAATTAGGGATAACCATGGGCGATATCATTCGAGGCGTCCTTCCCTTCGTTGCCATAGTCGCTGTGACCTTGGTGCTGCTGACGATTTTCCCGCAGCTGATCACATGGCTTCCCGAGAAGATGGTGGGAAAGGGATTCTAGGGTTGTTGCTCTAGGAGCTGCGTTTCAGCATTTTTCGACCGGCTTGAGCAGGAGCCCTGCGAAGCCGGCCATTTTTATAGTGATGTAAACCAGGGGCACACGACAGAGCTTTCAGGAATATTCGAAGTTCATTCCCGTCTGCAAAGGCGAAAACCGTTCGCCAAATTTTTTGCGAAGTTCCACCTGGGCATTAAAGCCTGTACAGTGCCCAGCGCAGATCCTGCCTGCCACAAGAGAACCTAGAGCATCCACTGTTTTTGCGATTCTTTCGATCGGTGCCTCAACCAAATGCAGGCCTCCCACGATTGTGTCGATCTCCGTAATCCCGCTCATGGCTATCGCTTGCTTTGTAATATTGACGATACCCGCGTGACTGCAGCCGGAGAGGATAATGAGTCCTTTTCCTTTGATAGCAGCTATGAGTGAGATGTCATCCTTCATGGGATCCTGCACGAGGCGATTTTCGGTGTCGATCGTTTTCAGGGGTATGCCCACTTCCTCGAAATCAGTCTGCCTGGGTATATATCCAGTTGTCATGAAGCCTGGCATCAGCTGAATAGGATCGGCACTGAGAAAGAGGCGGCCACCATTTTCCTCAATCGCGGCTCTTGAGTCGCCAGACATCACGCCCACATGGCGGAGATAGGGTTTGACGATGAAGTTGAGCCTGAAAAGGTCGGGGTGCGCGATTATGGGCAGATCCTTCTTTCCAATAGTTTTTAAGAGTTCAACCAATCCCTGGGTGTGGTCATAGTGGCAGTGGGTGAGGACTATCGCGTCGATGCTCGCGGGATCGATCCCCATGAGCTTCATGTTGTGCAGAAGGGCTTCTGGATTCTGGGCGACATCCATTAAGATATTTTTCCTCAAAGCATCTTTATCGGCTGTCAAATAGAGAGAGATCCCATGCTGGCCCCAGAAGGGGCTTTCGTACATCACCGAATCCTCCGCTACAACCCTGATCGACAGACTATCCAATGCGTCCATTTTGTTCATGAAAAAACCTTCCTTTATGCGGCCTGCCGTATTAGTTCGATTTTTGCCCGTCTTTGCCTACAGCAGCTATAATCTGGAATACGATGATGGCCGCTATGGAGGGAACAAGCCAGGCCAGGCCCTGCTTTCCAAAGGGCATTGCGGCGTTCATCTTCGAGAAAGGCGTGTCGGCTATGCCGATTCCGGTGAGGAAATCGCCTATACTGAAGAGTATCGCCACGAGAACGCCCGCCTGGGTGGCGAGCTTGACCTTTGCAAAATTAGTGAAGAGAGCCATTATAATAATGATGACGAGGGCAGGGTAGATGAGCATCAGCCAAGGAACCGTGAAACCAACGATCTTGGAGAGGCCAATGAGCCCCAGGATAAAACCGATGACGCTGCTGGCCGCCACAGTAAGCTTGTAAGGTATTTTGCCGCCGCTCATTTGCTCGAAGGTGTCGCCTGCCGCCGAAGTAAGGCCGACCGACGTGGTTATGCATGCCAGTGCGATAATGACGCCGAAGATAGCTTTGCCGAAATAGCCAAGGAGCCCTTCCGCTATCTTCACGGAGAGATCGCCGATTGCCGCATCAGGGAAAAGCCCACCGGAGGAGGCGCCCAGATAGGTGAGGCCTGTCGAGGTAATGAGAAGGGCGACCGAAGCCGTTATGCCAATCGTGACTATGTTGAAACTTCGGGATTTCGCGTCCTCGAGACCCCGCCGCTTGAGTTCGTTTATAATCCAGACACCGAAGATCGATGCTCCAAGGGCATTCATGGTATTATAGCCGTTGATGATACCGTCGCTGAACGCGGTGGAAGATCCTGTCAATGCAACCGTCGAGAGAGGAGTGAAGATCCCCTTGATAACCAGGATGACCATAAAGGCGATGAGGGCCGGGGCTAAATACTTGCCGATCCTGTCGATCACTTTAGAGCGGTTGTAGGCGAAATAATAATTAAGCGCAAAATAGACGAGAAGGGTTGCCCAAAGCGGTATCGAAGGGAAGAATTGCGCTATGGCCATCTCGTGGGTGGCCGAACTAACACGCGGGAGGATAAAGACCGGACCCATGATAAGGACAGCGATCGTTGTGTATACCATCGCGAAACCTTTGCCAAAAACCATCGATGTAAGCCCGAAAAGAGAAGCGTTCTGCTTGGAGATGGCTAGGTAGGCGAAAAAGACCATCACGCTGTTCACGATGCCATAGCCGAGAGCCGCGATGAACCATGACGCGCCGGAACCTCTTCCCAGCAAGGCGGGGAAAATTGTATCGCCCACGCCGAAATGTCCGGAAAATACGGCGGCCGAAACGACAAGGATAGCTCCCAGCGGTAGCGCTGACTTCTTGAAAGTGCCCATATGATACCTCCTGAAAGGAGTTTAAAATGAGCATATGCCAGAGTCAATAATTGTAAATGCAAAACTTATGAATATTTATCAAAATTTTGCTTCACATTGATGTTCTCCCACATCTCAATCTTGTTCAGCGAACTCGTCATCTTTGATAGCCATGAGCGAGTGGTTTTCTGGAGAAAAAGGGAAGTTTTTATATTGAGCTAAATCAATCCGGCGTGTGCCCCGATGGCAAGCGCGCCCTTTATCGCAAGATTCCGTACAGCTTCGGGATCGCTGAGTATTGTGATGTCGGCGGTTTTCCCTTGCTCAGTCTCCTTGAACAACATCGCGAATATTTCGCAGCGCTCTTTCAAACCTACCAGGAAAACCCGGTGTCCTCTTTCAAAACCATAGAGGGGGAAAAGGCTTTGCGCCTTCAGATCGTCGGCGGCGATGCAGGCTTCAAAAAAACGCTTCCGTATCCGCCAATCCGTCGACATCAGCGTGTCCATGAAACGTGGGATAAGAAAGCACCGCAAAAGGCCGGCTTCATCGACAAGTCTGGCTGCAAGGAATGTAGCTTCAGCAAGTCTTTCCTTCATGGAACCATCATTCTCCGGTATTTCATTTCCATTGCCTGGAGCTATGGATTTCCCTATGAATGTTTCTTTCAGAAGGCTTTCATATACTTGTCCGGATAGAGTGGTGATGCTTCCCCTTATACGATCGTCCGCATCAACACTTATATACTTCGTGTGCGAACTGAGATTTACGACAGTAGTCGGGATTCCTCCTCCATAGAGAGCGAGAAGGCCCATGACTTGGGTTTCCTCGCCCCTCATGAAATCGAGGTTGCGAACCTCTGACAATGGAGCATACGCCGCTGGATCAGGTTTGTTTTTTATTCCGCGGACAAGATAAAGGTCTGCGTTGATATCCAGACTTTTTTCATCCTCAATCCTCGTAAGGCCGCCAGCGATTTCGTTGATACCAGCCGGAGCAAGCAAATGGGGCAATTCGACAATGCCCAATTCCGATGTAATCATCCCGGAGGAAATCACCATCGCGACATCGGATACGGCAATGCCCGATGACGTGATGGTTCGCGCGAAAAGGGATCGAAGGCCACTTTTCAAAGCTTCATTGGAGCCCGATAGAGCGGTGTCTTTGACGCCGATCTTTGAAGTAGCGCTCCCCATGGTGGTTCCCTCGCTGTTCACGATGCTGAATCGGGAATTCGTCGTGCCGCAATCGAAGATTCCTATAAGTTTCATGGTCGGGGACCCAATACATCGAGCTTTTCGAGGGATGCGTGAAGCACACTAACGGCGCTTTCATCCGCCGCAAGGAAAGGAGATCTCGGGAAACATTTTACGATTCCCCTGATTTCCAGCATCGCGTATACCGCTTGCTGTGTAGAGCCAGCCATATACATCAAGTCGCGAATAGTGTTGACGATGAATTGTGTTTTACGGCATTTTTGATAGTCGTTGTCCATGCCTTGACGATGGAGAACCGTACACAGTTCAGGGAAAGCATTCGCCAACCCTGGTATGAAAGCCTCGGCGCCGAGCGCCCGGGCGGAGAGCCACATCGATTCGGTGCCCAAGACGATATCCAAACCTCGTGGAGCCAAGTCCCGTGCATAGGCTGAAAACTTCGCTATATCGAACGTCGCATCCTTGATGCCGGCGATGCCGAGATCGGCAAGACGCGCCAACGTTTTCATGTCGAGTTCGTATCCCGAGAAGCGAGGGTTATGGTAGACATAGACAGGATACTCTTTGGGAACTGCGTCGATAATTGAGCGATAATAGTCAATGATGCCATCCGAATTGTGATGAAAGTAATAGGGAGCCACGGCACTCACGGCGACCGCGCCGATGCTGGCGGCGTGGGCAGAAAGTGAGGCGGCTTCCCTCGAGGAAGGACATCCTGTATGCACTATCACCGGAACGCGCCCTGCAGCTGTCTTGATGGATTTTTCCGCGACTTCTTTCCGTTCTTCCTCATTCATGAGGGGCCCGGAGCCGTAGGATCCGCAGACGAAAAGCCCATCAACCCTATCGCTAAGGTAATCGATAAGAGTTTCCAAGCTCCTGAAGTCGATATCGCCATCTTGTGTGAACGGGGTAACCATGGGAGGAATGACGCCAAACAGTTTCATTACCGTATCCTTTTGCTAGAATTTTAAAAAGGAGATCCCCTGGCGGGATCTCGCGAGACGGGCAAGGGCCGCATCACCGCCCCGAACGGCAAGAGAGGTGAAAAGAATGTCGATGATCGTGATCTGCACCATTCTCGATACCATGGCATCGATGCGGTAGGCCGTCTCGAAGGAACGCACTGCGATGCAGATATCGGCGATTTCAGCCAGCGGCGAATCCGATTCGCCGGTGAGAACGATGATTTTTGCCAGGCCTTTTACTCGTTCCGCCTGCATCACAACATCGCGCGATTCTCCAGAATAGGAAATCGCGAAGAGCACATCGCCTTCGTGTGGATCAGCCAATATGAGCGCGTTGACATGGGAATCGAGGGAAAAGTGACAATCGATGCCCATTCTGGAGAGTTTTACGAATAGGTCATAGGCCGCGACCGCTGAGGTGCCGTAGCCCAGTATTATGACTCTTTTGGCATTTTCCAGAACATCGATCGTCTTTTTCAGGACTTCGTCATCGATGGATGCGTTGTTTTCTTCCAGCACGTGGATGCTCGACACGAAAATTTTTTTTCTAATAGTGGAAATACCATCGTCGACATTGATCTGAGTATCGTCGTCGGGATTGTGGAAACTTCTTCCTGCGATCTGCGTCGCGAGCGTAACCTTGAAATCATGATACCCGGAGAATCCCAGACTGCGGTAAAATTTGACTATGGAAGCTTCGCTTTTGGCACCTGTTTGCATGGCCAAATGCGAGATGGACATCCGCACGACATCCTGTGGATGCTCAATTATATATGCGGCAATCTGTTGCTGAATTTGCGGAAGGGAACCAATCCTAGCCCTGATTTCCGATAGAATTTCATTCTTGAGAGGCCGCGCGGATATGGTCACTATAGTATTCCCATTGCCCTGAATTCTCTCAGAGCCTTTTCATAGATTTCAGCCGAAATCTCCGAATAAGGAGCTCGCGGGTAGCCAGGATTGAATCCTCTCATTCTAAGGGCGGCATAGGTCATGGTCAAGGTTGGTCCAAATTTCAAGATATTGCGGGCTTTAATGACATTGAGCTGCTTACTCGCTGTAGCCGCAGAATTGCCCCTTTTCCACGTCGCGTAGAAATCTTCCAGGAATTCTGGGAACACATTGGCAACCCCCGCGATCACTCCGCACGCTCCCGCATCGAGGGCTGCGGCCGCGATAGCTTCCGTCCCGACAATGAATTTGAACCCGGGCTTTCGGACAGCGATAAGGTAATTATAGAAATTAACGAGGTCAAAGGATGAGTCTTTTACGCCGAAAAGTCCATCTTCGGCAAGGATGCGCAAGGTGTCGGGAGCGACTGGATTGCGTGATAGTTCCGGGTTGTTATAGAGGAAAACGGGAATTTTCACGGCTTTGAGTATAGCCCGATAATGTTCTATAAGCTGGGCTTGGCTGTACGCGTAATAGTAGGGAGGGATAGCCCCTACAGCGTCGGCTCCTATGGATTCCGCATGTCGCGACAGGTCGACGGCCTCAGCGGTGCTTGGAGCCCCGACATGTACGATGACAAAGGTGTTACCTTTCTCCTCGATCACGATTTTAGCAACCCGCTTTCTCTCTTCGGTGGTCATGAGCGGCCCGCTGCCATAGGTTCCACAGGGGTAAAAGCCCTGCACGAATTTTGCCTGGTAGCGGATGAGCTCTCTTTGCGCGTTTTCGTCTATTTTACCTTGTTTTTCGAAACAAGTGATTACAGGGGGAATGATACCGGAAAAATCAATGGACATGCAGACCTCCATAAAGAAATTTTATTATATGTTACACCAGTATCGCAAAAAGAGCAATAAATTAAAAAAATTTTTTTATTGACGGCAAGAAAAACCCATGGTACTCTACATCTATTGCCTATATTAGGAGGAGTCGCAGATGAAACGGATGATTTTTCTCGCTGTCATTCTCGCGGTGCTTATTGGGGTTCCGGCATTCGCAAAGGACCCTGCGTTTCCAACAAAGCCGATTACCATCGTATGCCCCTGGTCGGCAGGTGGCGGTACTGACGCAACGGCGCGCTTTGTTGCTGAAATGCTTTCCAAAGAGCTGAAGCAGCCTGTAAATGTCGTCAACAAAACGGGCGGCTCAGGAGCTGTAGGACATGTCGAGGGAGCGATCGCTGCGCCAGATGGCTATACAATCACGAATGTCACGTTTGAATTGAATACGCTAAAATATCTGGGCTATGCCGATCTTTCGCCTTCCAATTTCATCCCTCTTTTGCAGTTCAATGAAGATGCCGCAGCTCTATCGGTCAGGGCTGATTCACCTTATAAAAGCGTCAAAGAACTTCTCGACGCGATCAAGGCAAAGCCCGATGGCACCTTCCTGTTCTCCGGTTCGACGATCGCCTGCGCATGGGACCTGCCGCGCATCAAGATGCTGATGACTGCGGGAATAAATCCCAAGAGAGTAAAATTCATACCGACGCAGGGCGGCGCAGCCCCTGCAATCACCGAGCTCCTGGGGGGCCATGTCGACGCCGTCGTTTGCAGCTATCCAGAGATCGCCTCGCAAGTTGCGGCGAAAGCGGTACGCACGCTTGCGGTCTTTGCCGATGAACGCAATCCTCTCTTCCCCGAGATCCCCACGCTCAAGGAACAGGGAATCGATGTGTCGGGCGGCACTTGGCGCGGCTTCTGCGTCCCGCTTAAAACACCTGACTATATCGTCGCTACGCTCACGGACGCGCTCAAGAAGGTAGTCAGCTCACAGGAATTCAAGAACTTCATGACTAAGAGCCAGTTTGGCGTGAAAATTCGAGTCGGCAAGGATTTCGGGGATTTCATGAATACCGAATTTGCGTCGCTCAAGAACGTCATGGAAGAAGCCGGGTATCTAAAGAAGTAATCACTTTTCAATGACGAGATGCTGGGCGAAACGAAAGGATTCGTTTCGCCCAACCTTGTGTTATATTGAATTTTTTATATCCTCCAGGAGTTTCTCTTGAAAGTCAATCGCGAGCATATAGTTGGTCTCATATGCATAGGCATAGCCTCAACGGTTTTACTCATTACTCCCAGTTTTCCGAAAGGTCAGGAAAACGTGAACCTGACCGGGCCGGCTTTTTTCCCTGATATTTTAGCTATCATCTATCTTTTTTTGGGTGTACTACAGATTATTCTTGGCTTTAAGCAGGAAAAGAATCCAACGGAAAAGCCGGCCGCTCCTTCTGTGGCAAAGCCTTCGACGCGGCTGCTCTTGGAATTTATTGGATTGTTGATTGGCTTTTTATTGCTCTTCCAGCCATTGGGCTTCATTCTTTGCACGATGCTTTTCCTATTCCTCCTTATGCTTTTATTGGGGGTTACGGTTCCGAAGAGTATTTTATTTTCCTTTGTTTATACGGGGGTAATTTATCTCTTATTCGGTAAGCTCTTCACGATCGGTCTTCCGGTTGGGATTCTGAGCATATTGGGGATGTGAACCATGATCCAAGCATTAATCACCGTCTTCAGTCCTGGTATCCTAATTCCCTGGCTTTTAGCAATGGTTTTAGGAATTTTTATAGGGGCGATGCCAGGGCTTACCGCTACGATGGGAGTCGCTCTCATCGTTCCGCTTACATTTCATATGCAGCCGATAGCCGGTCTCGCGATGATCCTTGGTCTCAGCTTTACGGCTATTTTTGCCGGTGATATCCCAGCTACTTTTTTGAGGGTTCCCGGCACTCCCGCATCGGGAGCTGCTGTTCTCGATGGCTATGAGATGAACAAAAAGGGAAAGGGCTCGCTCGCAATCATGATAGATCTTTTTTGCTCGACGCTGGGCGGCCTTGTCGGCGTAGTCCTTCTGATTACGATATCACCCACCCTTGCCAAGTTCGCGCTTCAATTCACCCACTTTGAGTACTTTTGGCTTGGCCTGCTCGGGCTTTCCATGAGCGCGGTGATCACAAAAGATTCCAGCATAAAGGGGCTAATCTCGATGGTGGGGGGCTTGCTCCTCGCCACAATCGGCATCGATGTGTCCACGGGATTTCCGCGTTTCGCATTCGGCAACATCAACCTCATGTCGGGTATTAACTTCATACCGGTGATGATAGGGATGTTTGGCCTTTCGGAAGTAATTCGAGCCATCGCCACACAATCGCATGAGGAACTCGCGGGCGCCGCAGTAACCAATACAGGCGGTACAAGCGTAAAAGAAGTTCTCAAAGTGATGGGCCGGAATAAAAGGGTAATCGCACAAAGCTCCCTTATTGGCACTTTGATCGGCGCTCTGCCCGGCGCGGGAGCTGATATTGCCGCCTGGGTAGCCTACGGGCTGGCAAAAAAGACATCGAAACATCCGGAGTTATTTGGGACAGGTTCGGAAGAGGGTGTCGCCGCGCCAACCGCAGCAAACAACGCCGCTTTAGGGGGGACCTGGATCCCCGCCCTTGTTTTCGGTATTCCGGGCGATACGATTACCGCCATTGTCCTCGGCGCCATGCTCATGTACGGACTCAAGCCAGGTCCACTCGTTTTTCAGCAAAACAAGGAACTTGTCAACCAAATCTTCAGTGTAGCGCTCGTCTCGCAGGTATTTGTTCTGCTGCTAGGATATCTTGGCATAAAAGCATTTGCCTGGTTTTTCAAATTCCCAAGAAATGTGGTCTTGGCCGGCATTACGGTTTTTTCCCTTGTGGGAGCATATGCGATTCGTTCAAATGTATTCGATGTTTTTTTGGTCATCCTTTTTGGCATAGTGGGATATGCCATGGAAAAAGTACATATGCCGCTTTCTCCCCTTATTTTGGGAATTGTCCTCGGTCCCATGATCGAAGA
>Ga0172375_10006768_pt1 | contig 15919 bp, 22 predicted proteins | sample LakKiv1m_FD_114537 | JGI IMG/M metagenome (GOLD analysis project Ga0172375, IMG submission 114537) | Freshwater microbial communities from Kabuno Bay, South-Kivu, Congo - kab_092012_11.1m | ecosystem: Environmental > Aquatic > Freshwater > Lake | place: Democratic Republic of the Congo...
TACGCGACCAGGCAGCCGGAATCCGGATTCACTAAGGAAAGGACCGGCGGCAAGCTTCCGCCCCTGCTCGACTTCGACGTGATCTTCAAGCACATTGCCGATGTCACGCACTATGTGACGCACGCTGAAGCGATCAGAGACGTGCAGAAAAAGCTTGTCGATCCCCGTGTGCGGGCTTCCATCGAAAGTATAAAGGACATAGGTCCGGAAGGATACAAGCAGTTGATGCCCTGGCTTCAGGACATTGCCAAGCCGCGCATCGAGCCCATCACGAAGCTTGAGGCCATCATGGATTATCTGCGACGGAATACGACCACGGTCGCCCTGGGGCTGAAATTCAGCGTGGCATCGATCCAGTTGGTGGCAATCACTCAGACCGTGGAAGAATTGGGGATGTTGCCGACCATGAAGGGGATCGTCTCGTTTTATGAGCATCCTTTCGAGAATGCGGAGCGCGTCAAAGAGCTTTCGGCAGAAATGAGCGAACGGTCAACGGCCTGGGATCGGGAGCTGCGGGACGCCTACGGAAAGTTGGGGCTGGAATTCTTCAAACATTCCCAGGTAATTAAGGACTCCTATTTCGGCTTGATATCGGCCCTGGATATGGCGGTCGCTTATCCGACCTGGATGGCAGCCTACGACGTGGGCATGGCGAAGTTCACCTATCAGAAAAAGGCTATCGAATTCGCCGACATGTCGGTCCGGAAGTCTCAGGCCGTGGCCTTGATTAAAGACCTGGCCAGTGTCCAGCGCGGTGGTGGCTTCAAGAAGTTCTTTACCATGTTCTATACCTTCCTATCGGGGCTGCATAACAAGCTTTGGGAGGTGCATGAACGGTGGCGGAACGCTGACACGAAGATCCCGGCCATGGCGGATCTGATTCGCTCCTATTGGTGGCTGATCCTTTTCCCGTCGGTTCTCTCCTACCTCATGCACGAACGGCAGAACACACCCACGGAACCCAAGAAATTCGCCAAAGAACTGGCAAAAGAGGTGATTTCTTACCGTTTGGCCACGTATCCGGGCGTGCGGGATTTCATCGCGCCCTGGTTCAACAACTACGATTATCAGATATCGCCGGTCGCCCGGGCGGGCGAAATTTCGGCCAGATTCGGACGCGAGGCTGGAAAGGCGGTCACGGATTACGATGCCTTCAAGGGAGAAAAGCTTTTTCTCTACGGTCTCGAGGGCAGCGGTTATTTTATGCCGGGTGGATTGCCCACTGGCCAGGCATTGATCACCATGAAAGGCTTCCTCGATCTAAAATCAGGGAAGTCAAACGATTTTACCCGGCTCTTTTTCCGGGAGCCGCAGAACAAAAAATAGGAGGTGATGCAAGTGTCCATATCTATTGAGACCACCAAGGTGCAATACGTCGGAACGGGAGCGCAGACCGTCTTTGCCTATCCGTTTCGGATTTTGCAAGATTCAGATTTACTGGTGATCGTGTCCAATGATTCGACCGGAGCAGAAACAACACTGACACTCAACAGCGATTATACGGTATCCGGTGCGGGAGATGATGGCGGCGGCAACGTGACTCTGGATTCGGCAAGTCTCTGTGAAAGCGGTCAAACCCTGACGATCCTCCGTAATATCCCGGCAACTCAGACGACGGATTACGTTGATGGCGAGGCCTTTTCCGCTGAATCCTTCGAGAATGCCCTGGACAAGTTGACAATGATCCAGCAGCAGCAGCGGGAAGAGATTAACCGTGCTCCAAAGTTGCCGAAGTCGTCAAGCATCACCGATATTGTCCTGCCGAATCCTACCGCGAATAACTACATCGGCTGGAATGCGGGGGCGACTGGACTTGCAAACATGTCCGGTCCCGTCATTACGACGGCGACTGCATATGAAATCGATGCCCTGGTATCCTACGGCGGCGGAACCAACTACACGGACGCCACCATCAACGCCGCCCTGACGGCCATCGGGACCACGAATAAAGTCACGTTGCTTCTTAGGCCGGGAACGTGGGTGATCGGATCGAATGTTGACTGGTCGGCTTATACGAACGTGACGTTCAAAATACCTTCCGGGACGCAAATCTCTCATGGATCGTATACTCTAAAAATGCCCTACCCAGACGTCGGTCTTTATTACTGGAATGTGGGCACCGGTGCGACGACCTATTATGGTAACGTAGGGAGGGTTTGGGTTGCGTGGTACGGAGCAGACCCGACCGGGGTCATCCTTAGCAATGCAGCTTTTACAGCGGCAAAGCGGTCATCCAGCACCTTGTATCTTGGAACCGGGATATTCCGCCTTGAGAATTGGGGTACCGTCGAGACTGGAAGTCTATACCCTGCCGATGCCACGAGAATCGTCGGTGAATCATCACATTGGGGAACGGAGACCACTATCCAGGGCAGTGGCGATCTGATCGTCAATGCGTCAAATCTACAGATGGAATATTTGGCGATTCGCAACACCACGGCAGGCACACGCGGGAAGCTCATTACAGGGTACAGCGGATCGGTCGGAAAATTTACCGAGGTCAAATTCGGGCGAGCGTCATACCATATCTATATGCCTTATTTTTCCGTTGGAACATCTTTCTTCAGGTGCATGTTCGGGGGGAACGGATCGGCCGAGATGGTTACAGGATATCCGGAAGGTGCATCCGTTTACAGTCGATATTTCCCGTTGGGATTTAACGATTACTTTGAAATCGATTGCTATACGCGGTTCAATAAGAGGGGGATATATCTCTCAAAGAGCTCTGGAAATGCCAACTTTAGCGGTGTTTATGAGTACAATGATGAGGGAGCCTTTTATCTGGATGCACTGACTGGCACAGCATTGAATGGATTAAAGGTAAATGCGTGGTTTGAAGTGAATGGCAATGCAACTCCGTCACCAGATATTACAATTACTGCCGAAACCGGGTCGGGACTCCGGTTAACGCTCGATAACTGCACTTGGTCCGGTCCGACCGTCAGCCCAACGGTAAATGTGACCGCGGCCAGTGGCGGAACGGTATTTATTTGGGTCTATGGTTCGACACCGTCGATCAGCACTGGGGCGAATCTTATAAACACGTGGACCAATGAAAATGATACCAACACTGGACAGTTTTCAAATTCTACCGTCACGCCTGTAAATGTAACACTTGCCGGGGGAGGGACTGCCGTTACCTATACTGGCTATTACGCGATCAGCGGAGCGATCTGCAATATATTCATAACGATGGTAGTGGATGCTGGGACCATGGCCACCGTTGACGGTTCAAGCTATTTGTCTATAAATGGCACGTATCTTCCACGCACAACTGCTCGTGGACCGGTGGCGGTATACAATGACTCAACGGGCACCCATTATAGCACAGGGTCTGTGGGAGGTACCGGAACGTCAGTAATCCAAGTCAGGCTACCGACAATCACTGCAACCGCAGGCCCACTATATATAATGGGATCGTACATCGTAAAATAACGGAGACGAGCGGCGTTATCCTTTTGTCAGGCACTTACCTTATAAAATGAAGGAGGTCGAAATGAAACAGTTTAAATTACTATGCATTCTTTTCATGTTGCTGTTGCCCGCGAGTCTTTTTGCCGTGACCGGAGATCCCATCGTTACGGGAAAACAAGTCAACGGGTTGGTCGATATCAGCGGAGCGGCAGGCGGCCAGATCAAGTTTCCGGCGACGGCGAATGTCAGCGCAGACGCCAATACGATTGACCGTTACGCTGAAGGGACGTTCAGCACGAGTCTTTTCTACGGCTTTACGACAGTCGGCGGGTCCGGAATGGCCATTTCCAATGCCTATTATACGGCAATTGGAGGCCAGGTTACGTTTGCTTTTTCGATATCGAATCCCGGCGGGACAATGGCTTGCACCGATACAGGGAATTACATCAACATCAGCGGGGCGCCATCCTCTTCAGATCGCGGTACTTTCGGTTGTTACAATGACTCATCTGGCGGCCATACCGGCAACGGATCGTTTGGACCGTCGCAAGTCCGGATGCCAACGGTTGGAGCCACGGCGGGTCCTCTTTACTGCACCGGCACCTATATCATTTACTGAGGTGAAACCATGAAGTTTATTAAAATTCTTATTGCTTTGGTCGTTCTGGCGGTTCCGTTGGGGTTACGTGCTGCAGAGGGAGATCCCTTCATCACGGGCAAGCAGATGAACGGCAGTCTCAACATCAGTCACGCTTCCGCTGGCCAGATTAAATTCCCATCGTCATCCAACGCCAGCGCGAATGCAAATACCTATGACAATTACACTGAAGGGGCGATCGGCATAGACATCACCAACGGCATTACCCTATCCGGTGGATCTGGTCTTGTCTTTAGCAATGGTTACTACAGGATCACGGGGAGTGTTGTCACCATTACCCTTACCATGAACAATCCTGGCGGGACAATGGCGTCAACGGATGGCGTCAGTTACATCAAGTTAGCCGGGATACCCAATTCCACCATGCGCGGGAGGGTGGCAATTTACAATGACAACAGCGGCGGCCATACCGGCAACGGTTCCGTTGCCGGTGATGCGTTCGGCATCAGGCTGCCGGGATTTGCCGCAACCGGCGGCCCGCTGGTGATCAGCGGTACCTACCTCATCAGGTGATGGCATGAAAGAATGGTTGCAGAAGATCTATGACGCGAACCTCCAGGACTTCGGGGAATTGCCTTATGATGCTCTCCTGGCCCTGACGATCTATGCCGAAGCGCGCGGTGAGATCAGACAAGGGAAGGTTGCCGTTGGGTCTGTGATCCTGGAGCGCGTAGACCATCGGGATTGGGATGGAACCACCATCAAAGAGGTCTGCCTATGGCCGGCACAGTTCTCGTGCTTTCTGCCTAAAGACCCAAATCGGCACATGCTCAAGAACATTGCCGATACCTGGGATGTCGAAATCACAAAAAACAACGTCCTGCAGGAATGTTTCGAGATTGCCCAGGGCCTGATCTCTGGCAAACTGGAGCGCGATCCAAAGGCCCTTGATTATTTCAATCCCAAGGTCTGTCACCCGGATTGGGCGGAAAGCAAGAAGATGGTTGCACAGATCGGGAACCATAACTTTTACGTATAAAGGAGGTTGCGCATGGACCCAGAGAAACAGCGTTTATCCCAGATGCAGATCGGGATCTTGTTGGCGGCATTCATCTACATTGTCGCCGTGACGTTTTTGGATATGACGGCGATCGGCGCAGACCACAGCAAAACAGTTGTCGGGTTCCTCCTGGGAACCGTCATCGGCACGATCATCCAGTATAATTGGGGATCGTCTAAGGGCAGTACCGACAAATCGGAAGCATTGATGGGCGCCGGTAACAAACCGGTCGAGAAAGACGAGGTGAAATCATGAGAAAAAGGATCGGTGTAGTAATCGTGTGTCTGTTTTTGATGGCCATTGTCCTGGCCTGTTCCGGGGTACAGACTGTCAAACCCTACGAGTTGGGAAAAGTGACGGCTGAAACCCTGCTTTTTGATGCCAGGATCGCGCAAAATCAGGGGAAGATCACGGCAGATCAATTCGACCAGGTTCGCAAGGTTTATGACCAGTTGAAGGTTGCTCAAGACACGGCTATCAATGCCCGCAAGGCCGTCATCATGGTCAACAACCCGGCCACGCAGAACAAGGCCCAGGAGGCCTTGAATCAGGTACTGGCGATCTCCATGCAACTGGTTAACCTTGCCCAGAGTCTCGGGATGAAAGTGGGAGGACAATAATCATGGACCCAGCAACTGCAGCAGCAACGGTCGTGACGGTGGCAAATGCCTTCCAGGTGCTTTCCGTAGCCCTGGACATCGCCCAGAAGGCGCAGATCGTCTTGAGTAAAGGGAATCCTCAGACCATCGAGGAGGAACTGCAACGGCTGGAAGCGGCCCGGCTCCGTCCCAGCGCAGATATCATTGCAGAGGCGGACGCGGTAAAGTAGGCCCTTGATGAAAAAGGGGTTGCTTGCAGACCCGTTTTGATGCTATCCATAAAATGTCAACGTGATCTAACACTGATCTAACATCAGTGTTATTATGTGGCATTTGATAAAAAATAAGGTGAATAATATCGTATTGATGTAATTTTGTTGGCGCGTTTATCCTGCTTTGGGAGCAGGATGTCGAGTGTTCAAATCACTCCGCCCCGACCAATAAGATCAAGAGGTTGGCGATACGTCGCCAGCCTCTTTTTCGTCTGATCTAACAGGTTGATCTAACACCGCCTTGGCATGGTTTATGCCGTTGGGCAGGAGTTCCGGGATAGGAAGTGCCGTTTTCGGCGACATATCATTGACCAGGTGGGCATAGACCCGGGTGATCATTTCCGGCCCCTGATGGCCTACCCGTTCGGCAAGATCGAGGATATTGGCCCCGTTCCTGAGGGCGTGGGTGATGTAGAAATGCCGGATGTCGTACAGCCTGATCCGCTTCTCGATGCCGGCGGCCTGTTTTGCTTCCCTCCAGGATTTGGAAACCTGAGACGTGATCCTCTCGCCATGGTACTGGATCACGTAAGGACATTCCGGTTTTGTTTCTTTCCGCCGTTTGGCCAATCTCTCGGCCTCCTGGCGATACCAAGCCTTTTTCTCCTTCAGACGCTCCAGGAACGCTGCTGAAACATATTGTGTGTGGTAGCTGTCCGTCTTGCTGGCGTAGATCCTGACGGCCCCTGTCTCGAAATCGATATCCTCCCACTTCAGGTTAAACAGTTCCGTTCTCCCCGGTCGCATGCCGGTGTTATACTCCACCTCGATAGCCCATTTCAGATGATCCGGGGCCTTCTCGATGATCTTCTGAAGTTCCTCAAGGGTGATCAGGTCGATCTTGAACCGCTTCTGAATCCTAAGAGGTTTCCGGTTCGACCAGGGGTTCGGCATGCTTCGCAGTTCCTGGATGTTATTGATTCCCCAGGTGATGATTTTCGATAGATATTGGAAGTATTTGTTGATGGATCGTGAAGAGATCTTTCTTTCGGTCATCCGTTCCTGGATGGCGAACCAGTCATCGATGTTGATGTGCCGGACCTGTTTCTTTCCGATCACCGGATCGGCGTAGACGGTCACGGTATTGTAGATCTGATCGATGGTATTTCCCGAAAGCTCGATGTCTCGCTTTTGGATGTAGCTGTTGAATAGGGAGATGAACGAAAGATCGTTGGCTGAAATCAGGGCGGGGGAGTGCTGTTTCTTCCGGGCGATCTCAAGGTCGCGTTCACGGGCATTCAAGAGGGCCTTGGTGCCTTTCCCGAAGGGTTCCCAAATCTGTTTCCCTTGGGAATCCCGGTAGACGCAATAGACGTTCCCTTTCTTGGTGTGGACGGACATGATTACTTACCTATTGACATAACAGAACGATTGTTCTATGGAGTGGTCATGCTTTGTCATAAACCCATAGCGGATATTGATCGAAGAACAAAGTACGCGACGAAATATGATTGCGCTGTGCGTGACCAACGAGTATGGCTAGTGAATGAAGCCCATTTTTTAGGTCAAATAGGTAAGTCCCTTCGTTCAGCAACACGGGAACTGTGGTCTGTCTCTGGTCTTTTTCTATACTATCTTTGGCAAACGCGACGAAGGAGTCCCAGGATTTGGTATCTTCGGATTCGCTTGGCTTTTCTGCGATAAAAAGCGCGTACTTCATAGGCATTCCTCTCCATGTTTCATTCCCACCTATCCTTGGCCTTGGCTTCTTCGGTGGTCATCCATTGCATATTAGATTTATCATCTGCGCCGCCTCTTTTTAGAGCCTTGATATGATCTATCGCCCATCCAGTGCAAGCGCCATTGGTCTTCCCGGTGGCCGGACAGGGATTCTCTTTCCGGAAATCGTTGCGAGCCTTGGCGCTGCGCTTGGTTTTGGCATCGATCCCCAGGGGAAGAGAGAGCATGAAAAGCAGTGCAACCAGAAAAGTTATTTTACGCATGACATTCACTTCTTAAAATTCGTGAAAGTTGCTCCACCAACAAGAATTCCTGAAAAAAAGAACCCGCCCCAGACAAAATAATCTCCAACGCGCAAGAATAGAAGCAATGCAGAAAGTGCGGTAGAAGACATGATGATCAATATTCCCCACTTGCGCCAGTAAGTTTCCTTATTGAGAAAATAATTATTGCCAATCTGACTTATCTTCCTTTCTTCGAGTTTTTCGAGCAGATACAACCACATGCTGGACGCGGCCAAAATGCAGGTGATCATTAATCCTGCCGATAGCAAATCCTTTAGTCCACCAAGAAAGGTATGTGCCAATTTTCCGTCTCCCGGTTCACAAATAAATTACGTTTCCTCTTTTCCCTAAGACGCGTCCGATCCTTCTACAGAAATAGGTGGGGCCGTCAGTCGATCGACCTGCTGACGCAGATCTGCTATCTCCTGCCTGACTTCCTTCAATTCAATCTCACATACACTAAGCCGATTGGCAGTCTCAACCGCCCGCTTAAACTCCTGGACGTTCTTCGTCAGGGCGGAAATGATCCCGCTGTTTCCCGAATACATGATTGCGCTTACGTCGGAGATCACTGCCGCGACCGAGGCGTGAAGGTCGTCAGCGGTTTGATATGTCGCGCCATCCGGTTGAGCCGCCTTCATCATGCCTTGGCCTGTTCTCAACCATATTTCATTGGCACCTTTACTGATGGCATGGCGTATCAACGCTTCTTTTATCCCCCCTGATTTTTTTCTGCTTAAAAAATTCTGAGGAGACATTTCCATCGCCCTTGCTATGGCCGCTTCAGATTCATAACCGCAAGATATTTTTATTCTATCAATTAATTCTTTCATAGTCATAAACTTTCATAAAAAAATAACTTGACAGCGTAAAAAAAATCGTTTACACCTACAATCAACAAAGGTTACGCCCGCACTAAACAGAGGTTAATCAAAATGACTAAAGCAAAAAAGCTAAGAAAAATCAACCGCAATATCTTCGATTCCAAACTTTACCTGCACGGCCTCACGTTGGCCGCACTCGGAAAAATACTTCATCCTCCCGTTACTAGATCCAGAGTTTCCCAGATCCTCGCCAATGCTGGCCCCGATTACCGCCTACAGGAAATCGCGCGGCTACTGGAAACGAATGTCACCACCCTATTCCCCAAAATGACCGAGCAGGATGCAACCACAGAATGACGGATGAGACGATGGCAAACGGAAACGGGAAAGAGAATCTGAATGTGACGATCGATCCGGAGCTTATTTTCTTTCTCAAAGAGCACGCCCGGCTGAATGATCGAACGGTTTCGGGCACCGTTCAGATGGCCGTCAAGACGTTTCTGTCAATCGAAGATGCGAAGAGCCCGCAGTATTGGGAACAGAAATACGCCAAGGCTGAGGTTTAGTCAAAATACGGAAATTAGAAAATAATTTCTGTGGTGGAAAATAACAGGAGCAGAAATGAGGGTCGTAGAAACAAGAAAAAAGGGCGTTTTCATTGAGTCTCCCTGGATGCGTCCGGAAGAGGCTGCCGATTATGTGGGGCTTTCACGTTCCGAATTTTCCATCAGGGCAAAGGATGTGCCGCATGGCGGCGGCAGGAGGATCAAGCTCTATCACGAGAAGGTTCTGGATAAGTGGCTGAACGGGGAACTTGCGGTGCCTTTTGATCAGGAAGAGCCAGCCAAGGAACAGCGGTCGCGGTTTGTCAGAATCAGAGAGGACCAGACGGAAGGCTATATCAACCCAAGGACCGGGAAATTCAGGCCGTCTATCAGCGCAGCGAAATAAGGAGGGGGAAATGATCAGAGAAATCAGAACGACCTTTTTGTGGTGCTACCGGAATGACCGAAAGAAGTTTGCGGAAACCCTGGGGGCTTTCGCCATCACCATCGCCGGTTGTCTGTTGATCGGCTTCATCATCAGCCTGCTGTCTATGGGCGCGCAATAGGAGGTCATGATGGGCTATCCGGATAATCCTTTCAAGTACGGCACCCAGAACTGGAAGCTTTACGAACGGCTGAAGCAAGGTCCGATCTACAACGTCGAGATCGTCAAGCAGCTTCATATCCTGAAATACACTTCGCGCCTTAGCGATGTACGGGAAGCCGTGATGCCGATGGGTATGGCGGTCAAGAAGACTTTGGTTGGCAACGGAATTTACAGCTATCACCTGGCGTAGGGGGGAGAAAAATGACGGCAATGACAGCATTCATTATCGGGTTGGTTTTGGGCGGGATCGCCGGAATAGTGGTGATGGCGGTACTTTATTTCGCACGACAGGATTGCGAGTAGAAAGGCTGAAGTTATGTTCATAAAAGCATTTATTATCTATCTGATTAAACGGTATCTGCCGGATCATCATCTGGCCAAGAATCCCGTCAAGAAAGAGAAGAAGCGTGCAAGCGACGTTTATCCGACTTGCGAAGAATAACGTTTCCCGCCTTGCAGGGGGCGGGAAGATCCACAAACGGCCGCTCCTGACGGTTTCTGTAGTCTCCCGCGGAGGGAAGAAACGCAGAAACCGGCGGCCGTTTCACTTACCCATCAGGAGGTAACGCCATGACACAGGAACAGAAACAGAAGTCGGCCCTCGAACGCCTGAAGGCGTATGAGGTAAAAGGGTGTCATATGTTGGTGCCTTCAGCCATCAACATTGACGACATCGCGCCCGGGTTTGCGCTGGTTATCGATCCGGTACTGCTCAAGTCGCATCCCCGCGACAAGGACGTGTACGCGCACGAAACCAACCAGTACGACTACACGGCCAACGACTGGAAGCAGGAACACCGAAGCGGGAAGGAGCTGGTGAGGGTCCACAAACAGGGGTTCGACCGGCTGGCGCAGGCGGCACGAATCGAATGGTTGCAGCCGCAGATCATCCGCGACGCCCAGGTCAAGGGACGAATGATGGCCGTGATCGAGGGAATGATCCGGACCAGCACCGGCGAATATTACCGGGTGTCGGACGTGTACGGCATGGACTTGGAGATCGAGCGGAAAAAGTTGGAACTGCAATACTCCAGGAAAACGTCCGCCGAATACCTGATCAAGCGCGACCTATTGCAGAAAGAAGTCCATCAGGAAAAGCATTGCGTTTCCGGGGCAAAGAACCGGGTCACAAAGCAACTGCTCTGCATCGCCAATACCTACACAGTCGAAGAACTGAAAAAGGAATTTGTTGCCATCCGTATCGTTCCTCGTCTTGACATGAACGATGAGTACACGCGGAAACGTCTGGTCGACATGCAGATCGCGGCCATGGCCAGCGTCTACGGCCTGATCCCCAACTCTCAACCTCAGCCGCAGGCCATTGAGATGGTTGGCCAGGTCGATGAAAAGCTGTGTCTCGGAGATGAAAATATCATCGAAGTCCCGCAGGAACCGGTAGAAAAAGAGTCACGAAGCATTGATTTCCAGAACTGTGAGGCTTTGGAACAGTGCCGGATTCTAACGGCGCTTTCCGCGCGGAAGGCTTATGGCCTCGATGCCTGGTTGAAGAAGGTGGGGAAATCGCTGGAAGGCCTGACGGTCGAAAAGCGTTTTGAGTTGTTCACCTGGCTGAATACGCAGCCCGACACGGCCGCCGCTGACGATGTACCCTTTGCCATGGGAGGTGCCGCATGAAAGCACCCGATTTCGAGACCTACAAAGGGCATGACCTGATTAAGGTCTACACTGGCCATACCTGGACCGACAAGGAGGGCGTAGAGCAGCACGAATACATTTCTTTTGGCGTCCGGAAGGCAAAGGCCATCTGTGATCAGATCGATTACATTCGTAAGTTTGCGGAAAGGGGGGAATGACCATGAAGATAATTCATTCCGCCGACTGGCATCTTCGGGAAAAGGATATCGAGGAATGCAGTCGTTGTCTCGATCATTTGGTCAACACGGCCAGGGAAGAAAAGCCGGATCTGATCGTCATTGCCGGCGACATTTTTCATTCTCAAGAAATTAAACTTGATTCTCAATCAGCCCGGCTGGCCGTCAAGACGGTATCGACGCTGGCCAATATCGCACCGGTCGCGGTTGTCCTGGGAACACCATCCCATGATGGCCGTGCGCCGCTGGTTCTGAGTTTTGCGCGGGGGATGCATGACATCAGGGTGGCATCGGAACCGGAACAACTTTACCTCTCCGAAGGCTATCTCTACTCGTCCCTGGTCGGAAACAAGAAGCCGGGAGCGATTCTGACCATGATCCCGCAGCCGACAAAGCAGTATTTCAAATCTGATTCCGGGATCGCGGGAACGGATCAGGAGATTTCGCAGGCGCTGACTGGCCTCTTTGCCGGGTTTGGTATCAAGGCAGAGCCCTACAAATCAGTGCCCCACATCCTCATTGGTCACTGGAACGTTTCCGGCGCCAGGCTTTCATCCGGACAGGTAATGACGGGTCGTGATGTCGAGGTCAACCTTGATCAGATGATCATGACCGGGGCGGATCTGCACCTCTTGGGGCACATCCACGCACAGCAGAAGTTGGGCGACCGCACCTACTACGCGGGGTCCCTTTACCATGAAAATTGGGGGGAACAGGAGGCAAAGGGATTCCTGATCTTTGACCACGTGGGCGAGTATGAAGACGATCCGCGTTTCGTTGAGGTGCCGTGCAAACGCCTGGCCCGGTTCGTATTCGACATGACGGCCGGGGAAAGTATTAACGTGCCGGCGGAACAAGTTGCCGGGGCGATTGTCCGGATCGATGTGTCGGCCTGGCAGGATGAAACGGGTCTGATCGATAAAGATCAAATCACGACCAGGATGAAGCTGTGGGGTGCCGAAGTCGTTGATATTCGGATAACGCCGGTTCCCCGGGTGACGGTTCGGGCGGAAGCCGTTCTGAAGGCTGATGCGTTGAGAGACAAGATATCCCGGCGGGCTGAGCTCGTGGGCGATGTCATCGAGGAGGAGAAGTTGCAACTGGCAGACATTCTGGAGGTCACCCCTTCGGAGCAGTTGGTCGCCGGCGTTCGTGACGGACATTTGGAAACCACGTTCGGCGCCGATCCGGGCGCGTGGGCCGGGAATGGAGGTGTGGCATGAAAATTACTCTTAGTTGGTTGCAAGAAAAGAATGCCTGTGTCGAGGGGCAAGAGTGGTTCAAGAAACACTTTCCCGCAGAAGAAGGCGACTACCAGCAAATACTCGATGAGTTGGCCAAGGAAAATCTGGCAAGCTGGGGAGCGTGGCTTCTTCAAAAAGCTGGTACACTTGACATCACCCTGGAGGTTCGCGGAGATCTGGCGGTCAGTAGGGGTGGTTTTTTCTATGCTGGCCGCCTCGAAGTGCAGGGACAAATATCGGTCACTGGTTGGCTATTGGCTGGTGAGGGCATCAAGGCTGGTGAGGGCATCAAGGCTGGTTGGGGCATCAAGGCTGGTTCGGGCATCGAGGCTGGTTCGGGCATCAAGGCTGGTTGGGGCATCGAGGCTGGTGAGGGCATCGAGGCTGGTGAGGGCATCGAGGCTGGTGAGGGCATCGAGGCTGGTTCGGGCATCAAGGCTGGTTGGGGCATCAAGGCTGGTTCGGGCATCAAGGCTGGTTGGGGCATCGAGGCTGGTGAGGGCATCAAGGCTGGTTCGGGCATCAAGGCTGGTTGGGGCATCAAGGCTGGTGAGGGCATCGAGGCTGGTGAGGATTTTGGTATCTATGCCGGCCTTCGGATCAGAATATCCCTGAAAATAAAATACGCCATCGTTGTAGCCAAGAAAAGGCCGGAAAGCCTCCTTTTGGGAGAATTCAGGGAGGTGAAGCCATGATTGAGAAACTTCGCGCCCGCGGCTTCAAGGGAATCAAGCGAGGCCTCGGCATCGATGAAATAGAGATCGACTTCACCGGGCGGAATGGGCTCATTGCCCTGGACGGCGCCAATGGCCGGGGGAAGACTTCCGTTTTGGACCTCCTCCATCCGTTCGACTGCCTGGCCAGCCGTGACGGTGCGCTCTACACCCACTGCTTCCTTCGGAATTCAGAGAAAGAGCTTTCCTTCACCTACAACGGGCATCAGTATCGGACCCTGATCAAGATCGACTCAGAATCCGGAAGGTCGGAAGGTTATGCCTGGATCGATCATGCAGAGGCGTCAGTCGTCAAGGGGAAAATCAGCGAATACCACAAATGGGCCGTCAATGAATTTGGGTCCCCGGAGTTGTTTTTCGCCTCCATCTTCTGCGCTCAGAATTCCAAGAAGATTTCAGACATGACGGTCGGCACGCTCAAAAGCCTCTTCGTTGAATTCCTTCGTCTGGAACGGTACGAAGCTTGGTCAGATACTGCAAAGCAGGCGGCCAACATCATCGAGGGAAAGGTCTCCCAGGTGGATATCCGGATCGCCTCCCTGCAGGAACAGGTCGGGAATAAGGAATGCCTGGAACTGGCCTATTGCGATGCCGGCGGCAAGGCCGAAATGTTACGGGATCAAAGGACGGTTCTGGAACATGATCTTGTCGAAAAGCGAACGGCGGTTGATGGGCTTAAGGAAGTTATCAGCAAGAACGCCCTGTTCATGGAGCGAAAGAAGGATATTCAGGCACAAATTGACCGTCTTACATCTGAGTTCACCAAAGAGAAAGAGGCTGCGGAAGTGGAAATCAATGCCCTGGCAGATAAATACCGGGGCATCAAGGCCGAAATCGACAAGGCAACAGCGATCCTAAAAGAGCGTTTCAATATCGAGTATGCCGCCGATCAGGTTCGGGATCTGGAAGGCTCCCTCATCATCCTTCAGGGGGCGATTGATGAGGCGGAAAAGGAAAGGGCGGCAGCAACTGAGAAGGCCCACGGGATTGAAAAGGATATTACGGCGTTCAAGGCCCAGGCGAAGAACTTGGAGACCGACCCTGAGAACCTGCGGCTCGGGAAGTTGATCGATGAGGCCGAGCGGACGGTTAAGGAAAAGGAATATGAAATAAGGGCTCTGGACGGCAACCGGGAACTGACGGCAATCGAGTCGCAGATGCAGACAGCAAAGACACTGGCCCATGCTCTCGACGTGAAGGACCCTGATTGCAAAAGCTCGACGTGCTCCTTTATCGTCGGCGCTATATCCGCGGCAGATAGTATGATCCCCCTGGGGAAGAGGCGGGCGGAGATCGAGGGGGAGATCGAGGCGGAAAAGGCGGATCTGCTCCTGGCCATTGATCTCTTAAAAATCCATGCCGAAAACGCCCTTGCCGATAAGAGCAGGATCATCGAGGACATCAAACTCTGGAACGCCGATCTTGCCAAGGAAATCGCCGCAAGTGGTCACAGTCTCCGTAATCAGCAGCAGGTCATCCAGAGCAACGCCGGCCTGATCACCACCAAGCGTCAGACCATGGCCACTGCTCGCCTGGAAATCGCGAAACAAAAGGAGCTGGCAACCAGGCTGCCAGAGGTCCAGGTGGCAGAGGCGCGGAAAACTGACCTTGAAAAGCAGTTGGCTGAGGTGACGGAGCAGGGAACGGCGAAAAAGGATAAATGGGCATCCCTTGAATGCGCCATGCTTACCAGAAAAGCGGGTTATGAAATATCCATCAAAGAGCTGGCAATTGATGAAACCGCCGAGCCGTCCCTTTCCAAAGTGCAGAAAGATATCCATCAAATTGAAACGGTTACGCTCCCCGGGATTGACAAACAAATACAGGAGGCCAGGGAGAGGGTTGCGGCGATCCGCGCCGAGATGTCGAAGATCGAGGCGGCGGAAAAAGAGCTGGCTGAAGTGCGCGCCGATCAAGAACGCCTTTCCGTCGAGGCTTCCCGGTGGCGCTACCTTCAGCAGGCGTGCGGAAAGAACGGCCTTCAGGCCCTTGAGATCGACGGGGCGGCTCCCCTGATTTCCGCCAGGGCAAACGAGCTTCTGTATATGGGGTACGGTCCACAATACTCCATCCGGATCGATACCCAGGATGAAGAGGGCCGTGAGGATCTGGACATCAAGGTGCTGTCGGAATGGGGCGAGGATTCCCTGAAGCAAAAATCGGGTGGAGAGAAAATCTGGCTGCTGCATCCGATCAGGTTGGCCATGACGTTGTTGAGTAAAGAGA
>Ga0172375_10006770_pt1 | contig 15915 bp, 10 predicted proteins | sample LakKiv1m_FD_114537 | JGI IMG/M metagenome (GOLD analysis project Ga0172375, IMG submission 114537) | Freshwater microbial communities from Kabuno Bay, South-Kivu, Congo - kab_092012_11.1m | ecosystem: Environmental > Aquatic > Freshwater > Lake | place: Democratic Republic of the Congo...
AGGGTGGATTTTCAGTTATACCGGTTCTCAAAATAATTTACCGATGTAGGGGCGGTTCGCGAACCGCCCCTACGGAAAACATGCGAAAAGACTTTTTAGCATTGGTATAAAAACAGCCCCGTATCGTCTTCCCGTCGTACGCGGAAACGGGCTTGACCCGGAATCAAGTTTTAACTATTTGAAAACACTGGATTCCCGCTTTCGCGGGAATGACATGGTTGAATTTTTCACCATATGTGTAGTGCTGCTGAACTGAGTGCATAACGGTAAAAAACTATGGAGAATTACATTGATCCGCGTTCATAATTATTCCCTCCTCCTGATATTTATCCTCTCGCTTCCTGCCTTTTCCAGTTCGATTACAGTCAGCGGCCTTGTCGCGGGAAACTGGCAGGCTGATACTGTATTAGTAGTCGGTGATTTGAACATCGCTTCGGGGAATACTTTGACTATCGAATCCGGCACAGAAGTCATTTTTCAAGGCCATTATAACCTAAAAGTGCAAGGATTTATCATTGCCTTAGGTATGGAAAACGATTCCATCATTTTCACTGCGCAAAATCAGGTTACCGGCTGGAAGGGGATACGGTTTCTTAATGCGCCGGACAGCAGTCATTTAGAGTATTGCATCTTTGAATACGGGCGGGCGATCGGAGTATATCCTGATTCTAGTGGTTTCGGCGGAGGAATTTATTGTTACAACTCCAGCCCGGTGATTAGAAATTCCACCTTCCGCTATAATTACTGCGAATGGTACGGCGGCGCGATGTGTTTTCATACCAATTCGAATGCTCTAATAGAAGATTGTGTTTTTATAGGAAACATATCGGATGACGATGCCGGCGCTATTTTCTGCCATACTAATTCGGAACCTGTTATCAGACAATGCCTGATGACGGAAAATTGGGCGATAGCGTGGGGAGGAGCTATCTGCAGTTTTTGGTCAAATCCCATTGTCGAATACTGCATTTTAACGAATAACTGGGCGGACGACGGCGGAGGTTATTTCGCAGCTTATTCGGAAGGAGGAATGGTCGATCATTGTATCATCGCCAATAATTCCGCCAATTGGGCGGGAGGGATTTACAATCATACCAACAGCGCTGCGGTTTTTACCAATTGTACCGTTTACGGGAACAACGCTTCCACCGCCGGAGGCGGTATTTACATCAGCGCCGCTTCCACCACGCAAATTGTCAATACGATAATTTCCCAAAATACCGGTTCGGGCGGGATTAATTTTACCAATTCCCCCAATACTTCCCTGTCCTACAGCGATGTTTACAGCAATCTTCCGGTAAATTTCTCCGGCAATACTATCCCGGCGCAGTTGGGACAAATTTCCACGGTCAATGCCAATGGCGATCCCTGCGACCGCTTTTTCAATTTATTGCTAAATCCGAATTTTGTCAATCCTCTGCAAAGCAATTTCCAATTGCAGGGGAATTCGCCCTGCATCGACGCCGGTAATCCGGCTTCGCCTTTCGATCCGGACAGCACTATATCCGATATCGGAGCGATATACTATCAGCCAACCGGCGGGACGGCGGTGCCGGGAGGCAATGTGGGAGGCAATTGGACCATCGATGGTTCGCCCTATTTGATCGAAGGCGGCATTACTATTCCGGTTTCAGGCAGTTTGAACATCGGCGCAGGCGTAGAAGTAATTTTTCAGGGGCATTACCGTTTGAATGTGGAAGGGACGCTTACCGCTTCCGGGACGGAAGCGGACTCCATCCTTTTCACCGCCAGCGATACGATGACCGGCTGGGACGGTATCCATATCGTCGATGCGCCTGCCGGCAGCAGCTTGTCTTATTGTGTTTTGCTATACGGTAAAGCTCCGGGATTATCTCCCAATGCGGAATCCTGCGGCGGAGCGATTTATCTGGAGAATTCCTCATTTTCATTTACTAATTGCCGGTTTAGTCACAATACAGCCGGAGTCAGCGGCGGGGGGATTTACATTTTTCAATGCAGCCCGATTATCGCTAATTGTGATTTTACCGCCAATAGCGCAGGGAATTTAGGCGGCGGAATTTATGCCGGATACGGCAATCCCAGTATAACCGGGTGCAATATTAGCGGGAATGTCTCGGGATTCGGCGGCGGCGGAATTCATATTTGCGGAACCGCTTATCCGGTCATTACCGATTGCATTATGGAGAACAATTCCAGTTCCACCGGCGGCGGAATCTATTTCCAATGGAGTGGCGGGACGCTGTCTTATTCCACTATTAAGGGAAATACTGCTGATAACGGCGCGGGCCTCGCCTGCGCTTATACTTTATCCGACTTAAACCTGCATCATAACATCATTTTCGATAATACTGCTGAAGATTGCGGCGGCGGAATCTGGAGTTATCATTATCAAAACTATCCCCACGGAACTATCGACAAAAATACCATTACGGAGAATTCGGCGGTTTTCGGCGGCGGGATTTACTGCGCGCCTTATTCCGGGTTGACTATCGTCAACAATATTTTAGCGGATAATAGCGGGACCGGCGGGATTTATGTTGCCGCCAATACTACTGATAATATCACTTACAGTAATTTTTACAACAATCCTGGCGGAAATTTCGCCGGACCCGGCCTCCCGGCATCACTTGGAACGCTTAGCGCGGTCAACGCTAACGGCGATTCCTGCGATACCTACCATAATATTCAGTTTGACCCGCTGTTCGTAAATTCCGCCGGGAACGATTATCATTTGACGGAATTATCGCCATGCATCGATGCGGGGAATCCTGCGCCCGCCTATATCGATCCTGACGGGACTATTGCCGATATGGGAGCATTTTATTATAATTTGTTCGCCGCTATCGCCAGCTTGGCGATGATCCCGGAAAATCCGCCCATCGTCATTCCTCCCGCCGGAGGAAGTTTCAATTATACGATTACGGTGGAAAATCTCTCGGATGATTCGCTCAGGATAGATTTTTGGACGATGGCGACAGCTTCTTCAGGGCTGCAATATGGGCCGCAGGTTTTAATCGATAATAAGGTTTTGGCGCCGGGAACGGTAATCACTCGGCAAATAAATCAGTTGGTGGGAGCGGCGGTGGGCGCGGGAGCGTATATTTTTAATGGGTATATCGGCCAATATCCCAATAGTGTGTGGAGTCAGGATCAGTTTACTATAACCAAACTGTCTTCCTTCGGTAACAATTTCGCGGAATCGACCGTCGAAGGCTGGGGGACTTATTATGAAGACGCCGATATGCTTGCGGAAATTGCTTCCGCCGCTGATGTCGCCCCGGAAGCATTTACGCTGACGCCTCCCTATCCCAATCCTTTCAACCAGAGTTTGACGCTGGAATTTTCGCTGCCTGAGGCGGCGGAAATACATCTTGCAGTTTATGACATCACAGGGCGGGAAGCTGCGGCATTAGGCATTGGGCATTGGGCATCAGGAAAACACAGCGTGGTGTGGGATGCGGAAGGAGTGGGAAGCGGGGTGTATTTTGCGCGGTTGATGGTCGATGGTCGATGGTCGATGGCGAGGAAAGTGGCGCTTTTAAAATAAATACTGAATACTGACACTACTTTGTTAAGTAGCTTTTTGAGAGAATTTTTTCGAGGATATTTTTGTTGTTTTATATTAAAATCCCCCCTTCCCCCCTTTAAATAAAGGGGGGAAAAGCAAACAGCTGTTCCACCCCACTTTCCCCCTTTCTTAAAGGGGGAATTAAAGGGGGATTTTTAAACAATAATAAATATTCATACATTCCATTTATAGTAATTAACAAAGTAGTGCTGAATACTGAAAAAGCAAAGATAAAAGCAAACACAGCAGATTTAACGGATTAAGCGGATATCTGGATTTGTAGGGGCGGGTCAAAGACCCGCCCGATAAAATTCAGCTATTAATGGAGAACATTTATGCCAAACAACATTAGAAAAGGTGGTGTAATTAATTATTATAGCACCTTACCCCCAGAGGTGAGAAGTTACTTTAGTGATTTACCAAAGTTATTAAGTAATTTTTCATCATCGACAGCGCTAATCTATGTATTTGCTATGATTGAAAAGGCGATGAATATGACTCTTTATTGTGGTATAATTAAGCTCCACAGTACGGAAAGTAATCTCACAAGAAATGCTATTGAAAAATATCATGTAACAAGAGATAATTACAAGAAAAAATTTGAACTATTATTTGGTATTGAAATAGACCTAACTGCTTTGACCAATTTGGAAAATTCGGAAAAAGTTCGAGACAAAATTATGCTTGGTAACCCTTCAAATGACCAAGAGCGATTTAAAGCAATAAAGGAAGCTTTAGAATTTTCTGTACTATTTAATGATCAAGTATATAATAAGGCCGGATTCAGACCATTTGGCAGTCTCCAAGGTTTTAAAGGTGCAAAAAAACCGTTGAAAGTTGATACTACTAGATTAATTTTAAAAGGATTAGGCTTTAATATTCAATAAACCTCGGGCGGGTCTTTGACCCGCCCCTACCCAATTATGTGTTATATTAATCCGAGCGAAAAATATTTTACATTTCAACCTTATGAATTATGCTCAAATCCCGGTACTGTCATTCCTGCGAAAGCGGGAATCCAGCCTTTTTTATCAGATGTGGAACTGAATACGATGTAAAATATAAAAAGGTCTGATTAATATATGAAACAGACCTTTCGCCCTAATTCACTGCGGCTAAACGAATTCGATTATTCGCAACCGTCCTTTTATTTCATCACGGTGTGCTCGCATAATCGGGAAAATATTTTGGGAGAAATAGAAAATTCACGAATGGTTTTATCTGTTTCAGGCATGATTGTATTTGACTGTTGGAAAGCATTACCTCAGCATTATCCTCATATATTGCTCGATTATTTTATCGTTATGCCCAACCATATTCATGGAATTATCTCTTTTACCGATACCGACAACCCCCTTGTAGGGGCGGGTCAAAGACCTGCCCAATCTTTTTCCTTTCCGATGAAATATGGTTTATCCGAAGTTATCAGAAATTTCAAATCTTTTTCCGCCAGAGAAATCAACCGGACCAGGCATACTCCGGGTATCACAGTTTGGCAGCGGGAGTTTCACGATAGAGTCGTCCGCAATGGTAAAGAATTGGAGGCGATTAGAGATTACATTGCGGATAATCCGAAGAAATGGTCAAAGGATGCGGAATATAGAGACGAAATAAAAATTAGTTAAATATTATTAATAATATAGATTAGACACCCTCGGGCGGGTCTTTGACCCGCCCCAACATATAGATTGTATTACCTCGATTCATCATGTCCCCTCGCCTCATCATCGAAAAAAAACAAGCCGGTCTGGAACTTTCCCGTCAAGAAATCGAATACTTTATCGACGGCGTTTCCGGCGGCGAAATCGCCGATTACCAGACCGCCGCCTTCCTGATGGCCGTATTCTTCAAAGGTATGACCATCCGCGAAACCGTCGATTTGACCCGCGCGATGGTGCAATCAGGCCGAACTGTCGATTTCTTCAACATCTCCGGCAAGCGAGTGGACAAACACTCCACCGGCGGAGTGGGGGATAAATTATCGCTTATCCTCGCTCCGACAGCTGCCGCTTGCGGAGCGCAGGTGCCGATGATTTCCGGGCGCGGTTTAGGTCATACCGGCGGGACTTTAGACAAACTGGAATCCATCCCCGGTTTCAATGTGAAATTGACAGTCGATGAAATCCGGGAAGGCGTACTGCGCAACGGCGCGGTGTTCGCCGGGCAGACTGATGATATTACTCCCGCCGATATGAAATTGTATGCGCTGCGGGATGTCACCGGGACGGTGAAGTCGCTGCCGCTCATCACTTCCAGCATCATTGCCAAGAAGAAGGCGGAAGGATTGGACGCTTTGGTACTGGATGTCAAATGCGGACAGGGGGCGATTTTCCCAAAACCGGAAGAAATGGAGGAATTAGCGCGCTGGCTGGTGAATGTGGGCAACGGATTCGGCATCGAAACGGTGGCGCTGCTGACCGATATGGATCAGCCCTTGGGTCGGACGGTAGGGAATTGGCTGGAGATGAAGGAATGTATCGAATTTATGCAGAGCGGCGGCGGCGCAGAAGATATTGCCGCTTTGAATATAGCGCTTTGCGGGATAATGTTGTATTTGAGCAGATTGACGCAATCAGTGGAAAAAGGCTGTGAAGCTGCCGCATCAGCTTTGCACTCTGGAAAAGCCTACCAGTCTTTCCTCAACATCGCGCAAAGTCAGGGCGCGGATATATTCTACATAGAACACCAGGAAAAATACCCGCCCGCCAAATACAAATATGAATTCACCGCCGAACGATCGGGCTTTATAGCCGATATCGACGCCCGCACCATAGGGGAATTGTCGGTTCTGTTAGGCGCTGGCCGCAAAAGTAAAGAAGATACTATCGACTACACTGCTGGGTTGGAATTCCTGTTTAAACGGGGGGATAAAATCGAAATAGGACAGCCGCTGGCGGTTTTATACGCCGATGATAAAGCCAAACTGGACAGCATCCTGCCGGATTTTCCCGCCGTTTACACCTATTCTGATACTCCCCCGGAAAAAATGCCACTGATCATGAAAGTATTGACTAAAGAGGGGGAGTCGTCTTGGGAAGCATTTAAAAAGCAAGGATGAATGATGAGTGATGAATGAAAAGTGAAAAGCAAAGATAAAAGCACATAGAAGCACAGATAAAGCAAACAGGCTCGCCGGAAGGCGGGCCTGTTGTGTTTGAAATATCATTTATCAATCGGAAATTTTGATCTCGTGGACTTCAATAGGATCATCAAAAGACTTAACAAGAATCTTAAAGCAACGCCATTTGTTATTAAATATAGGAAGATATTTTTTCTTATTCTCTGGGCTTAAGGATTTATATGCATTGTCTAACGCTAAGATAATAGATAGATTATATTGCTTCTTCGACTTTTTTTCAACAGTATTGGCGATTTTTTTGTAGTACTCCTCCTCACTTTCATATTCAATACAATTGTTAAGATCGTCCTTATTAATTGTAATCTCTTTACTGGCAAAATCAACTACTCGTGATGTGAGATTTATGCTACTACCGATTGCATCGTATGAACTATAATTATCCCTATCAAATCTGTCTAATGTTGCCGTTCCAATATTCATTGCGAATCCCATTCCTAAATTAGACATTGAAGGTAGATCTAATAGCTGCTCGCCTTGTTTTTTCCAATTTATTTTTAATTCTTGAAATTGTGAATATATTTTCTTAGCAGATTCTATCATTTTGATAACTATCTCCTCTTTAGTCAATGGGCGTTCCCCTTTTATTACGTCATATAAAGCTAAGAAGCCGTCACCCATAAAACTTGTTACGATTCCATTATGTAAATAAACAATATCCCTTACGCATTTATAATAATCCGACATCCATCCCTTAAAAAGAGTCCTATGGTCTTGTTTAATGTTGTTGACGAATTTAGAAAACTTTCTTATATCGCCGAATAAAATACCGCAATGTTCATTAAATCCTGATTTAAAAAACTCATCTATTTTGAAATCTTTTGACATTGTTTTTTCTATAGCATTATCGCGGCCAATATACTTACTAATAGCAGAAATGTTGTTTTCAATGGACTTTTCCAGTAACATCATCGCCATTGATATAGTTTGAACATGCGTCTCCACATAAGGATTTAAATTAAGAAAAACGAGTAATTTAGAATAGTTGCCCTTTATATTCATTGGTGAAATAATCATTGAGGTCATTTCCAATTTATTAAGAATTGTACTATAGGGTGGTTGCAATAAACGATTATTTTCAAATTTTTGAGGTTTTATTATTCCGTCTTCTTTAACTTTTAAATATAATTCTTTGAGTATCTTATTGATCTCGTCATCCTTTACATCATTTTCGTTAATGCAAGAAGGAATATTAAATCCCTCTTCAGAAATTTCTCTAGGAGTGTTATCAATAATAAAAAATCTGCAATAGCTAAAATTTCTAGCGAATGTTTCAATGTAATCCCTAATAATGTTTTTTGAATTATTTAATTCACAAAATTTAGCAAGAAATGCTAATGAATTATTGTAAATAATTACATATTTACGACCTGTTTTATCATCGTTTATAGCTTTCACAAATCAATCTCCCTAGGTAATCTTAATGATAAACCTAATATTTCTGCACACACATCAAATAATTGCTTAATTCTTTCGGGTCTAATTAGAACTAAATATCCTTTTTGTTTATAATATTCAATTTTTTCAATACTAATCCTTCCACTAAAAATTAATACCTTTGTATTCATATATTTACCATTCATCTTCTCTTTTTCAATCCACTCGATAAAACCCTCTCCCGCCTCAATTACATCACTAGTGCTATTGTCATCTTCATAAATTGCCATGTCTAGTATTATTAAATCGAAAACTTTTCCGTTATTAAAACTTTCTAAACACTTTTTTTGAGCTCCTAAGTTTGATTGTGTAAAATCAAGGACAAAAATGTCGGGATAATGGCTAAAAGCATATTCACAAATATCCCAGTGTATTTTATCATCATCTACTATTAAGATTCCCTTTTTTTCCATAATTTCCTCGTGAATTAGTTTTTAGGAATACTTATACTAAAGATAGCTTCTTTATTAGATCCGACTTTAGGAATAATTTCTCCTCCATGCCGATTAACAATAACTTTAGTGTTTGTTAGTCCCAATCCAGTATTAACTTGTCTTTTTCCCGCTGGCGTACGCTTTGATACCCTTGCCGAAAAGAGAGTATCTAAGTCTTCAACATTAAATCCATCCCCATTATCAACAAATTCAATTTTTACTTTGTCATTTTCGAGGCTAATGGTTACTCTTACATATAACTCTTCGCTAACCACTTTTGTCTTCTTCCTTAGCAAGCTAACTATAGAATTTGCTAAAAGGTTCTCAAAAACAATATCAATTAAATTTTCATCCCAATTGACAATAATTTCTTCCATATCATAAGTAAGATTAAATTTAATATTGTTTTCTTTCATTCGATAATAATACCTTTCAGAATAAACTTCCTTGATTAATTTTATTAAATCAAATTCTGATCTATGGGGTTTGATTCCTTCTTTTAAATAGTCATAGTGCAATAGAAGATTATTTGTTACTTTAATTAACCTATTACAATCAATTACTAATTCTGGATAAAGTCTATGATTAATTATTAGGGATTTTAAAATAGTCAAAATACTATGTACACGATAAACCGGGTTTCTTACGCTATGTCCAATCATTCCAATAAATTCACGTAAGCTTTCTTCTTTTTTCGTTAGTTCTTGGGTAGTAATTTCTAGTTTCTTATGATATTCATGCCGTACTATGGAATTTTCAAAAGACTTTGCAATTTGAGGTAACAAGTCAACAAATCTATCCGGAAAAGGCATCCCGCCATTTTTATAATTGAGTAAAAACAATAAACCATATTTATCCGATGGTAATTTTATTAGCGCAAGGAGACTGCTTTCAACTAAAAAAGCAGGATTTAGCTTTTGTTTAATACTGTCACCGATTGATCTAAAAATCTTAAAAACATTACTAACAAAGTACTCTTTTATTAGATTAATTGATATTATATTCATTGCCCCAGTATTATGTTTCAGAAAATCAATTATATGGTCATTAATATCTAACTTCTCATCATGTTCAATTTGACAATATTCTTGTGAATCAATGCAAAACAATGTGCAATTGTTTTTTAGAATACTGTCTCCTTCTGGCAAACATAGACTTCCAACTTCTGCTTTAAAACTTTTAATCACCTGTTTCAGTAATTCACAATAATAGTTTTCCTGTCCTTCAAAAGTATCGACAGATTTATTAAAATCAGTCAGTTTTTCCCAATTTTTAGTTAATTTAGCGCTATTTATCCTATGTGCCAAGAATAATGAAAAATCTTTTAAATACTTCTCATTTTTCTGAATCCATTCCTCTTCTCGTGATCGATTATCTATTGATATAACTCCTATTAGCTTCTGTTCGGCAATAATTGGACAAATTACTCCTACGCTATCCTGTAATGCTAAATATTTTACTAATTTCTTTTGTTCTTCGCTTTTGGCCAATCGGCCGTCCCATGGAATTGGAGATGGATTATCAAAATCAACAATTCTTCCTGCCATGAAATCATCATAGTAAACAGGTTGTCCAAAAACTATTTTAATATTTGAATTTCTATTAATGTAATCATCATTTGTATAAATTCCCACAAAATACTCGCTCTTATTACTATGTTTTTGTTTCGTCAAATAATCATTTCCTACAATATAGTATCTGACTCTTTTAAAACCTGCTTTGCCAAGATGATCGACAGTACATTTTATAATATCTTCTATTCTATCTTTTTTGAGAATTTCAATTATCGCATTGTTCAGATGATACTGTACCGTAATGTCTCTTACTTGGTTCAGAGCGCCTAAAATTTCTCCATTATAATTCATCAATTGTCTGGCATCTTCATCGACCCAATAGTGTTTTCCCAGATAATCGCGAATTTCTCTTGCCCTAAATAGTCCTTTTTCTGTTTTGCCTTCTAATATCGGTTTGCAATGGCATTTATCACAAGGTTCGTTTCGATTTTCCCCCTCCAAGTGAAAAGATTTATAGCACTCTTTGCCTAAGATAGAAAAACCGTGACGATTCAATCTTTCTCTATTTGCATATCTGATTTTATAATCAGTGCCAATCACCGAAATTTCATTTGGTGTCTCATCTAAAACTAATCTATGAAAATGATTTTCTTTAGCTAAACCTATATATAACTGGAGCAAATTCACATCAAATGGTTTTGGAACAATTTGGATCGCGCCGTTTTGATATGCTTTTTCCTTATGCTGCTCGTCCAGATGTTTGGCTGTCCATAGAATACATATGCATGATTTATATTTCTGTTTGATTAACCTAATTACATCTATGCCATCCTTTTCACCTAAATGATAATCCACAATTGCCAAACTAATCGAAGTATCTTTGATTATCTTTTCCACTTCTTGATAAGATCCAGCAGTCATTATAGCTTCCTGCGATATTTTACATTTTGCAACCAACGAATCGCACATTTGCTTACGCTCAAATGATTCGTCATCTACGACTAAGTAAGTAAGTTTTAGTTTATCACACATATTATACTGTCCTAAATATATTTATTTCAATATATTGTTTTAAGCAATTGTTGCCAATATAATACATTTTAATCATTTTGTCAAGTATTTTTCAAAAAAAAGACTGCCCTCACCGGACAGCCTCTTCGCTTTTCCCCTAAATCCTAAATCCAGTTTTTACCCGCACTTCGAACTGCCGCAACTGTGGCAAGTAATACACCCTTCTTCATAATACACCGTCCCGCCGCATTCCGGGCAGGTGGCGGAAGACAGCGTTACGGGGATTTTTTCTTCCGTTTTCGCAGCTTCCGGTTTGGGTCTAAGCGGTTTCGGCGCTGTAGCCGGTTTGGCGCGCCGTTCCAGATAGCGTTCCAATACTTTGCCGATAGCGTCGGGGGTGGACAAGATCAATTGCCCGTCGTCCCACACCGGGCTTGGTCCGGCGATGCCTTTCAACTGCTTGATAATCGACTTAGCGTCGATGCCGCACCTCAGACACAAGGAAATCAAGCGGCTGATCGCTTCCGACTGCGCCGCCGCATTGCCGCCGTGTTTGCCGATAGTAGTGAAAATTTCGCAAGGCCCGTCCATATCCTCGTTGATGGTGATATACAGCATCCCTTCGCCGGTATTGACCCGTTCGGTCAAACCGCGGGTGATGCGGGGGCGTTTGCGGGGAGTGGGGGAAATCGGCAAGAGCGCCGCTTCCGCTTCCTTCTTTTCCCCGGCAGATGAACTGCCGGTAGTCAACACCTGCATCTTGCGGCAGCCGTCACGGTAAACTGTCAAGCCTTTACAACCCAGCCGGAAAGCGGTCATATAAGCCTGCCGAATGTCTTCTTCGGTAGCGCTGAAGGGGAAATTGATGGTCTTGGACACCGCGTTATCGGTGTACTTCTGAAACATCGCCTGCATCCGGATATGCCATTTGACTTCGATTTCCGGGGATGTACGGTAGACTCGCCGGATATCATCGGGGATGCCGGGAATATTATTTAATGTATCGCCCTGCGCCAGCATTTTCGCCAAATCTTCACTATAAAAATCCCCCGCCCGCGCCGCATCTTCAAAACGCCGGTTTAAATATTGCAGGTTCTTCCCGTCCAAAACGGTTTTGGTGTAAGCCAGCGCGAAATTGGGTTCGATGCCGCTGGAAGCGTCGGCGATCATCGATATAGTTCCGGTGGGCGCAATCGTAGTAACGGTGGAATTGCGCAGCCTTAAAGCGCCTTCCCGCCAAGCCGGATAAAGCCCTCGTTCGATGCCCAGTTCCCGCGATTTTGCGCGGGCTTCTTCCTGTATGAATGACATCACCCGTTCCGCCATCTCCACTCCTGCTTCGGAATCGTAAGCAATCCCCAATTGATAGAGCATATCGGCGAAACCCATCACTCCCAGCCCGATTTTGCGGGTGAGCAAAGTCATTTCCCGGATTTTATCCAGCGGGAATTTATTGGCGTCGATGACATTGTCCAGAAAATGCACCGCGTTATGCGTCACTTCCCGCAGCCGTTCCCAATCGATTTCACCGTCCAATACCATATGATCCAGATTGATGGAACCCAAATTGCAGGATTCGTAGGGCAGCAGCGGCTGTTCGCCGCAGGGATTGGTGGATTCGATTTCACCTAAATGGGGCACCGGATGGTCGCGGTTGATTTTGTCGATGAAGATGATGCCGGGTTCGCCGTTTTTCCAGGCGTTGGCGACAATTTTATCGAAAACTTCCCGGGCGGAAATCGAGGAAACTATTTTGCCGTTCTGCGGTGAAATAAGATTATATTGGTCATTGGTCACCACCGCTTCCATAAAGTCGTCGGTCACAGCTGCGGAGATGTTGAAATTGGTCAGCGCGTTTTCTTTGGTTTTGCAGGAGATGAATTCCAGAATATCGGGATGATCCACCCGCAAAATCGCCATATTGGCGCCGCGGCGGGTGCCGCCCTGTTTGACCGTCTCCGTCGCAGAATTGAACACCTGCATAAAGCTGACCGGTCCGGAAGCAGTGCCGGCGGTAGTTTTGACATTGCTGTTTTTTGGGCGCAGCCGCGAGAAGGAGAAACCGGTGCCGCCACCGCTTTTGTGGATGAGTGCGGTGTTTTTCACCGTTTCAAAGATGCCTTCCATCGAATCATCCACCGGCAGCACGAAACAAGCGGAAAGCTGCCCCAAATCCCGCCCGGCATTCATCAAAGTGGGGGAATTGGGCAGAAAATCCAGGGAAGCCATCATCCGGTAAAATTTGACTTCGCTTTGTTCAGTATCGCCGCCGTAACTCTTGTCCACTGCTGCGATGGCGCGGGCTACCCGCAGGAATAATTCCTTGGGGGTTTCCACCGCATTGCCGGATTCGTCTTTCTTCAGATAACGCTTTTCCAGCACGGTGCGGGCGTTAGCGGAGAGACCGGTTAAACCGTAATCGATTTCGTGAACGATTACCTGATTCGATTCCTGATTGACGCTGATTTCCAAATCCTGCTCGATTATATTGTCATTTGAGAAAAGTTCGCCCATCGCTTCGGACATCATTGCTCCATCGAAAGAAATAGACAGGGGTAAAGTTGTTAAAATAGCCCTTCCGGGGCCGCGCAATCGGTAGTTGTCATTGGTAAGGTAAATAATAAAGAAGCGGTTTACAATTTATTAGTTCTTTAACATTCTGTCAAGCATTATTTGTAATTTTTTTTATCTGCCGATATTTCAATAGATTATAAAACGATTTTGCGTGTCTTAAAAATTTTACACGGAAATGTTGTATTAATTTAGAAAAATTATTTATAATGTAACCTAAGTTTTTTCTGTTATTGTAGAAAAGAAAAAATTAATGTAAATATAACCAATATCTAACTCGGAGAAAAAATCATGCAAGTGACGAAAGAAATGACCATCGGTCAAGTCATTCAAATAGACCCCCGCACCATCGAAGTCTTCCTGAAATACGGAATGCACTGCATCGGCTGCGGCGCCGCGTCTTGGGAAACTATAGCTGAAACCGCTTACACTCACGGCATCACCGATATCGATAGTATGGTCAAGGAATTGAATCTGGTGATTGAACGGTCGAAGAACTAAAAGCGGGCTTTGGGCTTTAGGCTCTGGGCTTTAGTAAAAGCAAAGGCAAAAAGCAAAAGCAAAAGCAAAAAGCAAAAGCAGGACTCGACAGTCTCGAAGGTCTTGAGAGTCTCGAAAAACAAAAAGCCTGTTTACACGGCATTATGGCAGGGACGCAAAATTTTGCGTCCCTGCGGAAGGCCCATGCCGCAGATTCCCCGCAGTCTGCGGCAATAATATTGTATATGGTTCAGGCGTCCCCGCCTGACACCCATTTATGTGTGGTGTCAGGTGTCCTCACCTGACACCGATCTTTAAATTCATCTTATTAATTGTGAAAAAATTACCATCTTCCGGAGGTTTACCATGCTTTATTTTCTCATAGCCTGTGTTTTACTTCTTCCGGCCGTATCTATGGGTCAAGCCGGTTATATTACTCCCGCTAACGCTTATAGTCCGGCGGTTTACGACGCCCGGGCGCGGGCGCTGGGCCGGACGGAAATTTTGAATAACAACGGTCCCGCTTCCGCCGGCGGCAATCCCGCGCTGATGGCATACATCACCCGCCCCGCGATTCAACTTTCCGGCCGGATGATGTACGGTTTTATCGATCATGATTCCGAGTATTACTCCAACTATGATGCTTCCGCGCCGCTGCATCTGAAATTCACCAATATCGCCGCAGTGTACCCTGTTTCCTGGAACAGCTCATTTCTCCCGCCTCTGAATTTCACCGCCGGGATCGCTTACAACACTTATTTCGATTATGGAATGAACTACAATACGGAATATACTGATATTTACGAGCAATACACTACTAAATCGGTAAGTGAAACTCACGGCGGAGTGCATACGATTTCACCCGCCATCGCTTTCAATGTGGGAGAAAAGATCCACTTTGGTTTGGCCTTTCATAAAACACTTTTCAGCGTTACCGATTATAAAATCGATTACGATTATGAAGGACTGCCGGAAGGCTACATCGGTTACGATTATCGGGAGTATGAACAAGATATTTCCGCTCATTTTGTCGCTTTCGGTCAGGTTGTCGATTTAACACCCCGTCTGCAAATCGGATGGATCTACCGTTCGGAATTCCGTATGAAATTTATCGACGGCGACTCATACACTCGCTATAGCAACGGCGCTGAAAATGAATATGAAATTATCGATAGCGATATTTATATCCCGGCTTACACTGGTATCGGAGTGAATTACCGTCTCAAACCGGAACTTTTACTCTCGATGGAATATCAGACCCGTCCCTTCGGCGGAATTAATTATTTTAACGAATTATATAATCTGGATTCCTTCTGGGATAAGCAGTATAGCGGTTCCTGCTGGAGAGCGGGGGCGGAATTGGATAAAGTAATAAAGTGGCGGATGGGTTTATTCGCCGATAAAATTTTCGCCTATGACGCGGAAGACAATCTGCCGCAATGGCAGTACGGAGCGGCTATCGGCGGCGGCTTGAAATACCTCGGCGCGGAAATCGATGTCTTCGGCGAAGTATCCACCTGGCAAGCGGATTACAACTATGATTATTATGACGATGTGGATAATATCTATAAAGAAACTTTCTTCCTCGGCGGCGCTTCGCTGAAGTATCAATTTTAAAAACAAGCTTTAGGCTTTGGGCTTTGGGAAAAGCAAATATCCGAGGGACTTGCAAAAGTCCACCAAAGTTGTCACCCTGAACTTGTTTCAGGGTCTCTATGAAAATATATATTATTAAATAACAAGAGATTATGAAACAAGTTTAAATGATAAATTATGGTAAAT
>Ga0172375_10006771_pt1 | contig 15913 bp, 17 predicted proteins | sample LakKiv1m_FD_114537 | JGI IMG/M metagenome (GOLD analysis project Ga0172375, IMG submission 114537) | Freshwater microbial communities from Kabuno Bay, South-Kivu, Congo - kab_092012_11.1m | ecosystem: Environmental > Aquatic > Freshwater > Lake | place: Democratic Republic of the Congo...
GCACCCCTCGAAAAAGCCCCGATTTCAGGCCTTCCCGCCGCATCCGCCGGCAAACGCACTTCCGGAACCGCCTTTGAAATCACGAAAAAGCCCAATGAATCAAAGGGGGAAAGGGGGCGGTGTGCCGTTTTTGGGGTTCCTATGGGATGCTAGTGATTGGGAATCATGGATTTCTCCACGCCGAAGCGAAGCTGTCGGAAATCCTGTCAACTATAAGGATCTGTCATGTCCACAACTCCTAACTCCTCCTTTCTAAATTCTCCTTCGAGCGAAGCGAGACTACGGACACTCGCCATTCACGCGGGCGAGGGCACCGATCCCGTCACCCACGCCTCGGCCCCCAACCTCGTGATGTCCACCACCTTCGTGGTCGACGCGGACGCGGCCTTTTCGGCCGAGGCGATGGGCGATGAAACCCGCTGGGTCTACACGCGCTGGGGCAACCCCACCGTCCACCAGCTCGAACTCAAACTCGCCGCGCTCGAAGGCGCAGACACCGCCGTCGCGTTCGGCAGCGGCATGGCCGCGCTTTTCGCCCTGCTCGTCCACACGCTCAAGTCCGGCGACCACGCGGTCATCAGCGACGTGGCCTACGCCGACTTCCAGGCGTTCACGGCCGCCAACCCGGACGCCCGCGTGGCCGAGACGGACTCCGTGATCGGGCGCGTCGGGGGCAAGGTCCTGCTCACGCTGCTGTTCCGCGACTGCGGCCTCATGCTGGCGTTCCTCCGGGACCGCAACGACTCGCAGTCCGTCATCGACGCCTTCGCGCTCCTCTGGAGGGAGGCCGGGCCGGAGCTCTTCCGCCGCCTGTTCCCCGTCCTGCTCACGGACAACGGCTCCGAGTTCAGCACCCCCCCCGCCCTGGAGAGCGCCCCCGACGGCTCCCCGAGGTCGCGCCTGTTCGACTGCGACCCCTGCGCCTCCTGGCGGAAGGGCCGCGTCGAGCGCAACCACGAGTTCCTGCGTCTCGTCCTGCCCAAGGGGACGCCCTTCGACGCCCTGACGCAGAACGACGTCGACGGGGTGCTCTCGCACGCCAACAGCTTACTCCCGCCCCGCCCTCAACGACAAGGCGCCGTTCGACCCGTTCGCCCTCACCTACGGCGCCAATCTCCTGGCCAAGCTCGGGATACTGCGGATACCCGCGAACGGCATCGTCCCGAAGCCCCCGCTGCTCGGCTAGAGACGCGCGGCGGCAACACCGCGCCGCCCCGCGGGGCAGGCGCATGACAGGGGGCGCACTTTCCATGTCCGAAAAACGGGATCGCGGCGCGCCGCGTTCCTGCACGCACTTTTTCGGCCCCTTCTCCGCCCTCGCCACGCCCCAAAAGCCGCAAACAGACGGCATCAGGCGGGTTAGCGCCCTTTTTCGGACAGACTAACCGCGCCCCAGAAAACGCGCACGCACATCGGGGCGCTTGCCTTGCGTCCTTTTCCTCACGTATACTGGGCTATGACCTGCGATTTGAAAACCTATCTCGCGGAGCGGCGCGCTTTGGTGGAGAACCGTCTGTTCGACTGCCTCCCGACGCCGTCCACGCGCCCGGCCAGATTGGCCGAGGCCATCGGACACGCCGTCCGTTCGGGCGGCAAGCGGCTCCGCCCCATTCTCGCGCTCGCCGCCGCCGAAGCGGCGGGCGGAACGCCCGCAGACGCCATCCTGCCCGCCTGTTCCGTCGAACTGCTGCACACCTATACGCTCGTCCACGACGATCTGCCCTGCATGGACAACGACCTCCTCCGGCGCGGACAGCCCACCGTCCACGCCAAATACGGAGAGGCCCTCGGCGTGCTCGTCGGCGACGCCCTTCAGGCGCTCGCCTTCGAAGTCCTCGCCCGCACGCCCGAGAAGCGCCCCGGAACCGTCGCGCGGCTCGTCGGCGAACTTGCAGCCGCCGCAGGGCCGACGGGCGTGGTCGGCGGACAGGTCGAGGACATCCGCTGCGCCGCCGCGCCTTCCCGCGACGCCGTCGACTATGTTTTTCAGCACAAGACGGCCGACCTCTTCCGCGCCGCCGCGCGGCTCGGCGCCATCGCTGCCGACGCCGCGGAACCCCATCTCGCGCGGCTCTCCGCCTACGCCGACGGCCTCGGTTTCGCCTTTCAGATCATCGACGACCTCCTAGACGCCCACGCGGCCAAGGCGGACGACAAGCCGGAACTCTCCTGTCTGGCGGTGTTCTCCGTCGCCGAGGCCCGCGACTGGGCCGCACAGCTCACGCATAACGCAATCGATCAACTCAACGGACTGCCCGGCGACACCACGCCCCTCGCCGCGCTGGCCGCCGATCTCCTCAACCGTCTCGCATGAACGCGCGCGGAAAGCCGCGCCCCCCATCCAACCATGAACACCACCACTCCACACGTTCTGATCACCGGTGCCACGGGCCTGCTCGGCCGACAGGTTCTGCGCACCTGCACCGCTGTTCCAACTTGGCGCGTGACCGGCACCGCCTTTCGACGCGTCGTGCCGGGCCTCGCGCGTTTTGACTTTTCGCAGATCGAAGCATTGCCGTCGTTTCTTGACGCGCTTGCGCCCGATGCGATCATCCACGCCGCCGCCGAGCGCAGGCCCGACGTGAGCGAAAAGGATCCGGAAGGAACCCAGCGGCTCAACGTCGACGCGACCGAGGCTCTTGCGAACTGGGCCGCCGCGCACAGTGCGTTTCTGATCTACATTTCGACCGATTACGTTTTCGACGGCACACAACCGCCCTACAAAACGGACGCGCCGACAAACCCCCTCAACGCCTACGGCCGCAGCAAACTCGCAGGCGAGCACGCCGTGCGCGCGATCTGCCCGGACGCCGTAATCCTGCGCGTGCCCATTCTTTACGGCGAGGTCGAGACGTTGGCGGAATCGTCCGTCACCCTGATTGCGCAGAACATGCTGAACGCCCACCCCGGCGCGCGTCTCGCCATGGAGAATTGGGCCACGCGCTATCCCACGCACACGGAGGACGTGGCCGCCGTGCTGCAACAGATCGTCGCACGCCGATTCTCGGCTCACGCCGCCATTCGGGGAACCTATCATTGGAGCGGCAGCGAGCCCATGACCAAGTACGACATGGCGCTTGCCTTCGCCCCCCTGCTCGGTTTCGACCCCGCCCGACTCGTCCCGGAGTCCACGCGGCCCGCCGGCGCGCCGCGTCCTCAGAACGCCCATCTCGACACGGCCAATCTCGAACGCCTCGGCATCGGCCAGCGGACACCGTTCGTCCAAGCCATCCCCTCGATTCTCGCCCCGCACCTGCCCGCCATCAACGCCTAGAGCGGCGATACGGCTCGCGAGCCGCAGGTCGGCCATACTTTTGGGAACTGCTCCTGCGGCAGCCCCCCGACGGGCACTCCAGCCCCGGCGCGTGGCGTTCGGCGCAACGACTTTCCGCTTTTCGCGTCACTCCGCCTGCTTGGGACGGTACGGCTCGAGCACGGTCGGCTTGGTCTGTTCCTTGCGGCGCGCGGCCAGGCAAGCCTGCCGATACAGCTCCTCCTGGACCCGAAAAGCCGACTTGCCTTCCTCCGCGCGCACATACGTGCCGTCGGACAAAAGCCGACGCGCCTTGCGATTGTCCCTGAAATAGCCCTTCAAAATCTGCGACACCTGACGCCGCGCCGTTTTGTCGACAATCGGCACCATCAGCTCGACTCGCCGGTCCAGATTGCGCGGCATCCAGTCGGCGCTCGCGATGTAGATTTTCTCGCTGCCGCCGTTGTGGAAGGCGCAGATGCGCGCGTGCTCCAAAAAGCGGTCGACGATGCTGACGACCGCGATGTTTTCGCTCAGCCCCTTGACGCCCGGCCGCAGGCAACAGATGCCGCGCACGTTGAGCTGCACCTTCACCCCCGCCTGCGACGCGCGGTAGAGATGGTCGATCATTTCCGTGTCCGTCAGCGTATTCACCTTGATCGTCACGGAGGCTTTCTCGCCGCCGCGCGCGCGCGCCGTCTCGGCGTCGATCACTTCGAGCAGCGTCTCGCGAAGGTTGAAGGGGGACATGCAGAGCCGACTCAGCGCCTGCGGCTGCGAATAGCCGGCGACGGCGTTGAAGAACGCGGCCGCGTCCCGTCCCAGATCAGGGTCGCACGTGAAATAACCGAGGTCGCTGTAGAGCCGGGCGGTCGACTCGTTGTAGTTGCCCGTGCCGAAGTGGACGTAGCGCACGATCCCCTGCGGCTCGCGCCGCACCACGAGGCAGACCTTGGCATGGGTCTTGAGGTTGCGCACGCCGTAGATCACCTCGACCCCGGCCTGTTCGAGCCGCTGCGCTTGGGTAATGTTGCGCGCCTCGTCGAAACGCGCCTTGAGTTCGATCAGCACCGTCACGTGCTTGCCCGACTGCGCCGCGCGGATGAGCGCGTCGATGACCGCGCTGCCGCTCGCCGTCCGGTAAAGCACTTGTTTGACCGCGATCACCGCCGGGTCGGCGGCGGCGTCCCCGACGAATTTCACGACCGGATCGAAGCTCTCGTACGGCAGATGCAACAGGACGTTCTGCGCCGCAATCTGGGGGAAGATGCTCTCCTTCAGATCGACCAGCGGCGACGGTTGCGGCGGCCAAGGCTCGTTCTTCAGCGACTCGAAACCGTCCAGCGAGGCGAACCGCATGAACGCCCGCAGTTCGAGCGGGCCGTTGACCGGATAGACGTCGCCGCGGTCCAGTTCGAACGTCCGCACGAGAAAGGCGACCATGGCGCGGGAGGCCTGCCGACCGATCTCCAGCCGGATGCAGGCCGTCTCCTTGCGCTCGTCCAACAGTTCCTGCATGCCCGCCAACAGATCGGGTGCCAGCTCTTCGCGCAACTCGATATCGGCGTTGCGGGTGAGTCGGAACGGCACGCATTCAAGCACCTCGCATCCTTCGAACCAGCGTTCGACCCACTCGCAGACCATCTCCTCCACGGGAACGAACGCCACGCCCTCCGGGGACGGCACCTGCATGAAGCGCGCCACGTTCGGCCCCAGCGGCAGCAGCGCGTACCGGTCACCCTCGCCCCCCGGAGCCGGGGCCAAGCGCACCGCGACATGCAACAGCAGATTCGCCGGACGGTAGGGCCGACCTTCGACCAGCGCGACCGGCGTCAGCGCCGACAGTACGTCGTCCTCGAACCTCCGCGTCAACACGCGGGTCTGAGCCTCGTTGAGCGCCGCGACCGAAAGGAACTGCACGCCCTGCCCGTGCAGTTCGGCGCGCAGCCGTTTGTAGAGCGACGACTGGTCCGCCAACATTTTGCGGATGCGGCGCACCACCGCCTGAAGCTGCTGACGCACGGTCAACCCGGACTCGTCGCGCACGTGCCGACCCTCCTCCAACATCAGCTTCAACCCACCGACCCGCACCATATAGAATTCGTCGAGATTGGAGGCCGAAATCGCCAAGAATTTAAGCCTCTCCAGCAACGGGTTGCCCTCGTCGAGCGCTTCGTCGAGCACCCGTTGATTGAAGGCGAGCCAGCTCAGCTCGCGATTGAAAAAACGGTCTGCGCACAATTTCATACGATCACCGAACGTCACGGATTCCGAATGAGGCACCGGCGGCCGTAAATCTGCTCGAACAGGTCGCCCTTCTCCGCCAAGGCGAGTTGCTCCGCGCTGATGTCGACCGGCTGCGCCGGAATGCAGGTCAGCAGCCCCTCCTGCAAGTCGAACCGCACCTCGCCGAGGCTCTGGTCATGCACGCGGTCGAACGCGTCCGCCACGCGCAACAGCGCCGCGAGCTTGCACACCACGAGGCGGTCGTCGTGCGAGAGCGCCATGTAGTCCGGATGGACCGGTTGCGGCACCGCCTTGCGATGATAGCGCGCCACCAGTGCGATCAGGTTGATGATCCGCGCGCTGAGACCGGGAAATTCCGTGTGCTGGATGATGTACATCGAGTGCTTGTGATGCCCGCGCGCGTTGATGAAGACCCCAATATCGTGCAGCCACGCCGCCGCCTCGAGAATCAGCCGGTGGAGCGGCGTGCAGCGGTGTTCGGTCTGGAGCAGGTCGAAGAGCCGCGTCGCCAACTGCGCAACGTGCCGCGCGTGGCGCGCATCGTGCCGATACTTCAGACCCGTCTCCTGCGCGATCCGCAAGATGTGCCGACTCATGCGCTTGTCCCAGACGAGGCCCTCCATCGCTTCGATCACCAGCCCGTCGCAGAACGACATGCCGCCGATGTACACCGTCTTCAGCCCGAGCGCCTTGGCCATGCGGAGCGCGATCATCAGCGCCGGTCCGAGCGTTTCGGCGTCCGGATAGGCGAGCCGGTGGACCCGCGCCAGTTCGTCCAGCGGCAGCGCCACCACTTCGCGCACGAGCTTGGCCAGTGCCGAGACCGAAACCGCCGCGAGCCCCTCCCCGCTCCAGTCCTCCAGAATCCGGGACGCCGCGAACCGCATCTCGCGCCCCAGCAGCACCAGCCGGAGCGCGTCCAAATCCCGGATGTTCTGCGCGAGGTTCAGCTCCATCTCCCTGGCGCGACCCCCGGCCACCTCCGTCATGCGCCTGTCCGGCATGCCGGACTCCTGCAACTGCTGCCGAATGCGCAGGGAGCCGTTGTCGTACGTCTGCGCGAAACGGATCTCGCGCTTGACCAAGTACAGCACCTCGGTCGCCAACCCGCCGATCTCCATCACGCAGTAGGCGGTCTTCTCGGCCTTCTTGTCTCGCGCCAACACCGGCTGGAGCGCCAAATGGTGGTAGTAGCTCACCTCGCTCACGTCCAGCACGCTCACCCGCACGCCGGAGGCGACCGACAGGCGGTCGATGAACGCGTCGCAGTTCGCCGCCTCCCGCACCGCCGCCGTGGCGACGACCCGGACCGTTTCCGCCGGAATGGCGTACTCTTTGAGCAGGCCCTGGTAACTGCGGAGAATCGCGGCGCACTTTTCGATAGTGGCATTGCTGAGCCGCTTGGACGCCACCACCTCGCGACCGATGGCCACCGACTGGACCACGCGTTCGAGAATGGTGAAACCGCCCGCGCCCGTTCCCTCCGCGATGGTCATGCGGATGAATGTCGATCCGATGTCCATCACGGCGGCCAGCGAACGCGTCGGTGTCGGCCGATCCTTTTCTGTTTTGGCGAGCGACTTGCTTCCCATGGCGTCACCGTACCGAAGGGATGTTAGAGCCGCGTTAGGCGTCCAGCTCATGCACGCCGAGACAGGTGCCGACCCGCTCGGCCGCGCGCAGCCACGCATGGCCCGCCGGCACGCGCCGCACCACACCGGCAACCTTTTCCAGCGACACGGGCACGCAGGCGTCGCCGCGCACGCCCACCATCACATTGTAATGACGCGACGCCAACAGCTCGCCCGCCATCGTGCCGAGGCGGGTGCAGAGCAGCCGGTCGGAGGGCGTCGGCGTGCCGCCGCGCTGAACGTGACCCAGCGACGTCGTGCGAGTCTCGATCTCCGTCAGCTCCTCCAATTCGCGCGCCAAGCGGTTGACCTTCGGCTCCTTGATCAAGAGGTGTCCGTCGTCCATCGCCCCGGCCTTCTCCGTTTTTTTTGCCCGGCCCGCCCGCTTTTTGTCGGCGGCCACTCGCGCGCCCGCCTTGGCCAGCGCGGCCGCTTCCTCGCACGAGAGCGCACCCTCGGCCATCGCGACGATCGAGAACCGTTTGCCGCTGTGCCGCCGCGCGAGAATGAAATCCGCTATGGCCTGCTTGTCGTAGGGAATCTCGGGGATCAGGATGACGTCCGCGCCGCCCGCGATTCCCGCGCCGAGGGCCAGCCAGCCAGCCGAGTGCCCCATCAGTTCGCAGACGATGATGCGGTGATGGCTGGTCGCGGTTGTGTGCAGGCGGTCGATCGCCTCCGTGTCGATGGTCAGCGCCGTGTCGAACCCGAAACTGATGTCCGTCATGGCGACGTCGTTGTCGATCGTTTTGGGGAGTGTGAGCACGTTCAGCCCGCCGTTCTCGTGAAGCTGCCACGCATTCTTCTGCGTACCGTTGCCGCCGAGACAAACGAGGCATTCGATCTGCAGACGGCGGGCGTTGGCCACCGCGACCGATGTCATGTCCATGACCGTGCCGCCCATGTTCATTTTGTGCGGCTTGTCGCGACTCGTGCCGAGCAGCGTGCCGCCCTGCGTGAGAATGCCGCTCACGGCGCGGTCGTCCAAAAGCATGCTGCGGTTCTCCACCAAACCACGGAATCCGTCCAAGAAGCCGAGCACTTGGATGCCGTGATGGTGTGCCGACTTCGCCACCGCACGAATCGCCGCGTTCAACCCCGGGCAGTCGCCGCCCGCCGTCAAAATCCCGATGCACCGCTTCGTCTGCCGTAGCTTCATGATCTCCCCTTGTTCGCGCACCGCGCCAGTTGAGGTCAGTATACCAGACGCCAGGGCACAGAACAAGCAAGCCGACCGCTCAGATCGACTGCCGGTCGCCGATGCGCGTCACAACTGTTCGACGCGCGTTCAACAACACACAGAGACCGCTCTCGTGGACCTGCGCCTCCACGTCCCACTCGGTGTCCGACGGCAGCTCGTTGATGACTTCGATCCGCGACCACGGAATCGAGCGAACCGCCTTCTCTCCTTCCGCGATTCCGGCGACATATCGGTCCGCCGCGAGCCGCGCCCGCCGTCCGCCCACACTGCCACCGAAGTGATACGTTTTGCAGCGCAGCGCCAAATAGTGGTCGGTCTCTTCGATCACTTCGCCAATTGCCACGTGGTTGTGGGCTTCTTGATAGGGTTTCACCCATCGGACCCGAACGATCTTGCCTGTCAACATCACCAACCTCCCCGTTTCCCAGTCGACGCTTTCATCGGAACTGCCGCGGTATCGGAATGAAGTGCTGCGGACCGTCGTCCGAATCGTCGTTTGCACGGTTTTCCGGCCTGTGCCGTTTTTTTTGCGGCGCGTCCGTCACGTGCGGATGTTCCTGTTTTCGATCGCGGCCGCCGCGCCGAAGGCCCAGTTTCTCAATCCAGCCTTTCATCGTTCCCTCCGCCTATGATGTCCACACGCCGCCACCATGCGCGAACGATATTCCGGTTTCATTGGCCTTTCGTGAGGTCTCCGTTCGGAGACGTTCGGCCGAAAAAAATGGGGCGGCCTTTTCGAGCAGACCGCCCCTCGGACGACTGGCAGACACGCCACCCGGCGCATCCTGGAACGCGTTGGAAAAGGACTCGAAACTCCCGCGTTCCCGCCAATCTATTCGTCGTTGGACGCCGCCCTATTATTCCCAACCCTGTGAGATTCAAATTGTCGGCCGATGTGTTTTTCGTTAATGCGATGCGTCAGCCGTTGCGCCGTGCGGCGCGTTCGACCTGTTCGGCGTAGTGCTGCACATCCTCGCGGGGCTTGAGTTCCAGCGCGCGCTTCAACAGCGGCAGCGCCTCTTGATATTTGCCGTTTCTGACCAACACCTGCGCATGGCGCAACCGCGCGTCGGCCTCGGTCTTCTCCACGCCTTCGGCGCGCTCGAAGTAGAAAACCGCCTTTTCGACGTTCGTCGCCGCATAGTGCTGCCCCAGCAGAATCAGCGTTTCGCCGTCGAGCGGGTCGAGTTTGACGATCTCTTCCAAAATGCGCGCCTGTTCGTCGCCGACCTCGTTGCGGGCGGCCGCCAGCCGCGCCTCGAGCTTGAGCATGCGTTTGCGCACGTCGTCGGATGAGCCCCAGATAGGCATTGGCCTCAAGCAAGAGATATTCCGACTTTCCCGGATCGCGGCGCAGAAGCTCCTCGCACATCGCGATGGACTCGCCGTATTTCTGCTGTTTGAAAAGCGTGCGGCAAAGCCCCAGCTTCCAATCGAGCGTTTTCGGCTGGAACATCATCGCCAGCCGATAGGCGCTCTCGGCCGACACGTACTGCTCGGTCATCGTGTACGCATAACCCAGCAGACCGTAAGTCATGCCGTCGTTGACGCCCAGTTCGATGCACTTGGTCAGCGGCTCGACCGCCGCGTCGAACTCGCCCTCGCGGATGCGGATGAGGCCGAGGTTCTTATACGCGCGCTGGAAGGTCGGGAACTTCGCGACGGCCGCCTGATAACAGGCGACAGCGTTGGTCAGCCGGTCCTCCTGAAAATGGATGTTGGCCAGCGTGAAATCGAAGACCGCGCTGGAGGCGGGCTTGATCGACTTCTCGAGCAGCGCAACGGCTTTAGTCGTTCCTCCCTCCCCCGCCATCAGCTTCATGACCTTCTCCATGATCTCTTTTTCGACCACGGTGACGCGCGGCTCGATCTCGGCGCGTGCGCCGTACGAGCCCATGAACGCCTGCTGGAATGCGGAGTCCTTCCAAAACGTCGCGGGCTGATCGATCCATTCATCGGCCAGCCCACACGCGGCGGTCAGCGTGGCCAGAACGGCCAGTTTCGTTGTCGTTCTCATCGTTTTCTCCTTCGAATAAAACCTACAGCGCAAACGTGATCGGCACGCGCATGCGGAACTGCACGGGGCGCCCGCCGACTTTGCCGGGCTCGAACCGCCACCGCTTCACGGCCCCCATCGCGGGCACGTCGAAAGCGGGGTTGTCGGACTTCTGGATCTTGGGATCGCAGACGCGCCCGGTCTTGTCGACGATGAACAGCACGTAGACCGTGCCCTGTATCTTCTTTTTCTTCATTTCCGGCGGGTACTGCGGAGCGGGCTGGAAAACCACGCGCGGCGCTTGATCAAGGTCGGCCAGCGCGAAAATGTCGTCGCTGGACTGCGTGCCGTTCCCGGTGTCGGCACCGCCAACGGACAGCTTGACTGCAAAATCGCCGCCCACGCCGTCGCCGATGCCGGGATTGAGAGCCAATTCCAACTGGGAGAGATCGAGCGGCGGCGCGTTTTCCGTAAGCTCAGGCGGCTTCGGCTCCTCCGGCGGAGGTTCGGGCTTCTCCTCCTCCACCGTCGGCGGAGGAGGCGGGGGCTCGACCGCGTCCACGCTGGTCAGCTCCAAGTCGTTTTTTTTCTCCTGCCGACCGATGTTCTCCAGCACCGGCAACACGAGAAAGAGCGCGACGGTGATCGCGACGCCGAACACCAGCGCGCCCCCCGAGACGAAGAGGCGACCGAACCAACCCCCACCGGAAACGGATCGCTGTCCGAACCTCATGTCCCGGAAGCCTCCTTGCGCGCCGCCAGACTGACCTTCTGCGCGCCGCCTAACTTGGCCTCGTCAATCACCCGCACGAGCAATCCGGACGGCACGCTCTGGTCCGCCTGGATGATCACAGGGACGTCCTCTTTCTCCAGCATGCGTTTCACGACCGTCTGGACGCCGCCCACGCCGATCTCCTGACCGCCGTAAACGACCTCGCCCTTGGCCGTGATGGCGAGCAACACACTGTTTTTCTCCAGATTGACGGAAGACGCCGCCTGGGGCTTGTCGACCTGCACGCCGGTTTCGTCGACGAACGTCGTCGTGACGATGAAAAAGATCAACAAGATGAACACGCAGTCGATCAACGGCGACATGTCGATTCCCGCGGACTCGCCGTCATCTCCGCCGAAACTTCTGAATCTGCTCATGGCTCCTCCCCGTCCGTCCGCCGGGCGGACGCATTCTGGCGGGACTGCAATTTCCGCATGCACAAGGTTTCAACGTGCGCCACCACTTTTTCGTAGCGCTGTTGCTGCCGCGTCAGAAAGAACTGGATCATCACGCCCGTGAGCGCCACCACCAGTCCGGTCTCGGTCGTGATAAGCGCCTCCGAAATGCCTTTGGAAATGATGCCCATCGTCTGTTCGCCCCCGCCGCCCTTGGCCAGACCGCCGAAGGTGGTCAGCATGCCGGTGACGGTCCCGAGCAGGCCCAGCAGCGGTGCCGAGGTCACACAGACCTTCATGATCTGCAGCCGCCGCGCGAACGGGTTCACCCCCTCGCAGACCAACAGACTGAAAAACGTCTCCATCTCGTGCAACGTGTCGCTCGACATGGCCTGGGCAATCATGCGACCGACTGGGCCGCGCGGCCGATCCGGCCGCTTGAGCCACCGCCGCCACGCGCGGTCGGGCGACGTGCGCGCTCCCAACAGAAGCAACTGAAATAGCGAACTCAATCCGAGGGTGTACATGATCAGCCCCGTGACGGCGAGCGGCACCATGGCCCATCCCCCGCCCGTCCAGACGGGGAGCGCCTGCTCCACCCACGGCCGCAACGCGACCGGCACCATGTCCAGCGACAGCGTCATACGGCCACTTCCGGTTTTAGGACGGCCTTTCCGTCCGCCTCACCCGCACACCCGGGGACCTCCGAGTCCCCAGACGCTTCCGGCACCCTTCCGATCTCGCCCATGAAGCGGATGGCGATCTGCTCCATGCGGTCACCGAGGCCCTTGGCCTTGCGAGACAGGAAGGAGTGGATCAGCACCGACGGAATGGCGATGTACAAGCCGAACTCGGTGGTGATCAGCGCCTCGGAAATGCCGGACGACAGCATTTTCACGTCGCCCGACCCGAAGACCGTCATCAGTTTGAACGTGCTGATGATGCCCGTGACCGTGCCCAGCAGGCCCAGCAGCGGCGCGCACGCGGCCGTCACGGCGATGAACGGCAACAGGCGGTTCAGGCGGAACTTGGCCTCCAGCATCTTCTCGAACATGGCCTCCTCGATCAGTTCTTTCGGCTGATCCAGCAGGCCGCAGCCCGCGCGCAGCATCTTGCCCGCCGGCCCCCACATCTTGGCGACCAGCGCCTTCGTCTTGTCCGTGTCCTTGACGCGCACGGCCTCCAAAACTGCGGCCAGCCGCTTCGCGCGCGGCATCGGAACCACCGACAGGCTCAGCCACTTGACCAGCGCCACCAGCGCCGCGCAGCACAGCAGCCCGAGCATCGGCCACATCACCGGACCGCCTTTGAGAAAATGCTGCTTCAGCGTCTCGTGCGTCGCCTCGATTTTCCTGGCGTTGCCGAGCGAGGCGTCGAACGGAATCTCGCCCTCGCCTTTCGTCACGACGTTTTTGGCCATGGCCGCAAGGGCGGGATCGGCATACGGCTCCACCACGGGAATCAGCGAGCCGACGCGCTGGTTCGCCACGCCGACCATCGCGCCGTCGTCGAACACGAAGTATGCGACCGGCCCGAACAGCAGGAACTTGCCATGTTTGACGAGCCCGTCTTCGCCGGACGCGCGGCCTTCAAACGTCAGCCCGCCCGCCATTTCCTCCAGCCGCGCCAAACTGATCAGAATCAGGCGCAACTGGTCACTGAAGGCTCCCGCCGGATCGTCGGCCAGGCGTTCCAAGGCGCGCTTGGCGTCGTCGAGCGTTTCCCGGTACGCTTCCAGCTCGGTGATGTGCAGCCGCGTCTCAAAGTTACGCGCATACTCGCCGAAGAGGCTGGACAGATAGTTGCGCTCGGACTCCCGCTGCTTGATTTCGGTGCGCAGCGAGGACATCTCGAGCGCGGCGCCGTCGGACTGGCGCTTGGTCTCGTCGTACTCCCTGCGCAGTCCGCTCAGCGTCTGTTCCGCCGCCGCGAGCGCCTGGTTCAGAGGGATTTTCTCATCGGCGATTTTGGCGCGCACATCCGTCAGCCGTTTCGAGGCGGCGTCCAGCCGCGCCTGCATGGCACCGGCCTCCGCCGCGCCCACCACCGCGTTCGTCGATTCCTGCGCCGCCGCCGACAGCGACACCGCGCACGCCGCCCCAATGCTCAAAAGCCTTTTCATCCGCATCTCCTTGTCACTTCACGCTGACCGGCAGCGCCACATAGGCGGCCGGTTTCTCGCTCCGATAGATGCCCAGCGCCTGCGCGACGGGACCGACCAAGTCGTTCCGCTCCTCCCACACCCACGTGCCGAGCGGGCCGAGCTTGCCGACGCCCGCCACGCCGCTCTTCTCGTTCACGTAGTAGGCCTGCGAGAGCCCGATGTAAAAAACCGTCGCCTCGATCTGCCGACCGTCGGCCAGTTTGCGGACCTCGCCGGAAACGGCCAACTCGCGCGCCGCCTTGTTGAGTTCGTTGAGCGTGCCGATGGCGTTCTGGTAGCGTTCGGAGAGCGACAGCTTGGTCTCGGCGGGATTGGCCGGAATGCGCTGGCTCAGCGGCGCGACGCGCTGCCGCACGGGCTCGGGCGTCCACGGCAACACGGCCAGCGTGCGCAGCTCCAACTGCTTGATGTCTTCCGCCAGCGGTTTGACCCCGTCCTTGAGCGTTTCGTTTTTCGCTTTCAGTTCGGCGACCTTGGCGGCGGATTCGGCCGACTCCTTTTTCGTCTGGGCGATCTTTTCCCGAAGCGTTTCGCACTCGCGCTTGATCAAGTCGATGCGCTCCTGCAAAAGCTCTTTGCCGACGCGCCAGTCCTGCTCCTCCTTGGTGACCAAGCGCTGCGTCTCCCGCCATTTCTCAAGATTCGCTTTCGCGTCCTCCATCGGCTCCTGCGCCCAGACGGCACCCGCCGCGAAAACCAGCACCGCCCATAAGCTGTGTTTCATTCTTCATCCTTCCTTTCAAAACACGTGCATCGCCACTCACATCCCAACGAAAGTCCGAACGTCCGAGCGCTTCTGTAACTTGTGTTCGGCAATTCGCCCATCGCTCCCCGATAAACCGTCTCCACTGTGGGCGCGAAGATGTTCTTCACGTCAAAACCGACTTTCCAGTGTTTCCGGAACCGATACGACATCGCAAAATCGACGGTGTCAACAGGAAGTTCGACCGTGTTCGGGACATAACCGGCACTGGGGCTCCATGACTCACCCGACACATACGTCTCCCCTTTCAAATTGTAGAACAATCCCACCGTCAACCCCGCATCTTCCGGCGAGTAAACCAAATTTAAGTTGTAGAGCACATCCGGCTGGCCATCCATTTTGCGCGAGCTTGTATACACGTCTCCCTGCTCCAAAGATTCTTTGAGAAAATTACCGTATTCGACGGAAGACGTCTGAAACGTAGCGTTCACGCCTGCCGAAAGACCGGCAAAACTCCGACCGAGGAAGTCCAACCCCTTGCGCCCTTCCAATTCGAAACCGTTGACTTCGCCCTTACCGTAGTTTTCGGGAACGATGTAGTCGTCCGTTCATCCGGTGAATAGCTTGTAGGTTGTATACTGGATTGGATCTTTAATGGTTTTATAGAAATAACTGACGGCGACCACATCCGCACTTTTGGGCGGATGCCATTCGACTCTGGCATCATAGTTTTGCAACGAAGAGATTTCCAAATCCGGATTACCGAGAAAATATTTCGACGAGTCGAATTCCTGATACAGAACCGGCGTGATTTCTTTAAATGTCGGACGAGCGATGGTTTCGGCATATGTCAGGCGCAAGTTAAAGTCGGTCACCGGCTTTAGGTTCAGCGCAAGGGCGGGCAGAATGTCGGTTTCGTCGATAGTCGTCGTCCCTTCCGCTGGATCGACATTGGATTGATAATAAACCTTGCCGTATGTCAACGGGTCAGCCATATTGTGGCCAACCCGATACAACCAGATTGTGTCTTGGCCGGGGGTCCAAATATCGGTCTCCATCACCGTGCCTTCAACACGGAAACCGCCAATGAGGTCGACCCATTCCGGCAACGGTGCGCGCGTCATCAGATAGTACGCGGTCAGTTCTTGACTTCCATCGTATTCAATACTGCTGTCGTGCAGATTAGGAAGAGGCAGGTCGTCTAGTGTTCCGAATTGGCTGAAGTCGTATTCGTCTATCGCAGACAACCCGGACACGGAACTGTAGTTATAAACCCGGTTGCGAAACGTTCGGTCCAGATAATCGCCGAAGGCGCCGCTTTTGACATACCCGTCGTTATCAAAAACCGAATACGGGACTTTCGCATTGAGCTGTCCCTGAAACGATTGTTCGCGCGTATCCAACCAGCGACGCTGGTAATCGTCAATGTCATTACACCCCGAAGCACGGAAGCTGGCTCAACGTTGCAGAGATCGAGCTGAGCGTGCTGAAACGTCAATGCCTTCCCGAAAGAATCGCGGAACTGGCGCTTATGCGGAAAGTTACCGGGGC
>Ga0172375_10006772_pt1 | contig 15912 bp, 25 predicted proteins | sample LakKiv1m_FD_114537 | JGI IMG/M metagenome (GOLD analysis project Ga0172375, IMG submission 114537) | Freshwater microbial communities from Kabuno Bay, South-Kivu, Congo - kab_092012_11.1m | ecosystem: Environmental > Aquatic > Freshwater > Lake | place: Democratic Republic of the Congo...
ATCAAGAACATACTAATAAGGATTATGAAGCTAAAATAGCCAGTCTTGAAAAAACCAGGGCAACTCAAGATAAAAGAATTCAGGAACTTGAGGGACAGTATAATCGACTTTTACAGATGTTAAGGGATGTTAGTAAAACGAATTTTCCTGCAAGTTTTACAAACGAGCTTAGATTAAGATCTTATTAATTAAAAATTAATCTAGAAAGAATCATGATTATAACCCGTAGAGAGGCGCCAAGACATTCAAAATAGTACATCTTTTTGCCTCTCTAGGGAAAAAGAGGTGATAATAATTATAATACTTAGGTATATTTAAAGCTTTTGGTTGTTGTAACTTTTTAATGACACTAACATTTATAAATCCTCTAAAATTAAATTAATAATGGCAATGAATGATGAATATGTTACTTTGCTTGGATTTCATCTAGTGGGTGCGGGCTTTGAACTTAAAGAACAATCTCTTACAGAATTAAGAACTCACGATTATGTTATAAATGATGATGGTGAAGATATAGGAATCACTTACCTTTATCCAGGCGGCAAAGAAAAAGTAGGAATTGTTTGGCCTCAAAGAAATAAACCAAATTTTCTTAAAAGAGTAGCAGAATGTCTTGAGTTAAGAGATTATTGTCAAGAATGGGTATTTCCTTTAAAAGAGGAGCAAGAAGAAGGACTTGACGATGTTGTTGATGGCTTAATAGAACTAACTGCTAGCGGAAATGTTACTGAACGAGAAGTAGCAAGAAGACTTTTATCAAGATTGCCTGCTTCAAAAGCAGAAATTGATTATGACACTGCTGTATAATTCTGGATTATTTTTTTATTCTATAACTATGATTAATAACTAAATTTATTAACCTAAGTATTCTGTTTATTTCATGGAAGAGGCAAAAAAAGAAGAATCTACCATTCCGACAAGTGAAAAAGCAGTTTATACAGAACATCCTGAACAGGTTCAGATTTATGGGATAATAGAAAAAGATGACCCTGGCTGGCAGACAATTATTTATGATTTAATTAATAGCGAACAACTAGACCCTTGGAATATTGATATAACTCTTTTGTGCAAAGGTTATCTTGCCCGCATTAGAGAAATGCAAGAAAATAATTTTTTTGTATCTAGTAAAGCTATACTTGCGGCCGCACTTCTTCTTAGAATCAAGTCAGATTTGCTTGTTAACAAGTATATCCGTGAGATAGATAATATTCTTTTCAATAAACAAGAAAAGATAGATAAGATAATAGAAAAAATAGAATTAAATGAAGATGAGATTCCTTATCTTTCTCCTAAAACCCCTATGCCCAGATTTAAGAAAGTTACTCTTAATGAACTTATTTCTGCACTAGATGTTGCTATTAAAACTGAAGGCAGAAGAATTGAAAAAGAAATTCAGAAAAAACAAGCTGAGCGATTAAGCTATGTTGATATACCTAAGTTTAAAAAAACAAATATTAAGGATAGAATAAGACAATTCTACGCAAAAATACTTACTGCTTTCAAAAGTAAAAAGGGCGAGATAAAGTTACCTTATTCACATTTTACAGGTAATAGCAAAGAAGAAAAAATATCTTGTTTCTTACCAATGCTTCATTTAAGTAATAATAATAAATTATGGTTGGAACAAGAAAAACATTTCACTGAAATATTTATCTATATGTTTGAAAAGTTTAAACTAGCTTTTCCAGAGCATGACAAGGAATTAAGAGAAGCCGAGTCAAGCCAGTTGACAGAGGAAGATTTGAAAAAGATGGAAGAAATGAAAGACCAGCTACTGGAAGAGATTAATGAGATGGAGGAGAACGAGAGCGAGGTTGAAAAGAGAGTAGAGAAAATCAATAAAGATTTTGAAAATCCGGTCGGAGATTTAATTGATAGTAAGGTTGATTTGAATAATTAATAACTCTATTTCAATAATTCTTATAAATAATTCTATGCTGGTTTAATCACTTGATAGTTCTCTAGTATCAAAAAATTTATTAATCCTCTAGTATTCAATTATACATGAGAAAAGCCTTAGCTTTAGGGACAATTGCAGTATTACTCTGTTTTGTTCCTCAATGTAGATCTCCTGATAAATTACCAATCCCAGAAAGAGAAGTTCCTATTCCTCGAGAAATTCCAAAATTCAGAGAAGTTCCTAATTTTGATGTTATCACAGGAAATAGTGGTTTTGCTTGTGCTCCCGATGTAAGGGCTAACTATTTCTCTAAAGTTGAAAGTTCTGACTATCGTAATAATTAAATAGTTATTTAAGCAAGGTTTTATTCTTATTAAAATGGAAAAGAAAATCAAATTTGTAACGCTCTGGTTGAGCCTAATATGTGTGGTTGTATTTGTAATACAAAATATAGTTCCTGTTTTTACAGAAACTTTTTATCTAACTTCGAGTTCTTTATCAGAGCCCTGGAGATTTTTAACTGCTGTATTCCTCCATGGTGGTCTTGTTCATCTTGTTTACAACTTATTTGCTCTGATTTTATTTGGTTTAATACTAGAGTCAGTTATTGGAAGCAGAAAATTTTTATGGTTATTTTTAATTTCAGGAATTATCGCTAATCTTGCTAGTTTTTATTTTTACCCAAGCTCGCTTGGAGCAAGTGGAGCTATTATGGCTGTTCTAGGATGTTTAGCAATTCTAAGACCAACTATGGCTGTTTGGGCTTTTGGTTTGCCTATGCCCATGTTTATTGCTGCTATTGTTTGGGCTGCAGGAAGTTTTCTTGGTATATTTGGTTTTGGTGATCAAAATGTAGGTTATATTGCTCATCTTGCAGGAATAATCGTGGGTTTAATCTATGGATTTTATTTAAGATTTAGATATAGAAATAAAAGCTCTTCAGCAAGCTTTGAACAAAAAATAATTATGGATGAGTCTTCCATAAGACAGTGGGAAGATTATCATCTAAAGAGATAAAAGATAATTATATGACTCAAACACTTCAAAAATATTTAGAAACTGGAGAACCAATATTAGTTTTAACTGAAAATGGTTTATTAGTGCTTTATGAGCTTGAAAAAAGAGATTTATCCGGAGCAAGTTCGGGTATAGGTCATCAAACTCAAGGCTTATTCAGAAGCTGTCTAGCAAGAATCGAAGGAGAGCCATTTAATCCTAATGATTTTATAAAAATAAGCAAAGACAGAATCTTTCATCTTGGTCTTACTCAATCAATTTCTGAACTTAAGACCTTACCAAGAATTCAGAGATATCTTTTTCATAGAATGGGTTTAGAGTTGGCTTGTGAGATTAGTGGTGAAGAGTTTCCACTAAAACCCCTAAAAGATTTAGAAGAATGGGAATTTCAAAAGGAGTTTGAAAGACTTCCACCTGAAAAAAAGACAGATTGGGCTTTTCAAACACTCAAAGATATTCGCATGGCTGCACAGAGCGATGTTATAGGTGAAAGACAAAGAATGCCCGGTAAAGACTTTAACACTCCTGCCTTGTATGAAGTTAGATTTGACCGCGGAGTTTATCCCGGCTTGGATATTTACATAAAGAAATAACTATCTCTTCGCAAAACTTTGGCTTACAATAAGTGGAAATAATAAGGTAGCATCACCAAAGACTTTGATTGATTGGGCATTAGGTAAGATTTTTCCCCATGAGACTGCTTCTTCTGGAAGAGCGCCAGCATCACTTCCATCAAACTCTTGAGCATTGTTAATATAAACTGCATAGTCTAAACCATTTCTTAGCATGTTTGCATTAAGTATAGCATGTTTTACTATCCCGCTTCCAAGAATAATTGCACCTGATTTTCTTAGTCCTATTGTTGTATTGTTAAACCAAACTGCATCATCAGTTATATCTATTTTAAAATCTTCATGTTTAAACTTAAAAAAGTAAACATTATCTCCTAGAGCCCCATCAAGAATAGTTGGACAGTAAACAGGAATTTTGTTTTTCCATGCCCAGTAATAAATTGAACTAGGATTATTTATTTTTTCTCCAAGTTTCCAAATAATGTCAAGAGGTGTAGTTATTTTTCCAGTTTTCTTTTGTTCTTGGTATAATTCTTCAAGTATGGGTTGAACAAACTGTTCAAATTCTATATATCTTTGATTTGAAGCAAAGATATTTCCTATTCTATTGATTCCTTTTTTTCTTAGTTGTTCTCCGTTAGCTCTAAAATCGCCAAGTACAAAATTACCTAGACATTTTATGAAGTCTTCTTCTATTCCGCCAGTTGTTGTAACTAGGACATTTACTTTTTTATGCTGTGTTAGATAGCGAATTATATCTCTTAATCCCGAGCTAACCATGTTTGAAGTATATCCTAGAAAAATAAAAGAATTATCTTTTATCATGTTGTTAGCTATTTCAATTGCTCTAGAAAAATGGCTGGCTTGAAAACCTGTTGTTGAATATGTTTTTATTAGTTCTTCGTAATTTATACCTTTATCAAAATTATAACCTTTAATTACTGAGCCTTGAGCCTCTTTACTTTTTCTCAGAAGATTTTTCTTTGCTGTTTTTTCAGCTTTTTTATTAGTTGCTTGAGAAGTTTGTTTTAATTGCTTTAATTCCTGGTCTGCTTGTTCTTCTTTTTGTTTTAATTCTTCCTTTGAGAGATTATCCCCAAGATAAACTCGCTTTTTTTCAAATTTATTCTGGTTTCTTATTGAAAGGACTCTGTAATAATACTTATTCTTGTTTTTTTCTTTTATTTCTGTATACATCTTTTTATTACGTCCACATATCTTTTAAAGCTTTTGGTTTGTGGACGTAACAAAGGAACGAAAGATTTATAAGTAAGAAAATTCTTACTTTACTATGACAATAACAACAGTAAAGGTATCTGAAAAAGGGCAGATTGCTATCCCGCAATCTATAAGAGAAAGCATAGGCATAGCTAGAGGAGATGAACTTGTGCTTCTTCAAGTTAATGGTAAACTACTTATTGAAAAATCTAAAAAAATAGAACAAAAACTTCAAGACGACTTTAAAGATATTTTAGCTTTTAATAATAAATCTTTGAAAGAAGTTTGGGATAATGACGAAGATGATGTTTGGAGTGGGTATTTAAAATGAAAGTTCAACAAAAAGAGATTGTTTTGCTTCCTTATCCTTTTTCAAATCTAGAAGAAAGGAAATTTAGGCCAGCAGTTATAGTTTCAAATAATTCTTTTAATAAAAAATCTGATAATTGCATAGCAGTTCCTATGACTAGTGTTATAAAAAACGAACCATTTTCTATTTTAATACATGAGACAGATTTAGCAAGAGGTAAACTTATAAAACTTAGCAGAGTTAGAGTTGATAAAATATTTTCTGTTGAAAAAACACTTGTTAGAGCAAAAATAGGTATTCTTAATGATTTTATCTTTGATGATCTAAGAAAGTCTATGTTGGAGTTATTTTAGCTAATTTGTTGTAAGAAAAAGCTTTATTAATCCCTAAATCTTGATGTAAAGATGGGATTACTAGGAGAGTTCAAGGATTTCTTGAAAGAGTATAAAGTTATTGGACTTGCTATTGCACTTATTATTGGTTTGGCTGCTACTGCTTTTGTAAAAGCACTTGTTGATGATATTGTTATGCCAATCATAACTCCATTTATTCCAGGTGGAGCATGGCAGACTGCAACTTTTACTTTAGGCAAGATAGTTATAAGTTGGGGCCATTTCCTTGGAGCTTTGATTAACTTTATTGTTATCGCTTTTGTAGTTTTCTTAATTGCAAAATATGCCTTGAAAGAAGAAAAGGTTACTAAGAAATAGAGAAGAAGTTTAGATTAATAAAAGCTAAAAGGAGGTAAAATAAATGGTAAAAAGAATGCAAGACTTAGGAGCTATACTCGCGATAATTGCCGGAATAATAATTATTGCTGTTCCTCAAATACTTGGCTGGGTTGTTGGCTTATTCTTACTAGTATCAGGAATACTAGAATTAGTTGATAGAAAGAAAAGATAAGAAGTCAAATTATTTTTTGTTTTTCTTTTTTACACTTTTATCTGCTTTTTCGTAAATCTTTTTTATTTTATTTTTGAATTCTAAAAATTTTCCTTGCCTTATAGCAACTCGGGCTTGTTCTATAAGCCTCATTAAATAATATAAATTATGAAAGGTAGCTAACCTCATGCCTACGGCTTCTTCTTGAGTTAACTGATATTTAATATAAGCCCTAGTATAATTTTTACAGACAAAACAATCACAATTTTCATCCAAAGCTTGAGTATCTTGAGAATATTCTTTTCTAAAAATTCTTAGTTTTCCTTTACTTGTTAGAATAGTTCCGTGTCTAGCATTTTGAGTTGGAAATCTTGAATCAAACATATCTACTCCTCTTGATATTGCTTCAAGTAATTCAACAGGATTTCCTGCACCCATCAAGTAGCAAGGTTTACTTTCAGGTATAATTGATTTTTGAACATCTATCATTAACATTTCTTGCTCAATTGTTTCTCCAAGTGCTAGGCCACCAATAGAGTATCCATCAAATCCTATTTTTGAAATTTCAATTGCAGACTTTTTTCTTAAATCTTTATGAATTCCTCCCTGCATAATTCCCCAGAGCAATTGCTTGTTACTTAATTTTACTAGTTTTTGAAGTCTATCATGCTCAATCTTGCAATGCTTTGCCCAGTTTGTTGTTTTGTTTACTGCTAGTTCAATATCTTTCTTACTATGGTGTAATAATGGCATTGTATCTAAACACATTGCAATATCTGAACCTAAATCAATTTGTATTTGCATATCTTTTTCAGGAGTTATGAAGATAGTTTTCTTTTCAAAAGGATCTTTAAAATGAACTCCTCGTTCATCACTTTTTAGATATAAAGAAGGAGAGTACATCTGAAAGCCTCCTGAGTCAGTTACATTTATTCCTTTGAAGTTCATGAACTTGCTAATTCCACCTAACTCATGGATAAGTTTTTCTCCTGGCCTAAGATGTAAAATAAAGGTATTTGAGATTATTGCTTTACAACCCATTTCTAATAAATCTCTAGAGTTTATGTGTTTAACAGCAGTTTTTGTAGCAACAGGCATAAAAAAAGGTGTTTCAATAGTTTTTCCTTTTACTTTTAGAATTCCTACTCTTGCTTGAGTCTTTTTGTCTCGTGCTAGAATCTTAAAACAACTTGGTGATTTCATACTATCTTGACAATTTGAGATTATAAAAAGGTTTATATATTTCTTGTGCTTACTCAATTTATGTCTCGACTAAACAATAACTTTGGTTATTGGAACTATTTTTATTAGTTGAGGCTATAAATTCTTATAAATTATTTATGGCAACAAAAAATCAAACTACTAGCTATCAATGTAAAAATTACTCAGAAGGAATGTGTATTTATGCTAGTTCTATTCTTGGAATAGCTATTTACGAGCCCTGCATCTTTAGAAATGTTCCTGAACCCTTAAAAAGTCAAGAAATGAAAAAATGCATGCAAGCAAGAACAATTCAAGTATTTAGAGAAAGAGAATCTGGTTTAGCTAGTAAATAATCCTGTTTCTAACTTCCTGACTCTTTTCTTAGTTGTCTTTTTGGTTTGATTACTAAAATATAATCTACTGGTTCATTTGCCTTATATCCTAAAGCCAGCGCTGCTTGACCTGCTATGTACTCTGGACAATCCTGATTATCTTTGTTATTTAATACTGAAAAAACACCGCCAACTCTTAATATAGCAGTGCCTTCAATTTGTATTGAACCATCGGGCAGGTATACTGCGTCTTTAAGTTCTGGTCTTTCCCTTGGAGGTACTGGTTTTTCTTCTTGTTCTGGCATTTTTTTACACCGGTGTTTTAAAATCTGGATTTATTCTATAGTGAACTCCTCTTCTATCTTGAGTTAAAGTATAAGCACCTTCTACTCTAAGTGGCTGGTTTTTCCTTACATATCTTACTAAATCAGGCCCAATAAGAGGGATTAACTCTCTTTGAAATTCTCCGGCTATTTGAACTCTGAGTTTGTCTTCAACTTCTGTTGGATAATTTCCTCTTGCATCACAAAAGAGATAATCTTTATCATAAGCTTCGCCAAGTTCTACAATGATATTTTTTTCTGCAAGTTTTCTTATTGTTCCATCAATAATAGTTGTTAAAGAATTACTTTCTTGCTCTGGTTTAAGGTCTTTTCTTTTCAGCATAATAGTAGATAAGTGGAGCGAATGATATTTTATTCTCATTTCCATAAATGCTCTAAGAACATCTCGGCTAGGCACATAAGGCTTTACTAACTGTCTTGTTATTTTTCTTGGCATTTTATTGTTTTTATCTTCTTATCTTATTATTTTCTCAGAAATCGCTCTGAGGTGCGAACACCTCTAATTTATCGAGTATCTAGATATTTATAAATCTTGGGTTTAGGCTAATTAATCCATACTGGGATAAGATCTTTTCTTAAGGAATCTTATTATTATCATAATAAGAATTATTGCTATTATTAAAAGAGCAAGAAATAAGATAATTCGAAAGATGTTAAAGCTACCTGTTTTTTTTAATGAATTAAGATTGGTGTTTTGAGTTGGGTTATTTTGCTCAACTGAGTAGACATTTTGATAACTGCTGCTTGTTGGAATAGAATCAGAGTAATAACTTTGACTTGAGAGAGTATGATGTGAATTATTTATTGAAGTGCTTGCATTTGTTAAGGCAAGGCATAAAAACATTGTAAGAAACAAAGAAAATACATAAAACCCATATTTATCCTTTTTTATCATTTTTCTATTCGGGTTTTATAGTTTATAAGAATTATGCTCCTGCCGGGATTCGAACCCGGGTACCGACCTTGAAAGGGTCGTGTATTTGGCCTCTATACGACAGGAGCGTAATTATCAGAGTTTTTTATGACTTTTAAAGATTGCTGTTTGGTTTATTTTTGTATTGCCTGAAGATTAGAAAAACCTTTAAATACAACAAAAGTGTGAAATTATAGATGAGCCCATAGCTCAGCCCGGTTAGAGCACCGCTCTTATAAGACCATATTTCGTTAGAAATGTGTTTTCATGCTCTTAGTCTTCGGATTAAGGCAGCTAAGAAAGGCGGGGGTCCGAAGTTCAAATCTTCGTGGGCTCATTTAGCATATAATTTTATTTTAATAATCTTGATTATCGAAGCCGCGAAAATTATTAATTTTCGGGGACATTCAAAATAAGTATATTTTGAAGTATTTGAATTAATTAAATAGTATAGGAAGTAACTTTAGAAGGATCTGCTAAATCATCAATTGGAACCTTTTTTACAACTATCTCTCCTTTGCTTGAATCAGTTATTGCCCCAAGAACAACGCCTTTTTCTCTACCTATTTCTTCAAGAGCAACTAAAGGTTCATTATCTTTATCTCTGAACATAAAAAAAAGTTCAACAGCCATAGGTTTTTTATCTAAACCAAATGAAATAAGCCTATCGCTCTCAAGAACTCCATTTTTGGCTTGTCCCAAATCCTTGCAATAAGCGTAAACTCTTGGATTTTCTCTCATATATTCTCTAGATTAGGTAAATATTTAAAGTTTTAGTTTAATCTGAAATTATGATAATTGGTGTTTGCGGAACAGTTGGAGCAGGAAAAGAAACTCTCACAGAGTTTTTTAGGAGAAAAGGCTTTGTTTATTTTGAAACTAGGCAGATAATTGTTGAAGAACTTAAAAAACTTGGATTAGAATTAAGCAGAAAAAATATGCAGGATTGGGCAGATGAACAAAGAGTTAAGGTTGGAGTTGAAGCACTTATGAAAATAATGCTTAATAAAGCGAGAGAAGATACAAGTAAACATTATATTTTTGACAGCTTAAGAAATCCTGGAGAAGCAGAATTTTTGAAAAAAGAAGTTAAAGATTTTATTCTTATAGGTGTTGATGCTCCTCTAGAAATAAGATTTAAACGAGCTGTTGCAAGAGCAAAGCCCTCTGATCCTGTTGTTTGGACAGAATTTGTTAAAATGAATGAAAGAGATTTAGATGATACCAGTAATCCCTTAGGTCAGCATACTAAGAAGCTTATAGAAATGGCAGATTTTGTTGTTATTAATGATAAAGATTTAGAAAGTGCTCAAAAGCAGGTTGAAGAGATATGGAATAAAATCCAGAATAAAAATTAAAATAATATTCATCCCTGATTTAATTTTAGAGGTTGTTGTTAAGGGGTTTTAAGGTTTTACAATTAAAATAAAACCAACAATTAAAAACCCGCCATGCAATTAAACCAGCATATAACTAAGATATCACCTACTAAAATTAGTTATGCGAGCGAGTGAAACGAGCGAGTAAGCATAAATTCTTAAACTTTGATTTTCTTGACTTTTTATGTTAATAGGAATTATTGGTAAGGCTAATGTTGGAAAAAGTACTTTCTTTAAAGCCGCAACTCTAGCAGATATACTTATTGCTAACTATCCTTTTGCAACTATAAAACCCAATCATGGAATCGGTTATGTAAAAATTCCTTGCATTGACTCAGAGTTTAAAACTCAGTGCATGCCAAGACTTGGATACTGTGTTAATCACCTTCGTTTTGTGCCTGTTGAATTGCTTGATGTTGCTGGTCTAGTTCCGGGAGCTTCAGAAGGAAAGGGATTAGGAAATCAATTTTTAGATGATTTAAGGCAAGCTGATTGTTTTATTCAGATAGTTGATGCTGCAGGTTCAACAAGTATTGAAGGCAAGCCAGTAGCTCCAGGAACGCATGATCCTGCAGAAGATATAAGATTTATTGAAAAAGAACTTGACTCTTGGTATTTGAATATTTTTAATAAGATTTGGAGAACTTTTTCTAGAGGATTACAACAAACAAAAGAAGATTTTGCAAAAGCTGTTGCAAAACAATTTTCTGGGTTAAAAGTTAATGAAGATTTGATTCATAAAACTCTGAAAAGAGCAGGATTAAATCCAGAAAAAGCATTTGAATGGTCTCAGGGTGACTTGGAAAAGTTTGCACACCATCTTAGATTCTTAAGCAAGCCAATGTTAATTGCAGCAAATAAAGTAGATATGCCAAAAGGACTTGAAAATTATCTTAAACTGAGGGCAGATTTTCCAGAACTAATGATTGTTCCTTGTTCTGCGGATTCTGAATTAGCTCTAAGACAAGCTAGTAAAGCAGGACTTATAGATTATATTCCTGGAGAAACAGATTTTAAACTTAAAAAAGATTTGAATGAAAAACAAAAGCAAGCTCTTGAAGAAATAAGAAAAAATGTTCTTGTCAAGTTCGAGCAAGGAACAGGAGTTCAATCGGTTCTGAATGCCGCGGTTTTTGCTTTGCTTCACTATATAGCAATTTTTCCAGCAGGAGTGCATAAACTTGCTGACTCAAAAGGAAATATCTTGCCAGATTGTTTTTTACTTCCTGATGGCTCGACTGCCTTGGATTTTGCTTTTAGTTTGCATACAGATATAGGAAATAATTTTATTAAGGCTATTGATGCTCGTACAGGCAAAGCTCTTGGAAAAGATTACAAACTAAAGCACAGAGACGCTTTGGAGATAGCTGTAAAATGAAATTTCAGGTTAGAGTTAAAACTGATTGTTCTGAACAGAGTGTAGAAGAATTTGGAGACAGAAGATATCTGGTTCATTTAAAGAATAAACCCGAAGATAATAAAGCAAACATAGAATTGGTTAATCTAATGGGAAAACATCTTGGAGTTCCTCCATTAAAACTTAAGATAATTTCTGGTTCTAGTTCAAAGGATAAAACTCTTGAACTTGTTTAGTTATTCATTTACTTAACTCTTATCAAAAAATTAGTCTTAGTAATGTTTATTCATCTTTCATTTGATGTTTGAGTTTTTTTAAGAATTTGCAATTAAAAATCAGCTAAACAATTAAAATAATATAGAATAGGATAAGACTTAGCAAGACATTTTGAGCAGGCGAGCCCAGCAGGGCGAGCTTCACATAATTTAAATAGTAAATAACAGGCTAATTATCATCTGGAGATTGAAAAATGGGCATAAAATACGAATTAGACTCGGGAATTATGGCAAGAATTTATGATATAGCTAAAACTCTTGGCATGGAACATATAAGACTTGCAGGAATTTATGCCATAAGAAGCAGAGGCTCGGGTTCTAGAGGAACAATAGCTAGGTGTCATGCACTTTCAAAGATTTGGCAGCTAGCACTTGGAATAAAAGCTGTCTATCTCATTGAAGTTATAAGTGAAAAGTTTGACAAGATGAGTCGGGAAGATCAGGATAGAGTTTTAGTTCATGAACTAATACATATTCCTCTTAGTTTTGGCGGTGGTTTTAAACATCATGATTTTGTAAATGAAAGAAATGTCGAGAAGTTATATCGAAAATATTTAACTCTTAAGAACAATAATTTAACTTCAAGTAGTAATCCTGTTAAAGAAGAAATTCAAAAACATGAAAGAAAGAAAAAAGCAAGATTTTTTGGTGGAGGTTGGTTTTAGTCAACATGCAAGTCTTATTACTTTTCATTTGGATTGTACTTATAACTTCTTTTTGTCTTTTTGGAGCCTGGTATTCTCGGAGATATAATAAGCCAGACGGACTTATTGGTTTGTATGTGGCTTTTGTATTGCTGAGTAATATTGTTGCTGTTAAGATTGTAGATTATAATCTTGGTTTTTCAAGTTTTTTTGCAACCGCTGCTTCTATTATCTTTCCTGTAACTTTTCTGCTTACTGATGTTGTAAATGAAAAATTTGGTCGAGCCGAGACACAAAAAATGATTTTTATTGCTTTTATCTCGCAGGTTGCTGTTGCTTTGTTTGTTATTATTTCTATAAACCTAACTCCTGCTGGTTTTTGGAAAGACCAGGAAGCTTTTGTAAGATTGCTTGGATTTGCGCCTCGAGTAATGCTTGCAAGCTGGATTGCTTTTTTAATTAGTGAAAATATTGATGCTTATATTTTTGCTTGGTTTAAAAAATTAACTAGAGGAAAATATCTATGGAGCAGAAATGTATTTTCATCAATTCCTTCAATGGCTTTAGATACTGTTATTTTTGTAACAATAGCTTTTTATGGTATTCAACCACTTTATCCTTTAATATTCGGAGTTTTAATAATAAAGTGGGTTGTTGGAATAATTGATATTCCATTTATGTATCTGAGCCGATGGATAATGAATAAAAAACAGGGAAACATAAGACGAATAACATGAAAAACCAAAAACTTCCAAAAACGATTAAATTTGAGCTTAATGGAAAAAAATATTCTATTAAAAACTTTAAAATTTTAAAAAATATTTTTCAGAAAATGCGAGGACTTATGTTCCGCAAAAAAGATTTTAATACGCCACTGCTTTTTGTGTTTTCTAAGCCAGGAAAATATGCGATTCATTCATTTTTTTGTAGAAAGTTCATTGCAGTCTGGATGCTCGACTTGAAGGTTATCGACGTTAAAATAGTAAAGCCTTATAAATTTAGTGTTACTCCTGAAAGAAAGTTTAATTTGCTTCTTGAGGTGCCTTTTTAAAGTTTCTGATTTTCCGTCGGAAAGAGAAACATTTAAATACTAGTTAAATGGATTTATTATTAGAATAAATAATATACTCGATATAAAGGAGGTAAAAATGGGATCAGTTATTGCAAGGAATGTCGTTAAACGCAAACCTGGCTACTTATATTATGTAGACGGAAAAGGCAATGTTTGTGAAGCTAAGATGGCTCGCGGCGGAAAAAGAAAGAAAAGATAAAAATCTTTTTTCACAAATTATTTAACTTATTTTTTATTAATTTTTATTTTGTTCTACTTCTTTACTTTATTTATTTTTTTTCCGGGTTATACTTTTATACCTATATTTTTTTAAATACTGAGAACTACTTCTTTTTATGGTAAACCTATCAAGGGCTATTCGTACAATTCTGCCGATTAGTATTGTTGCCGGTGGCTTAGCATTAATTGCAGCTATTTTTTATTCAGCAGATTATCTTTGTTCTGCAAAGAAAGTAACTCCTTCGCTCGATGTGGTTCAGGTTAAAGATGATTATACTCGTGAAAAACTAAGATTAGAAGGAATAATAAAAAGACTTGAACAGAGTTCTGGAATAAAAGATACAAACTCTATAGATTATAAAGATTATGTTGCTGCGATGGAGCAATATAACTCACTTGGTGATAGTTTCTATTTTCAGACAAAAAGATAAACAGAGCAATAAGAAGAGTTAAGTTTTTATACCTATAATTTTTATGTTTTTTATGGAAACACCTCTTAGAACTAATGGACATAGATTTCTAGTTGATACTTCAGCACTATTTGTATTAGCTGATAGTCTAGACTCTATTGATAGCCCACTTATTATTCCTGCAGTCTATCAAGAATTATTAGTAAGTTCAAGGATGGATGTTCAGGGTTCACATGTAAGAGAAAGACGTTTTGGAAAAGAAGCTGCTAAGAAAGTTTTGCGTTATTATGAACAACATCCTGAACAGATTTTACAGCAATATGATGAACCTGCTTTAAGATCTTTAACAAGACTTACAGGTAAGCAAATTGCTTATGACTTGGGCAGGGGTTTCATATTTAAACCAGAGAATCTTGCTGGCAAGGGTCTTAGTGGATTTGGAAGAATGATTGGTACAGAGTTAGTTAAAAGAGTTAATGATATGAGCATACCCATAGACGAAAGAATTGCAAATTGTATTCAGACTATTGCTTTTGAAGGTCAGAATCATGTTAGGGATCGTGCAAGAGAGCATGGTGGCAGAATTAGGGAGCCAAAATTTGATGTGGATTTATTGGTTGTAGGAACTGCCAGGCAATCACCAGAATTTTCAGGTTATCAGGTTTATGTTATATCGCAGGATGCTGATATAAAACATATTATGTGGTTTAGCCATATTCCAAGAGATAGAAGAATCTTATGCAGAAATGCTTATTTTATGCTAGACGCATTAAGAAGACCTCAGTCATTTTAGTTAGCCAGGATTATAGTTCTCTTTTGATTTGATAATAATTTAAAGCTCTTCTTGATTTTTATCTCTTGCAAAGTTTTATTAAACCTTAAGTCTGAGAAACTTTATGATACTAGGAATTGAAAGCACGGCACACACTTTTGGAATTGCGGTTGTAAATAAAGGTCAAGTTTTAGCAAATGTTCGCGATATGTATACAACTGAGAAGGGCGGAATAGTTCCTCTTGATTCAGCTAAACATCATGCTGCTGTTGCTGACAATCTATTGGAGCAGGCGCTTGAAAAAGCTCAGATAAATGAAAAACAATTAACTGCAATTGCTTTTTCTCAGGGTCCTGGAATTGCACCTTGTTTGCTTTTTGGAATAAAATTTGCAAAAAAACTTGCTGAGAAACTTTCTATTCCTCTAGTGCCTGTTAATCATTGCATTGCTCACCTTGAGATCGGAGCAATTACTGGAGCTAAAGATCCTGTCTTGCTTTATGCATCTGGTGCAAATACGCAGATAATTGCTTATGCTGCTGGAAAATATCGTGTTTTTGGAGAGACTCTTGACTTAGGAGTTGGAAATTTTATTGATACTTTTGCTAGGCATGCTGGAATTGGTTTTCCCGGTGGTCCAAAGATTGCTGAACTTGCTAGTAAATCTTCGGCCGATAGGTATATCGAGCTTCCTTATTCAATAAAAGGCATGGATGTTGCTTTTTCTGGAGCCCAAACTAAATTAAAACAAATGCTGGATTCAGGAAAATATAAGTTAGAAGACTTATCTTACTCGTTGCAGGAAACTATATTTGCAATGTTAGTAGAGGCTTCAGAGAGAGCTCTGGCTCATACTGGCAAAAAAGAATTGCTACTTGGTGGAGGAGTTGCTTGTAATAAAAGATTGCAAGAAATGGCAAGAATTATGTGTGAAGAAAGAGGATGCAAATTTTTTGTACCTGAAAATCAGTTTTTAGTTGATCAGGGTGCTATGATCGCATATTTAGGAGAAATTCTTTTGAATAACAAGGAGTTTGTTAATATTAAAGATTTTGATTCTTTGGATATTAAGCCTCGTCAACGTACTGATGAT